>Ga0137380_10006981_pt1 | contig 10090 bp, 9 predicted proteins | sample SagtaG_17_FD_104809 | JGI IMG/M metagenome (GOLD analysis project Ga0137380, IMG submission 104809) | Vadose zone soil microbial communities from Sagehorn Ranch, Mendocino, California, USA - Sage2_L_100_16 metaG | ecosystem: Environmental > Terrestrial > Soil > Vadose zone | place: USA... | reverse complement strand
TTTGGAAAAGATTATGCAAAACAAGTAATCAAAAATGCTCGGGCCCTTGCAGAAGGGCTAGTTGGATTTGGATTTGGTGTCTTAGGCGAAAAAAAAGGTTATACCGCATCGCATCAGATTGCAGTGGATGTTTCCAAGTTTGGTGATGGCGGTACAATTGAAAAGGATCTAGAAAAGGCCAATATTATTTTGAACAGACAATTATTACCTGGAGACATTAAGGCTGGTAGACACTATATGCACCCAAGTGGAGTGAGAATTGGTGTCCCTGAAACAACTAGGCTAGGAATGAAAGAAAGCGAGATGAAGGAAGTTGCTGGTTTCATAAAACGAGTGGTCGTTGATAAGCAGGATCCCCGCATAGTTGCAAAAGATGTTGCTGACTTTAGAAAACAATTCCAGCAACTTCATTATGCATTTGATAACACGATCGGTGCTTACGAATACATAAGCCTATTGACTAAACGAACTTAGTAAACTATTCGGAGTTTACAACTAAAAACGGATATAGATATAGGATATGAACACATGGCATATTTTTGACTTACTATCTCATTTTAGGTGAGTCGAGTCACAATTGCATCATAAGACGATCAGTTACGTCAACTGAGTAGTTTGTAAAGAAAAACTGATATTATTTAGGATCTCAGGATGATGAGGCTGCTCTGCTATATTTAGTAAAGAAGCTTCCCTAGTAAACTACACTTACAGCCTTTTTCATTTCCTTCGACAGCTCACGATAGCCATCTTTATCTATAATGACTACATTGATGCCATCACCAGTACCTGCATTTCTTCTAATGGCCGCTGCAATTGCTTGTATTGCTATTTTGTAAGCATCATTTACAGTTAGATTCTCTTTGAATGCAGTTTCAAGGTAACCATATGCCACCGGTGAACCACTACCTGTGGATATGAACTTCTCACTAGTCATTGAACCAAAGAGATCAATATTGTATATTTGTCCTTCCTCCTTCGTCTTATCGACTCCGGCAAGGATAATCTGGACGAAGAAGGGAAAGTATCGCTGATTGAATAATACATTGGAGCACAATCTAGCAGCAGACTTGATTGGTATAGGATCTTTACTTGTAAGGCGGTATATGTTCGCATTATAACGCATGATATCAACAAGATTTTGGGCATCTGCCACTCCGCCTGCCATAGTCAGACCAATATGTCTATCAACCTTTTGAATTTTCATAACATGTCTATCTGCAATAAAGAAGCCAGCACTTGCCCTTGTGTCAGCAGCTAGAACGACTCCATCTTTACAAGTTAAAGCACAAGTAGTTGTTCCCTTCTTGATATGCTCCGCTATGTACTCTTCGTACCGATTGTCGTTGCCTTGGTGATACATACTATACGATTATCAGAAATATAATCGGCCAGATTTAAGCATTATCGTCTTTCATCCTCATTGTTATCTTTACGAACTAACTATAGTGACCCGTTACATCGTGCCTATCTTCGATCTTTTTATTATAATCCATTTTTCTAGCTTCTCTATAATTGGGTAGTAGTAATTAGGCGCTTTTGAATCCATTTTAGTGTCTTTCTCTTTTTTCTCTAATTCTAACCCCAATTGTTCAACTGTTTCATTTTCAGATGCGATTGCACCAATTGTATACGGATCATATCCCGTTACGACCTCACTATACAAAATAACTCCTTTTTTTCCTTGATTTACTAATTTTACTACATCTTTGTATGCTGAAGCAAATTCATAATTTTCTCGATTATCACTTTGTAAATTATTTCCATATACACGCGCAGCAAAAATATCGCCGAATTCACTATGCCTTAAACTCACTACAGCAATATCGGTTTCTTGCCAGAAAAAAGTTATTATATTGACTTTCTGACTAAATTATATTTCCATTCTACATGGATCTGGAATATCCGTACTTGTGCAATTACTGTCCGTTATCAACTAACAAATCCGCTAACGCTTCTTTGGTATGACTATTAATTAAGTGGGTTCTTAGTTCCAGCTTAGATAGCGCATCGCTCCTTTTGCATATGGAACAGTTTTGAAATTCTTTTACCTTATGTGATATACATAACAATTTATGTTCACATTTAGGATGTACAGAATACACAGTATAGTCTATCATTTCTGTGTATGGCCCAGCCTTGCCACAAATATGACACCTTGACATTGCCACTACAATTTATGACGGTATCTTTCTTTTAGGTTTTATGATTTGATCTAAAACTATTGTAACATAGATTCGAGGTCTATGCCACCTAGATATTGTACTTGTGGGTTTTAGGGGAGGAACATGAGAGCTCGTATCTTTGCTACTGTTTTCGGATTGATAAGATTAGCGGTTTCTATCTCATTCTGTTATCGTTTTTCGACAATGCAACATCAAACTCGTTGGCAGATGCTTTTATTGTCCATAAACGATATTTGCAACGATAAATGCCACTAAATTTGCAGTTGAGTACGAGCATACAAAATCAGGTACCAGTCTAAGCATTTGGCATAGACCAAACTTTGGGTCTAGACCTATTCTATCAGATAACTTATCTACATGCGCCCTATACTGCGCTTAAGGGAAGAACCAATTCACCAACATCAACGAATAAGAGGCAATTTAACTATTTACGAGTGGTAGAAATTTCTGGCAGCTGGCAATCGATACCAGATGTCTGTCTGGTCTGAAATTTCCAAGTTCTGCCTGAAAGCTCGGATGTGTAAACAACAATTGGAGTGTATTCTTTCAGGAAGAAACCGATGAAGGCATATCTTCGGAAATCAAGTTTGGGGGTATCCGATATGCTAGTGATTACAGGAAATACTTTGATCTATTTTGATAAGCCAGACAGTTTGGCCATCGAAGAGTTGTATTGAGTATACCTCCCTAATCCAACACTTTCTTGCAAGCCAGCAACCGAAATCAACAGCGATTGCTTTTCACCCTAATTTTCACCAGACAAAAAAAGGTGCTGTTATATTGGTGGATGCCACCTATTTGTGAAAGGAATGTTAGCATCAGTCAAGTCGACAGAGCCGTCAGTCGACAACAACAACAAATTCGAGTCCGATATCTCAACCATCCTTCCCACCCAGTTCTTCGCGAAGGGCAGGCGCGACACGCGTACCTATTAACTCTGTGGCCCGCATGAGCTTTGCGTGAGGTATTGAGGCGGGGTTCATCATAAAAGTGATCCGGGAGATGCCGCCGAGCGCTTGGCTGTGCCTAATGATCTTCTCGACTACCTCATCCGGATCGCCGACTAGCAATGCACCTTGCGGACCTCGCTGGGCGTCAAAACTCGCACGCGTCATCTTAGGCCATCCGCGCTCCTTTCCAACCTTAGTCATGGCATGTGCATATCCTGGAAAGAAGTCATCGACTGCCTCTTGGGTGCTCTCTGCGACATAGCCCAGCGAATGTACCCCTACTTTCAATTGTTGTGGTAAATAGCCGGCTCGCCTCCCAGCCTCCCTGTAGAGATCGATGAGTGGCCGGAAGCTGCGCGTTTCGCCGCCTATGATTGCGACCATCAAGGGGAGTCCAAGCGCTCCTGCACGGACGAATGATTCTGGAGTGCCACCAACGCCTATCCATATTGGCAAAGGCTCCTGCGAGGGCCTAGGGTAGACTCCCTGTCCATTCAGGGTAGGCCGATATTCGCCAGACCAATGGACGTGCTCATTGTCACGAATCTTCAGCAGCAGATCGAGCTTTTCGGCAAAAAGCGAGTCGTAGTCCTCCAATCGCAGGCCGAACAGGGGAAACGCCTCGATGGATGAACCACGGCCCACAACCATCTCCGTCCGACCTTGCGACAGAAGATCCAAGGTTGCGAATTCTTGAAACACACGTACTGGGTCGGCTGCACTCAGTACTGTTACTGCACTAGTGAGACGTATGCGTTTCGTTCGTGCAGATGCCGCAGCTAGTATGACAGCAGGAGCCGAATCAAGGAATTCCCTACGGTGATGTTCACCAATTCCAAACACGTCCAACCCAATTTTATCGGCGTATTCAATTTGTTCGACCAATCTTCGCAAACGCTCTGACGGGCTGACTGAGAGGCTGGCGTCATCGAGTGCCGCAGCGAAGCTATCAATTCCCACTTGCATATAATGTGCATTGGGTAAGCCAATTATTTAAGTGCAGTAGTAGTTCCTAACTTAGTCGGTATGAACTACCATATTTAGTAAGCAGATATTTACTTTTGAGCGAGACAGAAAATGGTTTAATCTTGTTGGATTTAGTGGTTGATCTTGCCCACCCTGCCGCTTCTATAATCTACTATAGCCTGCTCAGGCTCAATTGCTAAGGATTTGCTCTGCCGTCAAGTTCCATGACATGCTGGCGTCCAGGCTACGGACGTCAGAAAATGGGCAGAATCAGCCTTAATCTCAATAGAAAGGTACCATACCAGAAGCCTTTAATGCTGCTACAAGAAAGCGAGCCAACCTTGATAGTAAAGAATTAGAGTTGGGAAAATTGCTGGTTGAAAAATTGCAGGACACGTTTTGTAACACAACTGACCAAATAAAATTTATAGTCTGTAACGTGCAGCAAAGGTGTCAGAAATATTACTTGTTATGTCTCGGAGAAATTGTTCTCTGATTAGTTTTCCATAGACAACTAAATCGCGGGCAAGGATTTTTAGACGTTTAACTAACAGACTATCGACTATTTCTCCCTTTTCATCAAAGTCCTGCTCTCCGTTTATGGAAACACCATAAGGGAGACTCCATCCATAGCATTGACGTACAGCTGTACGCATTTGATCCATCACCGTCAGACCCTTTTCATGGGAACTGCAAATATATCCGAAAGTTTTGCCAGCAAATTCTTCCCAATAGAAATCCAAGAAATTCTTCATAGCCCCTGACATAGAACCGTGATAGTCTGGCGATGCAAGCACAAAGGCATCTGCCCAACTGACATTTTCTATCACTTTTTTCATCTGTTCATCATACTCATTTGATATATCTGGATTAAACATCGGCATTCTTATATTGCGCAGGTCAAGTAAACGTGTTTTGGCTTCATGCTTCCCTGCAGCATCGAGTACCGTTTTTAATGTTCTAGTACCAAAGGAACCTTCACGCATACTACTGCCAACACCTAAGATTTTAATCGTCATATTTGATACTTGTGTCAAACTGTTTCTTTTAGGTTTTGGAATAACTTTAAATTCTTGGAATAAATCATTTGTATATTCTTAATCCTTAATTTTAATAGTCGATTCCTGGTCTTTACTAACAGCGTAACAAAATATTACTTTACTATAAGACGTGGGCGTTTGACCATAATAATAGGTGAACCTTTACCGAGAGAACGATGGGCAACTTTCCGTTCGCCAGTTTCAATGAACTTCGTGTTTGCTTTCACTGTTCTTTAAGAAGTATGGGCTTTCATTCCCAAACAATGGGATTTACTATTTTGTGATCCATACCTTTGAAAACTAACAACCTAATTATAAATTGGGAACTGGACTTGAGCGCAAGCCCAGCCAATTTGCAAGTCGTATTTATCCTACACACCTCGTATAACAGAAACTTATGAGTGGCATGATTTAATCTCGCTGTAGCATTCTTTTTCTTTCCTTAGCAACGGATACCAAACACAGCATTGCAGCTGGAATATCATTCAAAGGTAACATGGCGAACAAAACAACAAAACGCTTTATGCTTGTATTACATTATCTATTATAGTGATTAATGCTTATGGCTACTATCTCAAAAGATCACGGCAACCATTATGTATTTGCTGCGAAACTATCTAATATACGAGAAGCTTCTGGTGAATGCTTATCTATACAAATCCAAAAGCATACCGTTGCTCTTTTCTATCATAATTCCAAAGTTTATGCAGTAGATAATAGATGTCCTCATATGGGTTTTCCTCTAAGCCAGGGCACTGTTAAAGACAGTATCCTTACCTGTCATTGGCATCACGCTCGCTTTGATCTTAAAAGTGGAGGAACATTTGACCAGTGGGCTGGTGATGTACGCTCCTTTCCTGTAGAGATTAGAAATGAAAATGAAGTTTGGGTGGATGTTTCCTCTATCTCTTCTAGAGGTGTCAACTCTTATAATGAAATGCTGTTACAAAACGGACTTAAACAAAATATCCAATTAATTATTGCCAAAGCAGTTATTGCATTATTCGAAGAAAATCAAACTGCAAATGACAACAATGACTCTGGCATAGCAAAGGCATTCCGTATGGGTCTTGATTTTGGTACCCATTACAAACAATCTGGATGGGGACAAGGATTAACGGTACTTACTTGTATGATTAACATCATGCCCTATATTGACGGCGACGATAGACCACTTGCGCTTTATCATGGTCTTTGTGCTGTTGCACAAGACTGTGTTGATATGCCACCAAGGTTTGATGTTTCACCCCTCCCAAAACCCTGGCCTGACTTAGCCGCGCTTAAGCGCTGGTTTAGGCAGTTTATTGAATCTCGTGATGATCAAGCTGCAGAGAGATGTATTGCTACCGCTGTAAGAGTTGGTGCTAATGACCAAGAGTTGGCAGATATGTTTTTTGCAGCCGCCACAGACCATCGCTTCCTCGATGTTGGGCATACTCTTGATTTTACTAATAAAGTATTAGAGGCCCTTGATGAGCTTGGATGGGAAAACAATAAGGCATTGATAGAATCTGTATTAACTAGTCTTGTACCTGGTTATGCCACTGCTGATAGGACGGAAGAATCAGGCTCGTGGCGTCATCCAATAGATCTAGTTACTATTCTTGAAAATGGCTTTAAAGAAATACCCGAAGCCTTAGAAAAAGGAAAAAGGGTAAGAGTAGTAACACAACGACAACAAAAAAACAAAGATAGCAATATTCACAAAGATAAGAAACCGAAACAAACATGGAACACTAATAGTCGAGATAGGGATGCATTAGTAGCAGTGTTATTAGGCGATAATCCACAATCAATCGTTAATGCATTATTAGACGCATTAAGACAAGGTACTACTGAAGAGGAATTGGCAAGTATCGTATGTTATGCTTCAGCTTTACGAATAGTACAATTCCATACACGCAATGAATTTAGTGATTGGGACGCCGCATTACACACATTTACATTCTCAAATGCAGTACATCAAGCCTTAAGACGAATACCAACAAGAGAGCTATTGAGGGGAGTGTTCGATGCTGCAATGAGGATATATCTTAATCGCTTTCTCAACATACCTCCGGCGACAATACCTAAGGAATCGATAAATGATAAAGCTATTGATCGAGATAGCATACTAAGAGAGTTAACAGAACTATTAGACAAGCAACAGAGAGTAAACGAGACAGGACAGATGGTAGCAGATTATCTTTATGGCGGTGGAAGATTAGATCAGCTTACGTCTATGCTTGGAAAGCTTTTGCTGCGAGAAGACCGCAACTTTCATTCTATTCAGATGATTGAAGGGACTTACAGGCAATATTCTCTTCTGGATGACGATAATAATGATGCCAATAACACTGCATGTGTAAATATTTTGCTGGCCGCGTCTAGATATTTAGCTGCTCATTCGCCTACAATGCGTGCCCAGGGTAGAACTTATCAGATAGCCAATCAGTTACATCATGGGGAACAACTTTTTGAAGAAAAATGACGTAGAAGTGTGGGACAGTCACCACTCCCAATTATTTTCGCTCCAAATTAAAGCAGCCACTCACTCGAAACTGAAGTAGAGCCACCATTAATTATCTCTCGAACAAATGCATCATGCCTTACCGCCATTAAATGGAGGTAAGCGTATCGCAAGACCGTAACTTATTTATTGTTAGGTATATGCTGATCCATAAATGAATCAAAAGAACGCATTAGTTATTGTTACTCTAATTGTAGTAGCAACCCTTACAGTGGCAGCAACACTAATGTCGTACGTTAATGTAGTAAATGCTATAGAAGGTCCAAAAGTTGTGGTACATGCTGGGGGAGGAAACAACACTTCTCCTTTAACTGCATTTGCACCACAGCAAGTTCGAGTTAACGCAGGCCAAAGCGTAACATGGGATAATCCATCAGTAGTAGGAGAACCACATACCGTTACGTTTGTATTAGATAACAAAACTGCAACAAATATTGTTTCACCTTTTGCTGTTCCAAGGTCTACTCAATTTTCATCAATCCCTCCTAGTTCAAACAATGAGCCACTTAAAGCACCAGGTCAGGGTAATGTTGTAATAACATTGAATGCAAGGTCTTATATTCCAACTGTAATTGATTCGCAAGGTAATGTGAAACACTTCCCACCACCAAATGCAAACTACAGTATGATTGGTAGCGAAAAATATGTTAATTCTGGCTGGTTAATTCCGAAAGGACAACAGTTCCTACCAGGATCGTCAACTACATTTACGGTTACATTTCTGAAGGCAGGTACATACAATTACTTTTGCGAGGTACATCCGTGGATGCGTGGTTCAGTCGTAGTAAAGTAGAATTCTGATCAATTCATCCTTAATTTTTTTTGCGGCACATGTATTTCATTAAGGCCTGTATTAAAAAGTCCTAGTTATATGTGTCAGAAGTTGATGCATAAAAAGACTGGGCTATCCAAATGTGTAGTGTAGTAATAGTCTAGTATTTTTAAAACAACAAGAGAGTCTGCCTTTGGCTTATTAATAGAATATACAGGTATTTCATCTATTGCAGTAACATCCTCATCTGGAAGATCATCCGCCGGATCCCTTTTGTCATTATAATCTATATGTGCATAATATGGCGTTCTTTTCCATATCATGCATGGCAAAGTGCCCACAATAGATAATACTTTATTTCCATCCATCTAGAGCATAGCCAAGTATCCGCGGCTCTACTAGTATGTTGATGCCGGGGATTTGGCATGAGTCGCCTCCAAGATCAATATCATGCACTCGATACCATTAGATTGTCAAATGTCACTATAGGAGGATAATTTTTGGATAGGTTCTTAGCACGCTATCGTTCGAAAAGTTAAGTTTATTCTCGGTCGGGTTATTTTTTTAGACTTGGGTAAGCTATGCAGCCAATTCGTTTGTGTAGCATCTTTCATTATGAGCAAACTACCATGTTCAAGTACAAGTGAAATCGTTTGTTTAGTTTGTTTATGTTTAAATGAAAATTTTCGTTCTGCCCCAAAACTCAATGAAGCAATGGTACTATTCTTTCCTAATGATTTTTCATCATCACTATGCCATGCAATACCTTCGTTTCCATTGTGATATAAGTTCAGCAAACAGGAATTGAATCTTGTTTTTGTAAGTTCTTCTACTATTTGTTTTAGGTCCGAAAGTTCTTTGGTCCATGCTAATGCTTGCTTTGTTGTATTTGAATAAGTGTACCCATAGTCAGAATCACCATACCACGCAACTTTTCTCTTTGCAATGATATGCTTACCAAAAATGACGACTTCATCGTTTTTCCATACAACGTTTTGTAATAACAAATCAAAGTAGCGGTTTGCTTCACTATGTGTCAATACGTTTCTGTAATAGCTTACCGATCCGTCTTTATGTAAAAGATTGCTTATCCTGTCTTGACTAAATAAATCCATTTTTAATTTTTAGGAATATGGCCAATGGCGGTCGAGTATAATTCATATAAGTATCAACTTTCGTCTGCGCTTTAGAGAAAAATTGTAATTCTGTACCTATCACATTTTGAGTACCTTGCAGCACTTCAGTTCTCCTTGTATAATTATTTGAAGAATCGTCCGAGGGAAATTGCATATATGGTACTAGGCCCTATTTTTGTTGTACCTCTACTGATTTCCATCCTGTCTGAATCTTTCTACTGTTTCTATCAAATCGTCTATCGAGATAGGCTTTTTGAGTACTGCTTTTGCTCCAGTTAACAACATCTCCTGCACCTCGTTATCAGTAACAGAGGACGCAGTGAATATTACAATATTCTTAGACTTTAGCAGATCTTCATCTTTTAATGCCTTGAAAATGTCAAATCCACTGAATTCTGGCATTGCAAGATCTAATAATACTACGTCGAAATGATTCTCTTTTATTGACCGTAATCCTTCCCTTCCTTCATCAACTACCTTAACTGTAATATCTTGGGTTTCAAGACATAAGCAAACCATATCATTGATGTCCTT
>Ga0137380_10006978_pt1 | contig 10093 bp, 6 predicted proteins | sample SagtaG_17_FD_104809 | JGI IMG/M metagenome (GOLD analysis project Ga0137380, IMG submission 104809) | Vadose zone soil microbial communities from Sagehorn Ranch, Mendocino, California, USA - Sage2_L_100_16 metaG | ecosystem: Environmental > Terrestrial > Soil > Vadose zone | place: USA... | reverse complement strand
TCTTCGCTCCTGAACGGTGCTGGAAGACTGTCGGACTTGAGAAATCTTCAGTGGCGCTGCCAGGAAAACTCGCAACGCATCGAGGCTCGCTCCGGCCGGCTGCTGGAGGAGCGCGCGAGCGGCCTGCAGGAACGCGCGAATCTTCTGTCTCAACTTTCCGGGCTGAAAGAGCAGGGGGAGACGAACGCGCTAGGTCAGCGGGCAATGGCCGCAGCTCACGAGGAGGCGGAGCGCCGCGCCGCCGCGCTGGCTCAGAGCGTCGAGCAGGTTTCCAACGAGATTGTGGAGATCCAGGAGGAGCACAGCCTTATGCAGCACCGGTACTCTTCTCTGGAGGAGGTGGAGCGAAGGCGGAGCAACTACTCCGAAGGGGTGCAGAAATTCCTCTCCACGCACCTGCCCGGAGAGGAATTCGCGCCGGCCCATACTCTCGCAGACTACGTTGAAACCGATCCTCGATACGAGGCCGCGATCGAAAGCTATCTTGACGATCCCCTCCAGTACATTCTGGTCGAGGGCCTTGAGGAGGCGGTCCACAATGTGGAGCGGCTCAAACAAATTGGAGCCGGCAAGTGCACGTTCCTCGCTCTGCGCGACGGACGTACCAACGGCCGCTCGGTTCCGCGGCCCGGCCTGTCCGGAGACGGGATCATCGGCTACCTGGATGATCTCTTGCGCATGCAGGAAGATGTCCGGCACGCCTTTGAACGCGCGCTGCCCGAGTTTGCCTCCACGGTGATGGTCACCGATCTCCCTACCGCCTTCCGTGCCGCCGAAACGGCCGAGGGAATCAGCTTCCTCACTTTGGGCGGCGAATCCTACTCCCCTCGCGGGACTCTGTCCGCGGTAGGGGAGCGCAAAGCCATGGCAGGGTTCCTCGCCCTGAAACGTGAGAAGCGGGAATTGGAAGTCAGGCTTGAAGCCCTTCGTGGAAAAATTCACGTGGCCCGGGAGCGGCTGGCGCGGCTTAAAGAAGAGCAGTCCGGCATCGAGGAATCGCTCAAAACCTCTTCCGCGGAAATGCGCCGGCTTGAAATGGAGGCTGTGGGACTGCATCATTTCATCGGCCGCCTGGAGTCGGAGATTCAGAAGCTCGACCAGACCGAGAACGTCACCAGCGCTGAACTGTCGCAGTTGTTGGCGGAGAAGCAGGATCTCGAATTGAAGATGAAGGAAGCGGCGGCCGATATCGAAGAAATTGAAGCAGCCAGCCGTAGCGGCGAGCAGGAGTTGCGCGACCTCGGTTTGCAGCTGGATTCCCTGAAAGCCGACACCCTCGCGCTTTCGAAGCAGCTGGCGTCGCTCTCTGTGGCCCAGGCGGCCCGGCAGGAACGGAAGTCGAGCTCGGAGTCGGAATTGAACCGTCTTCTACGAGACGAATCCGAGGTGCAGGCGCGAATCGGAGCCATGGAACACGAAAGCGAAAGCATTCTGGCCTTGTCCGAAGTGCTGGAGCGCGAGCAGCGCGATGCTGAGGAACGCCTCGCGGGTCTGGCCCGGGATCTCCAGCTTGCGGAGATCGCTGTTTCCGAGAGGCAACAGCAGTTAAGCGGCGAAAGGCAGGCGCTCGCCGCGATCGAAGAAAGCGTGGGCCAGCTCCATGGCGAGCGAGAAGCTGCGATGGAGTCGCGGAGCAGAATCGAAATCGAAAAGACTCGTCTCGACAACGATCTCGATCATCTGTCCCGTCTCTGCGAGGTGGAGTATCATGTTCCGCTTTCCGATGTGATCAGCCAGATCCCGGAAGGGGACTGGCAACGAGACTATGACGAGGTCTGCCAGCAGCACGATCAGTTCCGCGATCGGCTGGACCATTTTGGCGCGGTCAATATGAGAGCCCTCGAGGAGTACCAGGAACTGGAGGAACGCTACCAGTTCCAGGGCAAGCAGCGGGCCGACATCGAAAAGTCGATTGCCGACACGCAGAAAGCAATTGCGGAGATAAACCGAAGATCCATCGAGCAATTTCAAGAGGCGTTCACAAGGATCCGGGAGAATTTCATCGATGTCTTTCAGATGTTGTTCAAGGGGGGGCAAAGCGATCTGCGCCTTCTGGACGAGGGGGATGTGCTGGAAAGCGGCGTCGACATTATCGCCCAACCTCCGGGCAAGCGCTTGCAAAGCGTGCTGCTGCTCTCCGGCGGTGAGAAGGCTCTGACGGCGCTCGCCCTTCTTATTGCAATATTCCATTATCGACCCAGCCCGTTCTGTGTCCTGGACGAAGTGGACGCTCCGCTCGACGACGCAAATGTCCTGCGGTTCACCCAGCTCATTACCGAGTTGAGCAAGGACACGCAGTTCATTCTTATAACCCACAACAAGAAGACCATGCAGATCGCCAACACTCTCTATGGTGTGACCATGGAAGAACCCGGCGTTTCAAAAGTCGTAAGCGTCGACTTCCGGGCTCTGTGAATTGACGATTCACGATTGACGATTGACAATTTGCAAATCGTAAATCGTCAATCGTAAATCGTCAATCGGGTAACGGAGGTATCTGCCAGAAAGGGGCTGGTGAGGTATGGGAAAGAGTTTTACGCTGGAAAATGACCCGAATGTTTGCATCGAGACCAAACTGCACGGCCTTTGCCTGCTGCGCCGCGGAAAGGTGCGGGATGTGTACGAATTCGGCGACATGCTCTTGATGATCGCCACCGACAGGATCTCAGCGTTCGACGTCGTGCTGCCGACGCCGATCCCGATGAAGGGGGCCGTGCTCACCCAGCTCTCCCGCTTCTGGTTTGATATGTTCCGGGACACGGTCCCAAATCATCTCGTTACCGCGGATGTCGATGACTTTCCTGACGAGCTCCAGCCGCATCGCGAGGTGCTGCGCTTCCGCGGCATGCTGACACTGAAGGCCGAGATGTTCCCCGTCGAATGCGTTGCCCGCGGGTATCTCGTCGGGTCCGGCTGGAAGGAGTACCGTGAATCCAGGAGCGTCTGCGGAATCAAACTACCTCCCGGGCTTCGGGAATGCGACCGGTTGCCCGAACCATTGTTCACCCCTGCCACGAAGGCCGAGAAAGGCCACGATATCAACATTCCCTTCGAGGAAGTGGTCCGGATTGTCGGGAAAGAAACTGCGGACGAGTTGAAGCGCCTGACGCTTACCCTCTACTTGCAGGCGGCGGCCTATGCGTTTCCCAAGGGGATTATCATAGCAGATACAAAATTTGAGTTCGGCGTCCACGACGGTAAAATCATCCTCTGCGATGAAGTCCTGACGCCGGACTCCTCGCGCTTCTGGCCGCGCACCCTCTACCGTCCCGGCAGACCGCAACCGTCCTTCGATAAGCAGTATGTACGCGACTACCTCGAGCGCATCCATTTCAACAAGCAGCCACCCGGGCCGGAGCTGCCAGACAGCGTGGTCCGAGGAACAACCGGGAAGTATCTCGAAGCGTACCGTCTTCTTACCGGCTCCTCCCTCGTCTGACCTCTGTGATTCTTCTCGTATGGGGGCGCCGTCAAATGACAAATGGCAAATGAACAATGACAAATTGAAGTCAGAGGTCCGGACAACGAACTGCGATTTGTCATTTTTCATTGGTCATTGGTCATTTATCATTTGCCAAATCTCTCTCCGCGTTTCTCTGCGCCGAATGAATTTTGGTTGCGGCTAGGCTGCTCCGTGTTAATTCGGCGAATCCGTGAAAATCCGTGTCTAATGGTCTGCGCAGGTTTTTCTTGAAATGAAATTTTTGCGGAGGGTAGAATAGCGCGCCTTTTCCTCCATAGAGCACTACGTAGGTCCCCGACTGGAGTGGCTGTGCTTTCTGGAGCAGTGGAGCACCTGGATTTTCATATGCGCACCTGCGCCCCGGAGGAGGATTGATGGAAGACCATTGGACTTTCCTCGATCTTATTTTTGCGGTGATTATTCTGATATCTACGGCGCTGGCCCTCACCAAAGGCTTGATGCGGGAGATCATCAGCCTGGTGTCGTTATTGGGCGGCTTCCTGGTGGCCGCATTCTACTATTGGAAGGTTGCGAGCTTCCTTGTGTCTTTTACAAAGACCCAAGACATCGCCAACCTGCTCGGTTTTTTGACGATATTTGTAGGCATTCTCTTGCTCGGGGCGGCGGCCTCCTTCCTGGTGAACCGGTTTTTGAAGAAGACGTCGCTGGAATGGGCGGACCGGTTACTCGGGGGCGTTTACGGGCTTCTCCGAGGATGGTTGATAGCTTCGATCATCGTGCTGGCATTGATTGCGTTCTCGGCCGGGGGAAATGCTCTGGCGCGATCCATTCTCGCTCCGTACCTTTTGACTGGGGCCCGCGTTGCCGTAGTGATGGTTCCACAGCAGCTCAAGGACCGTTTCTACGAGGAGTACCGGAAGGTGATGGCATCCCTGAGCGTTCCACGAACTAAGGAATGAGTGATTCGCCCGCAACAAAGCCCCCTCGACTGAAGGAGCGTCTGGAAGCTATGTGCGTCGAGATGATCGACAAGGGTATCCTCTTTTCCGAGGCAATGGGTCAGTTCGAGAAGTGCTTTATCACCGAGGTGCTCCGCAGAGACGAAGGGAACCTGGTCCGCGCCTCGGAGCGCCTGGGCCTCCATCGCAACACCCTCGCGAAACGCATCTACCAATACAAGATCAAGAGATGAAGACGTCAGGCCGCGAATTTCCCGAAATTGCACGAAAACGGCCTGGCGGACATCACCTACTCCGTACACGGACGGCGAGCCAGCCAGCAGGAAGAATTCGGGTAATTGGTCAAATTCGTGGCGAGCCTTTCCGGTGTCCGTTGCTTTCCCGGATTCCCCAAACTAGCTGATTTAACGAGATGCGTGCAAGGTCCCCAGCAAGCCGCCGCACTCCAAACAGCACAGTGGATTGCGATCACCTCTTCCTCAAAGATTTCTGGAACTCGGAATAGACTCCACGCGAAGAAAGGCGGCAGCTAGCGCAATACCGGGGGAAGCAGGGGAAGCAAAGTTCCAGTTGACATTGGGTAGAGCGCTCCTATATTATTTGGCACTCGCTTCCAGCGAGTGCCAACTGAGAGTTGCAAGTTCCTTAAAAATCAAGTCCTTATGGGAAGGCAACGAATTACGAAAGGAGATTCTGAAATGCAAGTCAGACCTTTGCACGACCGTGTGCTTGTCAAGCGGATCGAGGAAAAGGAAATAGTCAAAGGTGGCATCATCATCCCGGACACTGCCAAGGAGAAACCGATGGAGGGTGAAGTGGTGGCTGTCGGTCCCGGGAAGGTGGGGGAGGACGGAAAGCGGACTCCATTGGATGTGAAGGCGGGAGACAGGGTTCTGATCGGGAAGTACGCCGGCACCGAAATAAAGATCGACGAAGAGGACTACGTCATCATGCGCGAGGAAGAGATTCTGGCGGTGTTCGAGCAAGCGACCGCCAGGCCCAAGGCCGCATCGCGGTAGGATCCACATTCTAATTCGACAAAGGAGCTTTGAAGACATGGCAAAGGAAATCATTTTAGGAGAACAGTCGCGCCAGGCGATCCTGCGTGGCGTGAACCAGCTCGCAGACACGGTAAAGATCACTCTGGGCCCCAAAGGCCGCAACGTCGTACTCGACAAAAAGTTCGGCTCGCCGGTCATCACCAAGGACGGCGTCACCGTGGCTAAAGAGATCGAGCTCAAAGACGGGCTGGAGAACATGGGAGCTCAGATGGTGCGCGAGGTCGCTTCCAAGACCTCGGACGTCGCGGGCGACGGGACTACCACCGCAACAGTGTTGGCCCAGTCCATCTTTCGCGAAGGAGTGAAGAACGTGGCCGCCGGAGCGAACCCCATGGCCCTGAAGCGCGGTATCGAGCGTGCGGTGGAGGCGGCCGTTGAGGAGCTCAAGAAGCTTTCGAAACCCGTGAAGGGTGAAATGATCGCCCAGGTGGGATCCGTCTCGGCCAACAACGACAAGACTATCGGCGGCATTATCGCCGAGGCGATGAAGAAGGTCGGCAAGGACGGAGTGATTACCGTGGAGGAGGCGAAGACGATCGAAACTTCGCTGGAAGTCGTCGAGGGGATGCAGTTCGACCGCGGTTATCTCTCCCCTTACTTCGTCACCGATCCGGAGCGGATGGAAGCCGAGCTGACCGATTGCTTGATCCTGCTTCATGAAAAGAAGATCAGCTCGATGAAGGATCTCCTCCCGCTGCTGGAGCAGATCGCCAAGAGCGGTCGCCCGTTGTTGATCATTGCGGAAGACGTGGAGGGCGAAGCGTTGGCCACCTTGGTGGTTAACAAGCTGCGCGGAACCCTCTCTTGCGCGGCGGTGAAGGCCCCGGGGTTTGGCGATCGCCGCAAGGCGATGCTGGAGGACATAGCGATCCTGACAGGCGGCAAGGTGATCTCGGAGGATCTGGGTATCAAGCTGGAGAACGTGCGGCTTGAGGATCTCGGCCGGGCCAAGAAACTCACTATTGACAAGGACAACACCACGATCATCGAAGGCGCGGGTAAGTCCGCCGATATCGAAGGGCGCGTCAAGCAGCTCCGCATCCAGATCGAGGAGACCACTTCCGATTACGATCGTGAGAAGCTCCAGGAGAGACTCGCCAAGCTGGTCGGCGGCGTGGCCGTGATCAAGGTGGGTGCCGCGACGGAGACCGAACTGAAAGAGAAAAAGGCTCGCGTCGAGGACGCAATGCACGCCACTCGAGCCGCCGTGGAAGAGGGTATCGTTCCGGGCGGCGGCGTGGCGCTGCTGCGTTGCATCCCCGCTCTCGACAAACTAAAGCTGGAACCCGACGAGGCCGTAGGCGTCTCAATCGTTCGGCGCGCTCTCGAAGAGCCTCTCCGGCAGATCGCCTACAATGCCGGACAGGAAGGGGCCGTCGTATCGGAAAAGGTGCGCGTGAGCAAGGATGCCAATTTTGGTTTCAACGCTGAGACCGAGGAGTATGAGGATCTGGTCGCGGCGGGTGTCATCGACCCTACGAAGGTGACACGCTGCGCTCTGCAGAACGCGGCTTCGATTGCTGCGCTGCTCCTTACGACGGAAGCGCTCGTAAGCGAGATCAAAGAGGATGAGAAGACCCCGGCTGGGCCTCCAGGCGGCGGTGGCGGAATGGGGGGAATGTACTAAGCCCTGCACCCTAACATTTTCAGACTGCAAGAAAGGCCCCGTTCCGCGGGGCCTTTCGTTTTCGCCACGAACTTCCCGGCGGCGCTGACGCGACCAGACTCACCACGCCAGCGAGAATCAAACCACCGATAAGCCTGGCCGGGGAGCAGCCAAGCAAATGACCAATGACCAATGAAAATGACAAATCGCAGTTCGTTGTCCGGACTTGTGACTTCTATTTGTCATTGTTCATTTGCCATATGTCATTTGTCATTTTGAGCTAACATCCTCCTCCATCGTGGAGACTCTCGCCCGGAGCCCGGCTCGTTCTTGCCTGCTGCTTCTGCTCATAGCTTCCGCAACTCTTCTCTTCCGCCTTGGCGGTCTTCCTCTCTGCGGATCCGACGAACCCAGGTACGCGCGCATCGCCGAAGAAATGCTCGCGCGCGGCCGTTGGATAACCCCGGTGCTGGAAGGCCGTCCCTGGCTTGAGAAACCGCCGCTCTATTACTGGCTGACCATGCCGCTCTTTGCCACGCTCGGAGTTGGAGAGACTACCGCGCGCCTGGCGCCGGCTCTGTGCGGGTTGGCCTGCGCTCTAACCGTCTTCTGGCTTGGCCGGCGGCTTGGGGCTCCGCTCGGTGGTTTCTACGGGGCGGCCATTCTTCTGACCAGCGTCGGGTTCGTGGGATTCGCCAGAAGCGCCTCCACAGATATGCCGCTCACCGCGTGCCTCACGCTGGCCCTCTCTGTTCTTTGTGCCCGCATCGTTGACCCGGTGACGCCATCATGGAGCCTACTGTGCGCGTACGGAGTTCTTGGGCTGGCGGTTCTAGCCAAGGGGCCCGTGGCACTGGTGCTGGCCGCCGGGACCTGCGTGCTCTTCTGGTGGTTGGACGAACGGGGAGGCAGTCTCCGGAAGTGGCGTATGGGGGCGGGTCTTCTAACGGTGGCCGCGGTGTCGCTTCCGTGGTTCTTTCTCGTTTTTCGTGAGAACGGTTTCGCTTTCGTATCGTTCTTCTTTGTCAACCATAACCTGGTGCGGTATGTGAGCGGTATCCATCATCATTCGGAGACCTTCTTTTATTACGTCCCTGTGTTTCTGGCACTGTTCTTCCCCTGGGGTGGCTGGATGGCCCTGTTTCTGGCGCCCCGTCCGATGGGACGCTGGTATGCAGCTCAGGAGTGGAACCCTGCTACTCTGTTCCTGACGTGCTGGGCAGTTTTTCCTCTTCTCTTCTTTTCTCTTTCTCAATCGAAGCTTCCCGGTTATATCCTACCTTCCTTGCCGCCGATGTCGCTGCTCCTCGGAAGGAAACTCCAGGACCTCGCGAACAGGTCTCCAGCAAATCCGGGCGCGGCCGCCTGGACCTATCTTCTGATTTGCGCCGGAGTCGCTGGAGCCCTGCCCCTGTTTTTCAACGTCAGCTATGGTGGGCGTTGGAAGGCTGGCCTGGCGCTTTCATCATGCGTGCTGGGACCTGGCGTCTGGGCTTTTCTTCAGGGTCGCAGGGGGAAGATTGAGACCGCGATGCGGTGCACCATGCTCCAAGGATTGCTGGTAATAATGGGGGTTGGATGGCTCGCGTTTCCGGTTCTGGGCGACTATCATTCCACCAGGACCATCGCCCGGCAGGCGCTTGCGGACCGACTGAAACTGGAGCCGATCATCACATATCGTTTCTTTCATCACAGCCTTCTTTATTACACGGGATATCAGGTCGCCGGGTATCTGCAGACTGAAAAAGAGCTGAAGCAGTTTGCTCTGCGCAATCCCAGCTTCCTCGTGGTCACGCAGGGCTTCCGGTTCGAGGAACTTCAAAAACTTCAGGGATTCTCCGTTAGCATACTGGGGAGCCAGGGGAAGCTACGGCTCTTTCGCATCTCCCACCGTTAATGCTGCAGAGGGGCAGAGGGGCGGAGGAGCAGGGGGGCACAGAAGTACATAGAAACCTGGATAGAGCGCAGAGAAAGATTTGACCAATGGCAAATGACCAATTGCACGGAAGCAAAGATTTGTCATCTCTCATTGGTCATTTGGGAAGACAGTCTCGCGTACGCCGCTCCCCCGCTCCCCAGCCCCTCTGCTCCCCAGCCTTTTTCTGATGTCTGATCCCTGAGGTCTGAAGTCTGATCTGAACTCGACTCCAAGACCCCCGGCTGTTAAGATAGTCCCCTATGTTGCGCCTCCACAACACGCTCACCAGGGCCGAAGAGCAACTCCAGCCTGCCGAGGACATGCTGGTGCGGCTGTACACGTGCGGCCCGACGGTCTATGACTATGCGCATATCGGGAATTTCCGGACCTTCGTGTTCCAGGACTTGCTGTGCCGCTATCTGCGGTATCGCGGCTATCAGGTCCGCCATGTCATGAACATCACCGACGTCGACGACCGGATCATACAGAACTCCAAAGCCCTGGGGATTCCGCTGAAGGAATACACGACGCGCTATACCGAGGCATTTCTGGAAGACAGCAGGAAGCTCCGGATTCTTCCCCCTGACATCATGCCGCTGGCCACAGATCATATTCCGGAGATGGTGCAACTGATCCGGCGGCTCGAGGAGAAAGGCTATACCTATCGCCGGGACGGCTCGATTTATTTCAGCATTTCGCGCTTTCCGGAGTACGGAAAGCTGAGCAAGCAGGATTTCAGCGGGATACAGCCGGGAGCCCGTGTGGATGCGGATCGGTACGAGAAGGACGAAGCCCGCGATTTCGTCTTGTGGAAGGCGGCCAAGGAAGGGGAGGATTTCTGGGAGACGGAACTGGGCCCGGGCCGGCCAGGCTGGCATATCGAATGCTCTGCCATGAGCATGAAATATCTCGGCGAGACTTTTGACATCCATTGCGGCGGCGTGGACCTCATCTTCCCGCATCACGAGAACGAAATAGCGCAGAGCGAGTGCGCAACAGAGAAGCCCTTCGTCCGCTACTGGGTGCACCCCGAGTTTCTGATAGTCGAGGGGGAAAAAATGTCCAAATCGCTGGGCAACTTCTTCACATTGCGGGACCTCCTGGCAAAAGAGTATCGGCCTGAGG
>Ga0137380_10006967_pt1 | contig 10100 bp, 11 predicted proteins | sample SagtaG_17_FD_104809 | JGI IMG/M metagenome (GOLD analysis project Ga0137380, IMG submission 104809) | Vadose zone soil microbial communities from Sagehorn Ranch, Mendocino, California, USA - Sage2_L_100_16 metaG | ecosystem: Environmental > Terrestrial > Soil > Vadose zone | place: USA... | reverse complement strand
CGTACCGCAATTGGGATGACCTCTCCTTTGCCAGTCAGACGCTCTACGGCGTCTCGGGCGCGGGCAACCCACAGCAGGGGGAATCCCAACGGTACTTCTTCCTGCGTACCGATAGCGGGCTGGATGTACGCTCGCGCTTCGACTTTGCGGGCACCTGGCAGAACTTCATCATGGAGATCGATATCCACCTGCTCTCAGGCACCAATCACCCGGAGTACGGCGTCGTCTACCGCACGACGGGCTGGCAGAATACGAATGATACCTACGCCTACGTCGCCGACATCACCGATGTCTCGGTCAATCTGCGTCGTGGCACGAATACGGGATCAGGCGGTGGCGCTTTTACCAGCGTGGCGACCGTTGCGCTCTCACTCACGGTCGGCAACTGGTATCGCATGAAGGTCGTGGTGAACGGAAGTAACCACCAGGTCTACCTCAATGATGTGCTCTACATCAACGCGACGGATGCCACGTGGTCAGCGGCAGGCAATGTCGGCGTGCGCCTCTACAACAACACAGGCGCGCGTTCTTCAGGCCACTACGATAACTTTGGTATTGTGGCCTATGAGGCGGATCTCATCTCCGTCTCCTCGCGCACCACGCCGGCTATCTCCCTCTCCGGTATCGTCGGTGACTCCCGCGTCAACTGGCAGGAGAGCACGCCTTCCTCCTCAATCATGCTGGTGGAGAGCACGCTCAACAATGGCACGCTGTGGGAAACGTGCACCAACGGCGGGCAAATCCCCCAGCTGGTCAGTGGCTACAATGCCGCCGGAAAATCCCTCAAGTTCCGCTTCAGCATGACCAACCAGGCCGTCAACCTCCCCACGAAACTGCTCGGCTACTCAGCCTTCATCATCGGCCAGTACAGCGCCTCAGGGACGCGGGTCTCCCCGGTGTTGGCACTCGACAACGCCGGGACAATTGGATCCTCTTCGGTCACCTGGCAGGCCACGCAGCCACCAGGAACGGGCGTTGCCGTCGCCACTAGCCCGGACAACAGCACTTATACAGGGATTGCGGCATCAGGTAACCCAGTGGCGGGCCTCGTCTCGCAAGGGGTCATGGTCGCCGATGACTTTGATGTGAACTCGGCAGCCAACTACACCGCTACCTTCTGGTCAGGCGGGGTCGTGCCTGTTTTCTCGGTAGACACGGCTAACTCGCGCATGCGCGTCACTTCAGGAACCAGCGGTATTATCCTCTGGAATACGAGCCAGTTCCCGGCAGCGGCAGATGTCTACCTGGAACTCATCACCAATCAAAGTGATGTCGGCGGGCTGGTATGGCGCTATACGAGCGTCGATAATTGCTACTACGCCACCTATAAAGACAATAGTTCGAGCACCAACCCCAATACGGTCGCCGTCAGGAAGCGCGTCGCAGCCACCGATACGCAAATCCTGGCACCGACGACGCTACCGGTCACCTTCACGCGGGGCACCTATCACACCCTGAAAGTGACGATGGCCGGAACGACGATCACCGTCTACTTCGATGGCCTACAAGTGGCGCAATTCACTGATAGCTCGCTCAGCGCAGCCGGGCAGGTGGGTATCAGGCAGAATAGCGCCACCGAATCCGACTGGTACAGTTTGCGTGCGCAGGCCCTCGGTGGGAGTGCGATAGGGCAGAATGTCTATAGCAAGCTCACGCTGACCTCCACCGACCCAACGGTCAAGCCGGTCGTCTCGGGTCTTGTGGTCTCGGTGCGCGGGCCCGATATCATGACCGGCGCGCTCGTTGCCTCGACGGACTATGCCTACAAGAAGAAGATTAGCGAGTGCCTCTCTGATATATCAGGGCAGAGCAAGTACAATTGGCGCATCGATAAGAATAAGAAGCTTGCCATGAAGGATAGAGCGTATAGCCCGGCTGCCTGGCCGCTGTATAGCGCTGATCCGACGTTCAAGGGCATTCTCAACCCGCCAAACCTCGTGCGTACCTCACCCATGTACCGCAACCGCCAGTACGTCACTGGGGCGGTCGATCTGCAAACGATCACGGAAAGCAAGCTAGGCGACGGTACCACCGAGTCCTGGGTGCTCAAATACTCGGTCGATAGCATCACGAGTTTGACCCTGGACGGCAATCCACAGACATCCGGGGTGCAGGGCGTGGACACCGGCAGGGCATTCTACTACCAGCCAGGGCAAAATTCACTTTCAGAGGATAGCAGCGGCACGCCACCGACCGACCAGCAACTTATTAGCATCACCTATATCGCCCGCGTGCCCTACATCTCCATGCGTGAGAATACGGCACAGCAGACGGCGCTCGCGGCTATCGATGGCACGAGCGGCATTATTGAGGGAAGCGAGGACTGCGGCGGGCGCTCCAAGGCGGAGGCGGATAGCATCGCCCAGGCGCGCATCGATCAGTACGCCATCCTCTCGGTCGATTGGTCATACCAAACGGAACGCGGAGGTTTGGCTCCTGGCAACCTGCAATCCATCTTTGTACCGGAGTTCGGGCAGGTTGATGTCGATGTGCTGATCACTGCTATTAAGACGAGCATTTGGGCCGATACGACTGGGGCGCTGAATTATTTATTCGATGTTTCAACTACGTCGGGCCCCAATATAGGTTCCTGGCAAAGGATTTTCGCACAGGCAGCTTAGAGGAGGGACATAATGGTTGCTACGCCACTTATGAATTACCGCAAACTGGCGGAGGGGGAAATAGCCGAGCAGGTCATCGCACAGAATTACACCTGCCCCAATGATGGCTTTCTCTACGGCTGGCTCGATGATACCGACCATACGGTCATCTGGTATCTACCAGCTTGCCCCATTGACCCGGTAGTCGCCAACATCAAAGCGCAGATCGCGGTCTATGTGACTGCTGCCTACAATGCGACCGCCACGCAGGCCAACCCGGTCAAGCGCCTACGCACCATCATCACCCAGGTCCATACCAATATCGCAGCCTGGGTGCTGCTCCCGCAAAATGTCGATGTGCTGTATGCCGATTTCCTGAGCGTGCCAACGCGGTTACGCGGCTGGATTATCGCCGAACTCAAAAACCAGGCCGTCATCGGCCCGTAAAGGAGAAACCCATGTCAGATTTCACGACACTCAAGAGTCAGACGAACGCCGGGGCAGCGGTGACCGATGCCTCCCCTACCTGGGTTGATATGCCCTTTGCCACGGCGAACAACGAGTTACGCTTGTGCGCGTCGGGCGCGGGCACGACCACAACACCCTCGGCTTCCTGGCCCTCTTTCTTGCGACCGGCAGTCACTCAAGTGATTGCGGAGATGTGGGCCTATACCGCCGATGCTGTGGGCCTCAAAATGGCAACCTATGACGGGACATCGGCTCACTATATGCAGTGGCGTATCAACTGGGACGCCCTTGGCACCTTTGCCAGTCCCTGGATACTCTCGGCAGCGAAGGACAATACGCTCCCTGCCGCTTCTCCGGGCACGCAGCCGACGCCTTCCGCAGGCGGGGACGGCAGTTCATTTATCAACGGTTCAGCCGACACTTCCAACACTTCATATATCAAGGCCAATGCCTACGGACGTGGGACGGCGGCTTCAGGGAGTGTGCAGGATACGCCCAACGCTAACGCGGGCGGGACGCTGGCTGTGACGACGGGTACAGCGGGCGCGGTCTCCCCACCGGTGACACCGGCATGGCTCGCGACCTGGCAATCGCTGCAATCAGCCACACAGTGGATAACCGGGGCTGTCACTAACCAGGCGCTCTTCGCGGGCTTTCTGTATATCGTGCTGTCCTTCTGGACGGGGCCAGGTATGACGGGTGGCCTTTTGATGCCCGTTCTCTACTTCCAGTATACGTGGGTCTGATTTATATGCTAACGCATGAAACGGGGTTATCATGGGTCTGACATCGTTTGCCTATCTCGCGCAGGGTCTCTCCTATTGGAAAGTGAAGTTGCGCGGGCGCAAGCGCGAATTGTCTGAACTGGACACCTCCTTTGATTTGCAAAGAGGAGCGCGGCCGGTGGATTGGAGCTTAGATATCGTCGGCTCAGGGGATAACGCGCACATCGAAGAGATTATCTTGTGTACGCCACAAGGAGAGGTGAAGATGCCCATTACCGAGCCGAAAACGGCCTTTCAGTTCAAGCGCGGCACAATGGATATTCTCTCTAACCAGCGTATCGTGCAAGCTCAGGTCATCGGGCGGCTAGAGAACCGCGAGACAGGCCTGTGTACAGCCTGCATTTGGGATGTGGCGGGTCATGATGAGTACAGTGAGGCGGGGGTACTGCTGCCACAAAAGAAGCATCTGTACCTTGACTTTGTGACGTACATCCATGCTTTTGGCGCGTGGCACGAGGATATTATTCCGCCAGGGGCTATGTACCCCCTAGTGATCGGATTATAGCGTATGGGAACGGGAACAACACAAAGAGGGTTAGATGGGCTACCCTTTGGAAGTGTGATCACCGATGGGATAAATGACCCGGCGGCGCTGCAAGGTGGGCGGCAGAAGACCGATGCACAAAGCCATATCATCGCCCCCACAGCTATTGCGCAGGGGGAAGGCTGGAAGGCGACCTATGTCTACGCGGCGTACGGTCTCACGCCCTATGCCACGCCGACCGATTGGATTATGCTGCAGGGAGTCGCGGGCGGCGCTATCATCAACGTCACCCGCTTTGAGTTGCGCTGCTACGCCACGGCGGTTGGCTATCTTGAGTACCACCTCGTCAAGCGCACTGTGGATAACACAGGCGGTACGCGCGCTTCCCAGTCGGCGGTGATTGCCACCTATGACAGTAGTGACGCAGCAACGACCGGAACGCTTTTCCTCTACACTGTTGTACCTACTGCTCTGGGGGCGGGCATCGATGTCAGGAATGGACGTATTCTCGTGCAATCCCTTACGGCGGCGGCAGGTGCCAATACCGACATGACCTCGCTCATCGAGTATGGCATCAGGCCGTCAAAAGCGATTACCTTGCGCGGGGTAGCGCAATCCCTGTGCATCAACTTTAACGGTATCGCCATCCCGGCTGGGGCGAAATATGATGTGCTCGTAGAATGGACGCAGGAATAAATGGCAACCATTGGGCAAGATACCTTCATACGCGCTAATCAATCAGGCTGGGGAACGGCTTCAGATACTCAGGTATGGGCACATACAGCAGGCACGAGTACTGCTGCCATTGCGTCAAACGAAGGTACACTCACAGGGGTACTGAATGCCAATGACGTGATGACCCTGGGACCGAAAACACAGGCCGACACCGATTGTCTTGTCCGTGTGAAAGTGACCGACACTAATATTGTTCCTGGTGTGGTTTTCCGCTGTGATAGTCCAGGAACCACGTACTACCGCGTCAAGAATAACGGAAATCTTCTTGGTGTCACGCGTGTTAATGCTGGCACTGGTACAGCTATAGGCACTGCTGTATCAGCGACTTTCAACGCGAATACCTTTTATTGGCTGCATGCACGCATTGTCGGCTCGACGATTACGGCGAACTGGTGGGCTGATGGCGGGAGTGAACCTGGTGGCTGGATGTACACTGCCACTGATAGCACTCCTATTAGTGCCGCTGGCAAATTTGGATTATACGCGAATAATAGTGGTGCAGTAAGCGCCGCTACAGTGTCGTTCGACTCTTTTACTGCAACCGATACGCTGATCGCCTCGGCGTCGCAGACCAAGTATATTCCTCGCGCCCTCTCAGCCCTTATCGCCTATTGGTATGTCTCGCTCGTCGCACGCGTCAAGATGAGCGTGCGGAACACGAAGACGGCGCAGACGCGCACGGTCATGCGTACCCAGGTCACAAAGACGCTCACCGTGAGATTTTTGGAGCGCGTGCAAGTCAGTCGAACGCTTGCTCTACGTATCAAGATGACCGTCCAGGGAACGAAGTTCTTAGCAGTGCGTTCGCGCATGAGGCAACTCGCAACGGTGACACTGCCTGTCAGAACACGGATACGCACTCAGGTCACGAGAACCCTATCTGCTCGCACAGTCATGCGCCAACTTGCCACCCGGACACTCATCGTTCGCCTGGTCATGCGCGGGGTAACGAAAATACTTCAGGCACGGGTTGTCATGCGCGTACAAAAAACGCTCACGCTGGCCGCGAGAACCAGGATGCAGCAGTTGGCGACCAAGACGCTCGTGGTGCGCATAAAAGAACGGGTGCAGGTGAGTCGGCCACTTCTCACGAGGACAATCCTACGGGTGCAGGGAACAAAGACGCTCACTACGCGCATCATGATGCGCGTGCAGGCCACCAGGTCACTGGTGATCCGTTTTGTGGAGCGAACGCAAGTCACACGAACGCTCGTCGCTCGTATACGCATGTCCGTTTCTGCAACCCGGACGCTGGTCAGTAGAACGAAGATACGAGTGCAGGTGACAAAGACGCTGGTGATCCGTGTCATCATAACAGCGGCAGGCGCCCTTGTCTCAAAGACGCTGCTGATGCGGGTGAGGATACGGGTACAGACAGCGCGTACTCTCGTGATTCGTGTCATCTTGCGTGCACAAAAGACGGCTACACTCATCACTCGTGCCAGAATGACGGTACAGGCTACTAGAGCGCTTACTAGCCGTATTAAAATGCGCCAGCAGGCGACGCGCACGCTCACGACGCGAACAGTCGAGCGGGTTCAGGCGACGCGCACGCTTGCAGTGCGGTTTGTGATGAAGCGCTTGACCAAACTCCTGCAAGTGCGAGCCAGGATGCAGGTTCAAGCCACAAAAACACTACAAGCCAGGGCGAGGCTGACCACAGGACAAGTCAAGACACTACGCCTGCGTAGCCGCATCCACGTTGGCAGTACGAAGACGCTGCGCCTACGCAGTAAGATGAGTCAGCAGCAGCAGGCCCTCCTGGTCGTGCGCTTCATTTTGCTGGCTCACGAATTTGTAGAGGCAAGTCATATCACCGTCATGGCCCCGCGCGGGAAACTCACCACGCAAGGAGGGCGCGGAACGGTAATAAGTCAGGGAGCACGCGGCACAGTAAGCGAAGAGGGAGCGCGGGGAACAGTGACAGAAGTAGGTAGTCGTGGAACAATCACGATAGAAGAAGGATAGAACGCATGACCGATGATTATTCACCAAGATATGTGGGTGATCTCTCCCATCCACTAGAACATACCTTTGTCGATGGCAACGGCAAACCCCATGATCTTTCAGGAGTCAATGCCGCCAATATGACCTTTGTGCTGGTGAATGCCGATAGCGGGGTACGTAAAGTGGGCATGGGCTCGTGGACCATCGGCCCGCTTGACTCGGCAGATCCGCTACCCGCTGGCAAGGCCGTCTACCACTGGAACGCGGCCGATGTCAACGCCGCTGGTCTCTTTAAGATACAGGCCGGAGTGCCCTTTGTTGATGGGGTTCTCCATTTCGAGATTAAAGAACTCTTGTTCAAAACGCCGTTGTGATGGAGGCGTATGTCAAATTAAAGGAGGAATGCTATGGTATCGCTTATCCTGACTATTCTCGTCATCGTGCTTATCGTCGCGCTCTTGTTCGGGCCGGACACATGGGGTTATACGAGTGCTCGCAGCCCTATCGTGCTCATCCTGGTGATTGTGCTGATCTTGTTTTTGCTGTTTCATCCCTTTTAGGAGAAAGCTATGGGTATCTGGCAAATCATCCTGACACTTGTCTTCTATGTGATGATGGGTCTCGTCCTGTGGCTCCTATGGACCATCTGGCGCGATAACACGAAACGCATGCAGAAACTCGAACAGGCACTGGCTGATGCTGCTTTGAAGGCATCAGCGGCGGCGGAACGGGCAGCTGAGGCGGCCTATCTACTGGCAAAGGAACGGCCACCATGAGCCTGCTTGACCTTGCGCCCTTCGCCATCGCATTCTTTGCCCTGTGTATCAGCGCGGGCGGGCTGCTTGCTATCCGGCGGGGCTATACCGAGCGCGTGGAAGAAATCATGGGAAAGGTGAATACGGCCCAAAAGTCGCTCAACGAGGTGCAGGAAAAGCAGATCGAGGCATGTCAGCAGGAAGTACGGGACTTGAAACAGGAGGCACAGAGACTGAAGCGGGAGATTACCGCCATGCGCTACGCCTTCAAAAAGCAGGGCTACACCATTGAGATCAACGGGGAGTTTGTGACTCTTATCCACGAGCAGCAATCGAAGCAGAAGCGCACCATGATATCCATCAGAGACGAGGACGATGAGGAAAGAGAGGACGTTTGATTGTGCCAGGTGTTTTCAAGGCGTTTCACCTGTTACTCGTGCATGTTACACAAGGTTTAAGAAAGAAAGGAGGGCATAGGAGGCTAGCTTATGACAATATTACCGAACTACCCGATGGTGGCGCAACGCACGGATTATACAGCGGACGGGTTACCGTCTGAGAATAAAGAGATGAACTGCGTTCCCAGTTCCATTCTTTCCATGATCATGTACTTCTCAGGTATTCAACAGGTAGACAAGGAATGGGACCCTGACCGCATTCTGAATATGGCCTATCCTGAGGGCTACCAGGGAGGAACAGAGGCAAGCAAATTTGTCGATGCGTGCAAACACTTTGGGGTCCATCTCTTTGCGATCGATGGGGATAACGCCGCCCTCGTGACTAAGGCGCATCAGTACCTGGCACAAGGCAAGCCTGTGCTGTTCACTATCGTGGACCCCTACATGCCTGCCAACTCTGGCTATACCCATGTGTGCGTGTGGTTTGCCGATAGCGCGGGGACGCTGACCGCTATGGATCCGTGGCCTGGCAGACCTGTCACGCATAGCGATGGGGAATGGGAAGCGGTCATGCGCTTCAATGAAATCTGGATTGCCGAAAGGATAGACGAAATCGTGAGAATAGATATCACCACGCCGGGGGTACCCACCTACTTTGAGGCACTGAATGAGCACCAGTGGAGATGCAAGCAGACTGGGCATGTGATTCAATATGCTATCTTGGACACCTACAAGGGCTATGGAAATAGCCTTTCATGTGGGCTCTCGCATCTGGGCTTGCCTCTTTCCGATGAGATCACCATCGCGCCTGGTGGCATCGTCAAACAGCACTTTGAACGCGGCGTACTGGCCTATGACCCGGTGCCACATCATATCGACAATCCACCAGGATGGGGATCCGTCTATCCCATGCACCTCTATAGCGGACCCGGTCAAGACCCTGGCATCGCCAAACTACAGGCAATCGTTGCCGATCTGACCGCCGCGAACAACATGCAAGCTCAGAAGATCACAGACTTACAACAGGAGCAAGTGGTAGACCCGCTGGCAAGTCAGGCACTGGCCACAGTCCGGCAGATCAAGACGATGGTACAGCCATTTTAATATATCTGGCGTGTTGGGCCTGCCAGGCGTTCGGCCCTTTTGTACGCTTCCTGTCAGCTCATCGCCCAGAAAGCCGGATGACACGCGGCACCAGAGAAAGTATAGCATAAGGAGCAATGATATGAAGAATTCCGATCTGACCACTATTATCAGCGGCGTCCTCGGCGTGGTACTGCTTGCCATGGCAACGGTAGTCCTCTTGTACGCGCCTGCCTACATCGTCTTTGCGGGCTCTCTCGTGGTGGGAGCCCTCGGCCTCAACGGGTACAATGCCGCTCTCTTGGCACCATCGCCCAAACAAGGAGAACAGATAGCCCAGGCCGTTGCTGCCGCCGCGCCGCAAGTGCCACTCGTGAACATCGTGCACCCGGCCAGTTCCGCACCTGATATCCAGGTGAGCAGTGCAGCCATGCCGAAAGTCGAGCAGCAGGGCCCGCGTCCGATCGTATTGCAGCCAACAGCGCCACAACCGATGACGAGCGCTGCCGAGCAGAACTTGCCACCGCGACCTATTCCATTTCCACAGCAACAAGGGCAACAACAGCAAGGGGATTGGCGCAACTGGACGGCCATGACAGAGGTACCGCCAACACAACAACAGTAGTAGTAGTAGGATGCGTGTAGTCCGTGCCAATCTCTCAAAAGTGGACTTCTGGCGGGTAACGAGAAATACGCACCCGTTACCTATCACCTGGAATACCGTCTCCTATCCGAAAGAGGGGTCGGATACCTGGCTGCTTGGGAATAGCACCGACCCCATGCCAACAGAGCCCGCACGAGGGCCTAGCCAGACTGAGGTAGAGATACGCTACCGTAAACGCTGT
>Ga0137380_10006962_pt1 | contig 10101 bp, 10 predicted proteins | sample SagtaG_17_FD_104809 | JGI IMG/M metagenome (GOLD analysis project Ga0137380, IMG submission 104809) | Vadose zone soil microbial communities from Sagehorn Ranch, Mendocino, California, USA - Sage2_L_100_16 metaG | ecosystem: Environmental > Terrestrial > Soil > Vadose zone | place: USA... | reverse complement strand
CGAGTACTCGAGAGACCATGCTGGTCACCACATCGGCAGGATGACGGTCGTCGGTCATCGGGGTATCGGACATCGCAGCTCCACCGTCGAGGGTCGTCGCCCGGATGGTAGGCCGCGCCTACCAACACTTGCATGGCGGCAGCGGCTCCACCATGTGATCCCAGGCGACACCGGCTTCCTACACCGCGGTACCCCCGTTCAACCGCCTACGGGCGCCGGTCGACATCGCGATCTGCCCGGTTGGGAACCGCTTAGCGGCCACGGATGAGCGGGAACCAGCCCTGCTCCGGGTGTGCCGCTTCCGTGCGGCCGTCGCTCGTGTCCGCGCCCAGCCACGGCGCGAGTAGGCACGCGAGCAGAAGAACCAGCAACAGTACTACGAACATGGTATCCATCCCTTCTTACCCTCCAGGGTGCGACGGGGATCGTTCATTGTCCAACGACGAATCTTGAACAATCCTTCAGCGATCCTGAACAATGGGCCTGTGCTGACTCCACGGCTCCTGCTCGTCCTCCGCGCCGTCGTCCAGCGGGGTACCCTGACCGCCGCGGCCACTGCGCTGGGCTACACCGTTTCGGCCGTCAGCCAGCAGCTGTCTCAACTGGAGCGCGAGGCCGGATCGCCACTGTTGGAAAAGGCCGGCTGCGGCGTACGCCCCACCGCTGTACCGTGCCAATACTCGTCGCGTGGCCTGGACCTGCGGCTCGGGTGACCGGGTCAGGCGGCTCGTGAGTACTGGTTGACCATGCCGCCGAAGGACTCGTCGTCGCCGTACCGGCGCGCCGATCGCGACGACCACGTCCGGGTCGTGGTTGGGCGGGTGTTGGTCGAGGCTCTGATGCGGACGGTGCTCGTTGAAGTGGCGCTCGTAGGCGCCGAGCACGGCACGGGCGTGGCGCTCGTGGTAGATCAGCATCCGGTCGGTGCACTCGGCTCGGACGCTCACCCACCTCGAGGAGCGCGCCATGCGTAGATCCTTCGCCGGCCTGGCGACCCTGCAGATGCTGGCCGTCGTCGCACAGTTCTTCCTGGCTGCCAGCGGTGCGTTCGACACGGCGCCCAACGATGAGTCCTTCCAGACGCACCGCACGCTGGGCGCCGGAATCGTCCTGCTCGCGGTCCTGGTGACCATCGTCGCCGCGATAACCCGGATGCCCGGGCGGCTCATCGGGATGAGCGGCCTGGTCGCCGGGCTCGCGGTTGTCCAGGTCGTGATCCGGGCGATCGCCACAGCGTTCGACGGCACCGGCGGCAGTACGACCGCCGGCGAGCTCGTCTTCGGTCTGCACGCGGTCAACGGTCTCGCCATCCTGGCAGTGGCCGGGATGATCGTCCGTCAGGCCGGACAGCCGTCCAGGCCAGCCACACCCACGCGACAGGCGCCATGACCACCGGGCTGTGGATCATCCTGGACCACGTCGTCGCGCTGCTGAGCATCGCCACGTGGTTCGCGGCCGGCGTCACACTGGCGCTCCGGCGCACCCGGCTGGCGCTCGCCGTCCTCGTCGCGGCGGTGCTCGTGACGCCTGTCCGGGTGGTCACCGTGGCGATACTGGCCGGCCGGGGCTGGTGGTTCGTACAGGAGAAGGTGCTGCTGGGCTGCCGATGCTGGGGGCCGCCGGGGCCGGCGCCGTGCTGCTCGCCAGCCCACAACTGCTCGCGGCGAGGTGGGGGCGAGGCGACGGTAGGTCGGCAGGCGGCGTGGTCTCGATGCTCACCGCGGCTTACGCGGCGCTGGCCGGTCTTGTGGTGACCTTCCTGGTCGGGTACCCGCTCACCTTGAGCACGGCCTTGATCACGATCTCGCTTGTGTGCGCCAGCGCGTTGCTGACCGCGCGAGTGGTCGCGCCTCCCGCCGAGAACACCGCTGATGCGGGCGTCGCGCAGGCGCCGGAGGGTCGACGCGCGATCTCGCGCCGCCGGTTCATCGGCTGGACCGGTGGCGCGGTCGTGATGACCGCGGCCGGTGCCGGCACCGGGCTGTCGTTCCTCTCCACCGAATCGGTAACCGTGGGAGGCGGCCCCGGACGCTCGTCCCGAGCGGCGGTGTCGGTGGCCGACCTACGGGGCTCCGGCTCACCGGCACCGGGTGGCACCGTGCGGCGGCACGTGCTCACCGCGAAGAAGGCAACCGTACGGCTCCCGTCTGGACGAGAGATCGACGCGTGGACCTACAACGGCGAGGTCCCGGGTCCGGCGATCACCGCGACCCAGGGTGACCTGATCGAAGTGCGGCTGCGCAACGCCGACATCGAGGACGGCGTGACCCTGCACTGGCACGGCTACGACGTACCGTGCGGCGAGGACGGCGCGCCGGGTGTGACCCAGATGGCCGTGGGACCCGGTGAGGACTTCGTCTACCGGTTCCGCGCCGACCAACTGGGCACCTACTGGTACACCCATCACGCGTCCCACGTCGGCGTACACAGGGGGCTGTACGGAACCCTCGTCGTAAAACCGCGCGACGGACAGCGAGCCGACGAGCACTCCGCGGCGGAGCAGGTGGACCTGACCCTGCCCGTGCACACCTTCGACGGCACCGCCGTGATCGCAGGCAGAGACGGCCAAACCGAACACCCCGCACCACCCGGTACACCCGTGCGGCTGCGATTGATCAACACCGACTCGGATCCGCACCGGATCGTCGTCGCCGGAACCCCGTTCCGGATGGCGGCCGTCGACGGCCGAGACTCAACCAGCCCGGCGAGGTCAGCGACGTCGGACTGCACCTGCCCGCAGGCGGGCGATACGACCTGGTGTTCCTCATGCCGGACACGTCCGTGGCACTCGTTGTCGACGACGATCGTGACGGCGGACTGCGCCTGCGCCCGCATGGCGATGCCCCCGGTGAAGCGCGCATCGAGGACACGTCCGACTTGCCGGAGCTCGACCTGCTGCGGTACGGAGCTCCGGCCGCCGTGCCCTTCGACACCCGCAATGCCGACCGGCACTTCACCATGGTCCTCGACCGCGCAGTGGCCATGGTCGACGGCCAACCGGCGTATCCGCACACCGTCAACGGCCGAGGCCACCCCTCCATCCCCGACCAGCTCGTCGCCAAAGGCGACATCGTCCGGTTCACCGTCGTCAACCGAAGCCTGGAAACGCACCCCTGGCACCTGCACGGCCATCCCGTGCTGATCCTGTCCAGGGACGGGACGCCGTCGACGGGCAGTCCGCTAGTCCGCTGTGGGTGGACACATTCGACGTCCGGCCAGGCGAGATATGGAAGGTCGCATTCCGCGCTACGAATCCCGGAATCTGGATGAACCATTGCCACAACCTGCCCCACGCGCATCAGGGCATGATGCTGCGACTCCACCACGACGGCGTCACGACGCCATTCGGCGGCTCGCACGGCGGAAGCCCAGGCCATGGCCACTGATCCAGCCCGCGCCGCTTGTCAGCCCCCTGGATGTGCGGACGATCTCAAGTCGAACCTCCTTGCCCTGGTCCACCGGCACACCCGGGCCATCGATGGGCGACCGCCATCCCGGCCGCTCCGCGCTCTGGTCCAACGCGAGGGTTGGCCACGGGGCCATGATGATCGCCCCGTTCGGCGTCGGGGTCCGCTGTCGATCCGACGGCGCCCCGTGCAGGTCGGCGCGGCTACTCCCCGACCAGGCTGGCCAAGATCAGGACTGGTTGGTCCTTAGCAGCACGCCACCGCGAACCCGAGCACAGACAATTCCGGAACAGACGAGCACCCTAGGAGCACCTGGAGTCCACAGTGGACAGATCTTGAAAGGCGCCTGGCCCGCGTTTCCGCAGGCCAGACGCCGTTTGATGTTGCGCGCCCGAAGGGACTCGAACCCCCAACCTTCTGATCCGTAGTCAGATGCTCTATCCGTTGAGCTACGGGCGCAGTGCCTTGCCAGTGTACATACCCACGTCAGCGCGGAGGCTCCGGGATTCGAACCCGGGAGGGGCTTTAAGACCCCAACCGCATTAGCAGTGCGGCGCCATAGACCGGACTAGGCGAAGCCTCCAAGGCGGCCATACGGCCACCGACGGTCGAGGATACCGTGCCCGTACGGTACGGGCAAAGCGACTATCCGTCTGCGCCCGCGTGTTGCCGACGCGCCTGACCTGGACCGATCCCGATCCGAGCGGTCAATGGCGGCAGACCCGGGTGGGGCCGGCTACGCTCAGGCCGCATGGAGGACGACGCGCCCCGGCGGCCGGGCCAGCGCTCGGAGTCTGCGCGCCCAGCGAGGCCACCGCGCCCGCCGGCGGCACTGTTCATGGAACCGACCGCATCCCAGGCGCACCGCTCATCCGAACCGGCCGGCGATGCCGGCCAGCCCGCACCGGCGCGGACCCCCGAACCCGGGCCTGACCAGGATGCCGATCGAGGAGCGCCACGCCAGGTGGCCCCGAAGAAGGCGCCGCCGGACGAGCCGCCGCCCGCCAAGAAGGCGGCAGCCGCCAAGAAGACAGCAGCCGCCGTGAAGGCGCCCGCCAAGACTGCCACCGCCCCAGCCAAGGCCACCGCCCCAGCCAAGGCGACCACTCCGCCCGCCAAAGCGACCGCGTCCAAGAAGGCGAGCCCAACCAAGAGCGCTGCCAAAACCGCGCCCGCTAAGAAGGCGACGGCGAGCAAGGCCGCGAGCAAGACCCTCAGCCGAAACCCGACGCGGCCGGTGACCGCTGAGGTGAGCCTCCCAGAGCGGGTCACAGCGCCACAAATCGCCGCTGCCGAGCCGTGGTGGGCGCGGCTGCCGACAAGCCCGGCGGAGGTACCCGGATGGCTCGCGCAGGTCGCCGTCGAGCGCTTGGGCGACTCGGCCGACCGGTACGTGCGCTGGCTGCGCGACACATACCCGCACGCGACGCCGGACGGGCTGGCCCGGGCGGCGATCGAGCGGTTCAAAGGTCGACCGTGGTACATCGCGCTGGCCGGGCCGGCTGGACTCGGCGCGCTGGTGTCGACGCAGGCTGAGCTGGTACTGCACATTGCCGCCGCGTACGGCCACGATCCGCGCGATGCCCAGCGGGTACCCGAGCTGGTTGCCCTGATCGCGCCCCGCGACCTGGCCGCAAGTGCGGTCGGGCGGCTGATCCCCTGCGCCGGCCTGGTCCTCGGCCTGGTCGCCGACCGCGCCGCCTTGGACGACGCGGCCCGCCGGGCGATCGCCCGCTACCGGACCGGCTCAGTGTAGAAACGCGAGCTGTTTGGCGAAGAGGGCATACCCGACGAACGCGACGGTGTCCAGGACCGTATGCGCGATCATGAGCGGCCCGACCCGCCGGAACCGCACGAAGAACAGCGCGAACACCACGCCCATCGCCGCGTTGCCCAGGAAGCCGCCAAAGCCCTGGTAGAGGTGGTATGCGCCACGCAGCAGCGCACTGGCGGCGACGATCATCGGCAGCCGCCAGGCGAGCTGCCGCAGCCGGATCACCAGGTACCCGACGACCACGACCTCCTCCAGGATCGCGTTCTGCGCCGCGGCAAGGACGAGCACGGGGATCGTCCACCAGAGGTGCGGGAGCGCCGCCGGTACCACGGTGACGTTGAAACCGGCCTGCCGCGCCGTGACGTAGAGCCCGAGCCCCGGAATGCCGATGAGCACGGCCAGCGCGCCACCCGCCGCCAGGTCGACCTGCGCCCGCCGGGGGGAAAGGCCCAGCGCTACCGCCGGGCCATCGTGGTCACGCCGCAGCAGGTGTACCGCGAGCAGCGCCGGCACCAGCCCGAACCCGATGTCGGCGAGTTGGAAGGCGAGGTCGAGCCAGGGCCGGCCGGGCGCCGCCGATGGGACGAGCGTCTGGATCTGCTGGTTGAGCGGCTTCGCGGCGGTGAGCGACCGGACCAGATCGAGCAGCGCGAACACCGCGCTGGCCCCGAGCGAGACGCCGAGGACGAGCAGGACTTCGTCCCGGAGGGTACGTCGCGACAGCGCTTCCACGCCGGCACGGTACCCTCCCCCGGCCGCTATCCGCGGGCGCAGCGCTCGGCGGCCGCGCCGAAGAAGTCGCCGCCCTTGCGACGGACATCGTCGGTACCCCAGGCGCGGTCGCGCGGCAGCCTCAACAGCCGCGGGATGTGCTTGGCGCAGTGGATGTACGCCTCGTGGATGTGGACGAGCACCCAGCGTTCGGGGCGCCGACCCGGCACCGGGTCGACCGGCTGGGCGCCCTCGAGCAGGCACATCTCGTCGTGCTCGACGACCATCGCGTGTCCGTTGACGTGCAGCCCGATCACGTCCTGGAAGAAGTCCACGAAGAGCAGGCCGACGAATCCGTTCTCGGTGATGTTGCCGAGGCTCGCCATGACGCCGTTGCCCCGGTACTCCGGCCAGGCCAGGCGCCCCTGATCGAGTACCTGGACGAAGCCCGGCGGTCCGGCGCGGAAGGTACAGTCGCACTCGCCGCGCGCGTCCGACGTCGCGACGAACAGCATCTCCTGCCGCGAAACGAACTCCCGCATCCGCTCGTTGAGCCGATCGAGCACCTGCTGCCCGTAGAACCGTTCGGCCCGCTCAACCGTGCCGTACCTGCGTTGCAGCTCCCGCTCCCCGGACGATCCGGGCAGGCTGATGAGGTCACCAATACGCTCCACGACGCCTCCCCGGTACCCGCCAACCGATGTCGTAGCAACAGGTTCGCAGTCGCGTGTCGTAATTCGTCGCACACTTTGTGCGATACGACCGGTCGTCTGATGTCCACGCTTGGTGCCGCGCACGACCACACGTCGAATGCCGGCCACCACCAGGTGTAAGGGCGTCCATGAGCAACTTGTCGAAGTTGTTGAAGGAGAGCTGGACTCTCGTCGAAGAACACCAGGACCGGGTCGCCGGATACTTCTACGCCCGCATTTTCCTGTCCCACCCACAGCTGCGCGACCTGTTCCCGGTACAGATGGACGTGCAGCGGGCGCGGCTGCTCGGCGCGATCGTGACCGCGGTACAGACCCTTGACGACCCCGAACGGTTCGACGAGTACCTGCGCGCGCTGGGCCGCGACCACCGCAAGTTCCATGTCAGCCCGGAGCACTATGATGTCGTCGGCGGGGCGCTGCTCGAGGCGCTGCGGGCGTTCGCCGGTGAGAACTGGTCGGTCGAGTACGACCAGGCGTGGCGGGACGCCTACGAGGTGATCGCGCGCAAGATGATCGCGGGTGCGGAGGCGGACACCAACCCGCCGTACTGGCATGCCGAGGTGCTCACCCACCAGCGACGCAGTACCGACATCGCGGTATTCACCTGCCGGCCGATGCAACCGCTGGACTACCGGGCCGGGCAGTACGTGAGCATCGAATGCCGGTACCAGCCGCGGCTGTGGCGCGTCTACTCGATGGCCAATGCGCCCCGCAAGGACGGGACCATGGAGTTCCATGTCCGCGCGCTCGGCGCCGGGTGGGTGTCTTCTGCCCTGGTACGCCGCATCAAGGTCGGCGACATGATCCGGCTGGCCGCGCCGATGGGCTCGCTGACGCTGGACCGCAAGTCCACGCGGGACATCGTATGCGTCGCCGGGGGTACCGGTCTGGCGCCGATCAAGGCGCTGATCGAGGAGCTGACCCGGTACAACCGGACCCGGTGGGTACACCTGTTCTTCGGCGCCAAGCACCGCGACGATCTGTACGACCTGGCCGAACTCAACCGGCTCGCCGCCCGGTACCCCTGGCTGTCCGTCGTGTCGGCGGTCAGCGAAGATTCCGGCTTCGGCGGGGAGCAGGGCAACATTTCCGACGTGGTGGCCCGGTACGGACCATGGAAGGAGCACGACTTTTTTGTTTCCGGCTCGCCAGCGATGGTGAAGGCGACCCTGCGCCGCCTTGCCGAACTGCAGATCCCGTCGATCCGGATCAAGTACGACGCGTTCGGGGATATGTGAGTCAGGTAGTTGCCCGCCGTCGCGTTACCACGATCAGGATCGTAACGAGCACCGCGGCTGTGCCGAGTGCCGCCGCGATTACCGGACCGGCCCGGCTCCCGCTTGCCGGCGCTTGCTTCGACGACGCCTGGGTTGGGGTGGCGCTGGGGCTGGCGCTGGCCGCTAATGGGGGAACGTCGGCGGTGAGGGCGGCGTAGGGGTTGACGATGCCGTAGCCGTACTCGTCGTCGCGGCCCTTCGGTCCCTTGTCGGTCGCGGTCGCGGTCAGGCGATGGATGACCTCGGCAGCGGGCAGGGTGGGAAACTTAGCCCTGATCAGAGCGACAACCCCCGCCGTGATCGCCGTCGCGTCACTGGTTCCGGTTCCCGTTCGATAGAGGTTTCCGTTGGCAGCTGACTCGATGTCCACACCGGGCGCTGAGATCAGCACCTGCCGGCCAGTCACCGAGATGTCGGCATGATTGCCATTCCGATCGACAGCGCCGACCGCCACCACGCCGTCATACCGGGCCGGAAAGGTAACCTCGCCGTCTTCGGGCTTGTTGCCAACAGCGGCGACGATCACAACGTCGGCCCCTTCGGCGCGCGCTACTGCTTCACGCAGGATCGACGACTCTGCGTCTCCGATTGACATCGAAATGACCTTGGCGCCCTGTCGCACGGCGGCGTCAATACCGGCAGCGTCAAGATCCGGAGTGCCGTGATCAGTAGCTGACATGGTTTGCACGGGAAAGATCTTGGCCCTGGAGGCGATACCGAGAACCCCATCGCTCCGATCGTGTCCGTGAGCACCGATCAGACCCGCCATGCCGGTGCCGTGGCCGACGGTGTCATCCCAACCGTTGTCGGGATGCCCAGGCAGGAAGTTCCTACCCGACACCACATTGCCGGCCAGGTCGGGATGATTGCCGTTGACGCCGGAGTCGATCACCGCGACGGTGACTCCCTCACCCTGGCTGATCTGCTGGACCCGAGCAATATCCAGGAAGGCCAGGTGCCACTGAGCGCTACGCTCGGCATCCGCCCGGCCGGGGGCGGCCGGGGCAGCCAGGACGAGCAGCAGCCCGGCCGCAACGACAGACGCGAGGCGTGAGCTACCGGTCACGGCGCTTCCGGGGTAGCCCGATCGCCGGCCCCGGGTCGTGGATTGGCTCGTCAGCCCGAGGCATGATCACCGGTGGCACCCCCGTGGGCCGCGGCCAGTGCTCGTCGGTGTCGTAGTTTCGATTCCGCGCCTGCTGCCGCTGGTCCCCCAACCCGCCACCAGCTCCTCCAACCGGTGGGGCAAACATGCCCTCCGTCTCCCGTCCGGTTTGCGGCCCGATCACTCCACCGACCGGATTGACCCTAGGCACGCCCGTCGCAGGCCGTTTCGGCTCGATGTCCTCCATCGGGCCGTTGATCACCCCGCCCGGCGGCAGCGCCCAATTGCCGGGCCTCAATGCCGACCCGGTGCTCACTGACTGGCCGGATGGCACAATTTCTATGCGGTTGCCGAGCGGCGCAATGCCGATAATCCGCCCAACCACGGGCTGTGGCCCTGCGCTGGTGAACACCGCTGGTGCCGGCACCGACGAACCTGGCCTCGGCACAGTCGACGTCGCGGGCCCGCCAGCCAGCGCGGGATCCATTGTCCGGTTGGGTATCGAGGCTAGAACCGGCGAAACGGGAGCATGGCGCAGCGGCCCACCGCTCCCGGAACTAGCCGACCCTGCTGGCAGTGCCGCATGACTAGGCGGCTGCGGATCAGAACGAAGCTGCAATCTGTATGACGGAGGGATCTGGACGGCGCGGTAGCCCTCGATCGCCTGGCTGGACAGGGTGGACATGACGGCGACCGCCTGAACGTGCAACTGTTCCTGCGCCCCCGGCGACACCGCCGGTACCCCAGCGGACGGGTGCGGCATGCTCCAGGTCGGTACGGGCTGCTGCCCGCCAGCCAGCGCCGTCTGGTTCGCCGACCACTGCCGGTAGATCGGTTCCAGCTTGGCTCGCGCCTCCACCATCGATGCGCTCAGATGAGGCAGCACGGCGTCATTGGCGATCGCCGCGTCCCGCAACGTGGTCACCGCGCCGATGAGCCCGTTCACCTGGGCCACGAACGCGTTGGCCGTCGCGCCTCGCCAGGTCCCCGCCACCAGGTCGCGGTACTCCTCCAGCCGGGCGCGATGGTAGTCCAGCAGCTCGAAGGCGCGACTCCACCCGCCGGACTGCTCGCTCGCCGGTTCGTGGTCGAAGTCTCCGAGCGCATCCCACAT
>Ga0137380_10006959_pt1 | contig 10104 bp, 10 predicted proteins | sample SagtaG_17_FD_104809 | JGI IMG/M metagenome (GOLD analysis project Ga0137380, IMG submission 104809) | Vadose zone soil microbial communities from Sagehorn Ranch, Mendocino, California, USA - Sage2_L_100_16 metaG | ecosystem: Environmental > Terrestrial > Soil > Vadose zone | place: USA... | reverse complement strand
GGAAGCATCGCGCCGATTCGCATGTTGAGGGCCCACAAGCTCTGATTTCCGTCTCGCAACGTCGTGTCGATAAAACGAACCTCGCTCATCTATCCTCCAATAGAATTCAACTTGAATCCGGCGTGAAAAACCGCGGTTTTCACAGCTTGAGTCTGTTGATTTGCTGGAGCGCATATTTCCAGGCTGCCTCTCGGGGACCACTTACGGGCAAGAGCAAACGCGGCCGGTTGTCGGTGCGACGCAGTTGGGCCGGCATCAAAAGGATACGGTGACGCAGGGTCTGAAGGGTGGCGTTCTGTAACTCTTCGGGCAAGCAGAGCCGCTTGAACCAGTTGACGAGGTTGTAGGCGAGCAGCAGCAAATGGAAGTAAGTCTCGTTCGCGAAGAAGTGGCGCGTGGGGATGCTTCCCAGAGCATAGTCCCCTTTGAGTTGTTTGATGAGGAGTTCGACGCCGGCACGGTCGTTGTAGAAGCGCCAGAGGTTGAGCGGTTGCAAGGGCAGATTCGTAACCAGGACCTGGTAGTGATACCTGCCCAACTTGAACAGCGTCAGTTGTTCGGCGGGCTCCTCGGGCTGCGGCCGTCGGATGACGACGAAGCGGTAGGGGTGAGGCCACCGGGTGGGCTGGTAGCGGAACTCGGCCACCTCGACTCCTGGGCTGGGGCTTACGTAGCGCAGGTGCGCCAACTTGCGTTTGATCGGGGCGGTCAGGCGGGCGACGATGACGAAGTCCACCCGCTGCTCCTCCAGCCACGCGATCAGCGCGTGATCGTAAAATCCTTTGTCGGCGCGGACAATGACCGACCGGACTCCGCTGGGAATCTTCGCCAAGCACGCGGTAAGCAGGTTCAACGTTCCGCTGGCAGTATGAACATCGCCCGGCCGCAACTCGCCGTGCCAGAAGTCCTTGCTCTGGCCCTCGAAACAGAGCAGCGGGTGATAAGAGGGGCGCCCTCGCTTGATTGGGTTGTAACCGCGCCGCGCCTGCTCTTGTTGACCGTAGACGACAAGCACGGTGGAGTCGACGTCGAAAATAAGTCGTGTAAGGCGGTGCGGCGTGATCGTCATGCGCTGAAGAAACTGGTCGTGCAACGCTCGCAGCCGTGGGAGTGCGACGGGGGCAACGCGCAGCAAAAAACGTCGCAGTGTCGTTGCGTCGGGATAGCTCGGCAGGCCGGTGAGATACTGAAAGACACCATTCTGGCGCAACAGTTGCGCGGTTTCGATCCGTTCCAGTCCGAGAATCATCGGATAGAGCAGGGCCAGCAGCATTTCGCCAACGCTGTAGCGGTTGTTGCGTTGAATAAGGCGCGCTTGCTGAGTAAGGCGTTTCTTGAGCCGGAGGCGACTGAAGAAGCGGTGAAGCAGATACACCCCACCGTAGTGAGTCAGTGAGGTCGATCCAAAGATGAGGCGAAGCTTTCGCGGGCCACGGGTCATTGTTCCCAAAGCTAATGAAAAAGTAGCTTTTGGCGCAAGCCCGAAATTGACTAATTTCCGCTTGTATTTGCTGTCTCATGAAGAGCTTCTCACGCAGGATTCAGGATAAAATCTATTTAATTATCTGCGGGATTATCGCCCTGTTATTGTTTTTTGGCGATATTCGAGCTGACGAATTACGACCCCGCGACAATGCTACGGAACAGGAAATCGCCACGGCGCCGGAGCAACATGACGTGACTCTTGTCTCCTCTCAGCCGTGGGTTGTCGAAGGAGAAGTTTTGGGCACGTTAGCGGCGTACGTTTATAGCGATGTGACCACCGAAAGGCCGGTCGATTATTGGGAGCTTTACGATAAACAAATCAACCTTCTGGCGGCTAGTTGGTTCGACAGATTCGGTATCCAGAGGACCGCTGTCGATCGCGGCATTGTGGAAGAGGAAGACAAGCTCGAGGGAATTTTTGTTGTCATCTTAGATGGCAACCTAATATGAGGAAATCTCCTTCAAGAACCCATTCGGAGGTCCGAGTACCATGGAATACGTAACAATGAACGGGTTGAACCGTGAGGTCTCACGCATCGGATTATGATGATCGATTGGACACATATCGGGCCGTCAGTGACGGCCGCATTTCTAGGATCACTCGTGGAATTTATTGAGGCGCTGACAATCGTGCTCGCGGTCGGCACTGTTCGGGGCTGGCGGTCGGCCATGCTTGGAACGAGCATGGGCGTGCTGCTACTGGCGGCGCTTGTCGCCCTCCTTGGTCCTGCGCTCGGCGTCATCCCGATCGCCGTGCTCCAGCTTGTGGTCGGGGTCCTGCTTCTGCTCTTCGGCATGCGCTGGCTGCGCAAAGCGATCTTGCGAGCGGCCGGCACCATCCCGCTCCACGACGAGACGGAAGCCTTCGCTAAAGAGACCGACGCTCTGGGTAGGAAAGCATTCACGGGCGACATCGGATGGGACGCCATCGCGGTCGCGACCGCCTTCAAAGCGGTCGTGCTCGAGGGGCTGGAGGTTGTCTTCATCGTCATCGCCGTCGGCACGGTCGGTCATATGCTGATCCCAGCGAGCGCCGGGGCCGCGGTGGCAGGCATCTTGGTCTTGTTTCTCGGCCTGGTGCTGCGCCGCCCGCTGGCCCGCGTGCCCGAGAACACGCTCAAGTTCGCAGTCGGAATTCTCATCTCCGCTTTTGGGGTATTCTGGGTCGGCGAAGGGCTCGGGTTTCATTGGCCCGGTAGCGACCTTTCGATTTTCGGGCTCACTGCCGGCTTTCTGCTTGTTGCGCTGATCATGGTTCCGGCTGCCCGGCGCCGGGTCCCGGAAATATTTGCTCCAGCACGATGAAAGAAGGAGTCATACCAATGATCAATGGATTGATCGCAATGCTTGGCAAGGTGTTTGGGCTCTTTGTTGACGATGGCAGTCTGGCGCTGAGCATTCTAGTATGGATCTTTGCGCTTCACGTTGTGATGCCCATCGTGCCCTTGGACCAAGGAGGGGCCGCACCGGCTCTGTTCTTGGGGTGCGTAGGCATTCTCATCGAGAATGTGCTGCGCGCATCGCGGCAGCCGGTAGCGCCTGCGGAAGCTGATAAGGACACCAGCGCGGGTAAGAGATCGGCGCTAGACTTTTCGGATTCGCTCTTGTCCCAATCGGTAGAGGTTCAAACTGTAAGTCCTCGGCTCCGCAATGAAGTCGTGATGAACGAGCCGAGAACCACTGATCCGAAGCTCGCGCGACAACTGGTACTCGACGAGTTGTTCGACCTGTCGCTTTATCAATCGCTCCGTAATGTGGCGGGTGGTGAGTTGCGGGCGATCCTGGATCAGCTGATCCCGATCGAGCAGCGTCACTTCGCCTTCTGGCAAGATTTTTTCGATCTGCACGTAGAAGCACTCGACCCGGCTAGACGGCTGAAGCTCGTGTTACTCGTGGCCATCTGCCGGCTTTTCGGCGCGCCCGCGATGCATCTCGTGCTGGAGGCGATAGAGGTCTACGGTGTGCGGAAGTATCTCAGGGTCTGGAGCGCCTACGGGCATGGACCACTTGGTACAGCGGTTCGGAACATCCTTGAGGATGAGTTCAAGCACGAGGATGAAGTCGTGACGGGGGATGCGGAGCGAAAACTCAATCCGGCGCGCGTGCGAGATATTTTCCTCGGACTGAACGACGGCCTGGTCGAGATCCTGGGTGCCGTCAGCGGCTTCTTCGCCGCGTTTGGGAATTCGCTCGCAGTCCTGGTTGCGGGGCTCACAGTAGCTGTGGCCGGAGCGTTGTCGATGGCGGCGGGGGCCTGGATCGCCGTCAGCTCGGAGTCGGAGATCCGCACGACAGAGGATGCGCGACGGCGGTTTCTGGGTGAGAACGTGTTAGAGACCGGGACGGCAGAGACGCCGCTGGCTTCTGCAACTATTATCGGTGTGAGCTATTTGGCCGGCGCCCTAGTTCCGGTGTTGCCGGTTCTCGGTGGGGCAACGACCGTGGTCCCTTCGCTTCTTACCGCGGGTAGCTTAATCATCCTCGTCTCGATCATGGTCGCGTTTCTCTCGGGCATGGATATCAAACGGAGAGTTATCACGAACCTAGTCATCATTGCGGCTGCCGTAGGCATCTCGTTCGCAATCGGGCTGATGGCGAAGCTCGTGTGGGGCGTCTCGGTATGAGCTTTATGCTCTTGAGCGGGCGAGGTCGGGCCGATCTTGCTGCCGAGGTAACCAGCGAAACGTCTCCACAGCTTGTGCATCGCCTTTTTGCTGCCAGCGTTCTCATAAAAGGCGTGGATGGCGTCCTGGAAACGATCGGCGGCATTCTCTTTATGTTTGTAAGCCCGAAAGCGCTGAGTAGCCTTGTCATCTCAATCACTGCGCATGAACTGTCCGAAGATCCTGACGATTGGTTTGCCACAACGTTGCGCCATCTCGTTCACAACCTATCCTCGGACACCAAACTTTTCGTGAGCGCTTACCTTGTTGCTCACGGACTTATCAAAGTCTTTTTAGTAGCCAGTCTCCTACGCAAGAAACTTTGGGCGTACCCGACGGCGCTTTGGTTTCTCGGTATTTTCCTTCTTTACCAGTTGTATCGCTTTAGCCATACACACTCACTCGGTCTCTTAGCACTGAGCGCTTTTGACCTCTTTGTGGCATCGCTGGTGTGGCGGGAGTATCGGTCGCAAAAACAACATGGGTCAGAATGAAACTTCGAACCGAAGAATGAACGCGAGCGCGTTCTTAATCCTCGGGTCTGTGTTTGGGTTAATCACAAATTGGAGATCAGGCTGCACCGCTAGATGCGCACCGAATTGGGCCAGATAGGTGATCTCTAGAGCAACTTCCGATCTTCGCGCGCGCATCCCCTGATCACGTTGAGCTTCGATAAACGGGGTACCGTTGTGCGCGGCGCCGACCGCTATACCGAATTCGTCTTGCTTTCGTTGGGGAATGAACCCGGAGAACGTGAGCCCGCCACCATTGTAGTAGGCGAATCGATTGACACGGCGATCCCCGATTCCCAATTGGCCAAACAGGCTCACTTGGCGATCGGTATCGTTGGCGTCTTGGTATACCGTCCAGTCAGCGAGCGCATAGACACCGCCGCTGCCGTGACGACGCGCCGGCAACCCGTCAGGACGGACTCTCGTCAAATCGTCGAATGCCGCCGAGTAATACCAGCCGCCGAGGGCGACCTTGCCAGAGTATGCGCCACAGCAGTTTCTACCGATGCGGAATTGCCGAGTGCGCGGCTGCTCCGAGCCGAGAGGCCGATATAAGTACGCCGCTTCTGTAACTACTAGTACACCGTCGCCTTTGGCGAATACTTTTCGCGATCCGTCCGGTCGCTCGACCGGCACTCCATCAAGCACAGCGGTCCGAAGGACAATCTGGTCAAGGGGTTTGATCTCGAAGCGGCCCCCGACGGAAGTATTGGGAAAAATCGAGGGTCCTTCTACGCCGCTCTGTGAAAATTCAGGACCGATGCCGAATGAGCTGTTGAGAAACAGGCCGGCGGACTGTAAGCGGTAGAATTCACTGTTGAGGTCGTACCGTCCGAACAGTGCAGAGAACCTGTTACCGAACAGATTTTGTTGAATCCAGCCCTCCTCGAGTTTCCACTTCGCCGGCGCCTCAATGTTGCTCACGCCTTGGGCATCGCCGACGAAATCGCCACTGGGATGCCCGCCATGAATTCCGAGCCCATAGAGGAATACCGTTGCACCGGGCCAACCCATGAGACGTTGGGCGTCGACGGTGAGTTGGAGATTCAAATTACCTAGATAGTTACCTCCTCGCCGCAATCCTCCCGACGTGTTTGCGAAACCTTCTCCATCGTAGCGGATACCGAATTGTACTCCGTGATTGCTCAACTGACCCCTGAAGCTCTCCCATGCTTTGCTAAGCTGGCTCCACGGAGACGTCTGAGTTTGAGCGCTGGTCGCCCTTGGCTCCGGTGCACCGTCTGAGTCCACAACGTCGGCGTCATACACGGATGGAAAGCTGGCTTGAGCACGAGCTTCTCCCGCTGTTTCAGCCAATAGACGAACCGCCATGGCGGTCGCGACAAACCAGCGGTACCGCAGGCATCGAGGGACTCTCCGAGGATGTGTTATGGTTTCCATCATTCGCAGATTGCGCGTGCAGGCCTACCATTGAATAAGGTAACAACAATAGCGCTCTCGCTGAAGAGAGCATCGAAATGCCGAATGCAGCATGTGGCTTAGTTGACACGGATGTCAGAGTCCTCCGCTGGGGACGTGTTTTCGCGATTGCCAGCACTGTGACGCCGCTTCTGCTTGGCGTCTGCCTGGGAGCGGTGGCCTCGGGCGCCGTGCCGCGCCAGGGAAGACCGAGTTCAATGCCGTGTTCATCTCGCCGTCGCTCACGCCGTTCTGCTTCGGAGCCGGCGCGCTGACCGCCTTCCTCGCGGCCGTGTACCTCACCTTAGAGGCGCGGGAGAACCAGTTAAGAGAAGACTTCCGGCGGCGCGCGTTGAGTGCAGCCTTTGTGGTGTTTGCCGCAGCTGCGGGCACCTTGGCACTAGCCCTCACAGAGGCGCCGCTTATGGGTCGTGGACTCACCGCAACGCCATGGGCGCTCCCTCTACATCTGACAACTGGAGCTGGCGGCCGTGGCGGCAATCTATACTCTATGGAAGCGGCGCTATGTCCTGGCGCCCGTGGCTGCCGCGGTCCAAGTCTCCCTCATCCTCTGGGTTGGGGGCTGGCACAGTACCCATATCTCTTTTCGCCTACGCTTACGATTGCGGACGCGGCTGCCCCAATGTCACGTTGACGTTGATAGTCTGGACACTGACTGGTGGAGCGCTTCTGCTGTTTCCTTCGCTCATCTATCTGTTCCGGATCTTCAAGCGACAGCGGTGAGAAAGTTTTGTGTATTACGAGTGAGCTGGAAAGGCCTGTTGCCAACTCCGGGTGACGCCGCCTCGACAGCCTGTCGAAATCTCGGCGCCGTTCTTTGTCTCGTCCTCACATCGTTAAGGTAATTGATTGGTTGAGGCGAGTAATTTCGTGCAGCCTCTGCCAGCGTACCTGCTGGCATACGCGTTGCTTTTCAAAGCTAACAGTGAGGTAGGCGCGGGCTATAAATTGAATCGCCCGATTATGCGAACTGCAGTTATGTAGATCTGAAGCCGGCGTTATTTGACTCGGCTTCCAAGGCGCCGTTTAGCCGATATCGGGCGGCAAATCGGATATGTGTCAAGTGGAGAAGTGAGGCGATTTCTCCGAAAATCTTTGTCCAGTATAGGTCTAACTTGGGTCACTACTGGAGCAAGGCAAAATCAGGTGTATAATTTTTAGTGAGCTCGCACAACAACTATGAATTGGATTGTGGATCGATGGCTACAACTAGCCGAGCTCGCGAGGTTGTTTGGTTTGAGCGAAGAGTCGATCAAGCGATTGGCTAAAAATCATGGTTTTCCACTTCGCCGGTTGACACCCTATGCGACGCCTGGAGTTCTTGAGTCCGAATTGGTGCCCTGGTTGAAAGCTCAACCGCTTAGGGGCCAGCCGATTCGTGCCAGACCGACGATTAAGTCACGGCGTAAGAAGTCCCGGAAACGGGATTGAGAGGTTAACCGCCAATGCTGGGTTCGTTCAACATAGTTCCGCGTCGTTACCAACCCGGCAGATGATCCCCAAAAAGAAAGGACGGTAGAGTCGACGGAAGAATCTTGGCTACGCATGTACTGAAAGGAAGTTTCTAGTGATCTCATAAAGATCGCAGAGATATCCAATGAAGGATGCCTTGCGTATTCTTCATCTCGAAGCTAATCCCAGCGACGTCGACGCGGCTGTTGCGGCGCTCGCAGCCGAAGGCATCGCCTGCGAGTTTCTTCGCGTTGAAACTCGCGCCGACTTTGTCGCCGCCCTTGAACAAAGCGGATTCGATCTGATTTTTGCCGAATATTCCCTGCCCAATTTTGATGCTCCTTCCGCTCTGGCTATCGCCATCGAGAAATCTCCGGATACGCCGTTTATCCTTGTTTCAGGAACCGTCGGTGAGCAAACAGCCGTTGAGCTACTTAAGAAAGGGGCCACCGATTATGTCGTCAAGCACCGGCTCTTTAAACTCCCAATTGTGATCCGCCGAGCTTTCCGCGAAGCCGCTGAGCGGAGCGAACGCAGAAGGGCAGAAGAAAAGGCCGAGCAGAATCTCCAGCGTATTCGCGCGCTTCACGAAATTGAAAACGCGATAGCGGCGGCCCTCGACCTCAGTGACGTGCTAAGGCTCCTGTTAGAAAAAATCGAGTTGTTTTCACCGTTCCCGGTGGTAGCTACAGTCAGACTCTTAAACCGCGAGAGCGGCGAAGTGGAGCCCCTGGTTTGTCGGAATCTTGACGAAGCAGAATGGAGAATAAACAAAAAAAGAACGCCCAGCGGACGGGCAAAAAGAATTTGCGAGACCAAGGCATCTCTTGTCGTCCGAAATATTCAAACAGATCCGCAAACTTTCAATCAGGAGGTTTATCGTCAGTGTGGTTTGGTGTCTTTTTTGGGAGTTCCGTTGATCGCTAAAGGACATAGCATGGGAGTTCTGAGCGTCTACACCAAAATGGAGCATGAATTCTGCCAAGAGGAGATCGAGTTCCTTTACACCCTGGCGGACCAGGCAGCCATCGCTATTCACAACGCCCAACTCTACGACGGCATGGCAAGAGCAAACAGGGTGAAAGATGAGTTTTTGGGCGTCATGTCCCATGAGTTGAGGACTCCGCTAATCGTTCTTTTGGGATATATTGGACTGTTGAAGGATGGAATGATGGGTGAGGTTAACAAGCAACAGGAAAATGCACTCGAAAAGCTGCTGGCTTGCGCTCTGGACGAGATCAATATGATCAACACCATCATTTTAACCACACAGATCGAAGCCCGCACGATCACGCGGGAGTACCGATCCCTGGAGCTGAGCGATCTTCTCGATCATCTAAGGTCAACTTATAAGGTTCAGACAGATAAGAAGGACGTGAAGCTAACCTGGAGCTACCCTACTGCGCCTGCGCGGATAACCACTGACGGTGAGAAGCTCAAACAGATTCTGCACAACCTCATCAACAACGCGCTCAAGTTCACCGACAAAGGAACTGTCGCGGTAACCGTGCGAGCGCTCGCTGCTTCTAAAGTTGACCAAGGCTCCGAGTTGAGCAGTCTGGACAGTTACGATGCCAGCAAACAACGAATGTGGGTTGAGTTCAGAGTAACGGATACCGGAATCGGGATATCCAAGGAGACTCACCGATTTATTTTTGATAAGTTCTACCAGGTCGACAGTTCCCAGACCAGAGCCTACGGTGGTGTTGGCTTAGGACTTTACATTGTCAAAAAGTTCACCGATTTGCTCGGAGGGCAAATCGAGCTCGAAAGCGAATCGGGAAAAGGGTCCACGTTCGCTGTCACTATTCCCTCCCAGAGTTAAAGGATCTTCAAGAAGACAGCCCTGCTCTAGCGTTAGCGAGTTCTTGAGCGAGGCCGTATTCTTTTATCTTTTGATAGAGCGTGCTCTTTGCGATACCGAGCTTCTCGGCGGCCTGAGTGAGATTTCCGCGGCGTGTGTTAATTGTCGACTTGACGGTGTCGCGCTCAGCACCTTCCAGCGCTGTAAGGATGGTCCCGGAGTCCGTACTTATCGACTCACCCATGGTGATCGAGGATACGAACTCCGCCGGAAGATCTCCCATGGTAACTGTGTTTCTTGTGCCCATTAGCACCACGAGGCTTTCCACAATGTTGCGCAGCTCTCTAATATTGCCCGGCCAACTGTATTCTCTAAATATTGCGCGACACGCTGGGTGATCGGCGGTCTACACGGTGCGGCAGCCCGCCTAGGGCTGAAGAGAACTACTCTGTCCTCCAAAATTGAGAGACTAGGCATTTCTCGCAAGCCGCAGTGACGGCATTTCGTCTTTTGCCGAAAGTCCGTCGTCACCGTTTGCTGTCGAACTCTTTCGATCCTCATCTTCTGATCGCTAACCGATTGATTGGAAACGATATTCAACGAATTTCGGTATTGGCATCCACGTTGCTCTTTTTTTCACGCCATGCCAGATCGTGAAACTTATATCAGCGCAATGCGGTGAATTAGCAATCAAAAAAAGTTGCGTGAATGCGCGGCAGTGCCGGGGATATGATCGAAGGGGTGCTGG
>Ga0137380_10006957_pt1 | contig 10107 bp, 9 predicted proteins | sample SagtaG_17_FD_104809 | JGI IMG/M metagenome (GOLD analysis project Ga0137380, IMG submission 104809) | Vadose zone soil microbial communities from Sagehorn Ranch, Mendocino, California, USA - Sage2_L_100_16 metaG | ecosystem: Environmental > Terrestrial > Soil > Vadose zone | place: USA... | reverse complement strand
GCACGCCACCGATCTCGGTGACGTGGCTCAGGATCGTGATCCCGAACTCCGCCAGCAGCCGCTTGGCCACGCCGGCGACGGCCACCCGCGCGGTCGTCTCGCGGGCGCTGGAGCGCTCGAGCACGTTGCGGATGTCCCGGTGGCCGTACTTCATGGCGCCGGCGAGGTCGGCGTGCCCGGGACGGGGCCGCGTCACTTCCTTCTTCGCCGTGCCCGCCTCGGGCACGGCCACGCCCATGGTCGCCTTCCAGTTCTCCCAGTCGCGGTTGGCGATGCTGAGCGTGATGGGCGAGCCGAGCGTGGCGCCCCAGCGGACGCCGGACAGGACGTGGACCTGGTCGCGCTCGATCTTCATGCGGCCGCCGCGGCCGTAGCCGCGCTGGCGCCGGGCGAGGTCGCCGTTGATGTCGGCTTCGGTCAGCGGCAGGCCGGCCGGGACGCCGTCGATGACGGCGACCAGCGCCTCACCGTGGGATTCGCCCGCGGTGAGGAAGCGGAAGACTCCGCCCATGACCTACCGCTGGGCGGCGCCGGTCTGGAGGCTGGCGCGCGGCGTGTCGCGGCGGACCACGCTCGGTGTCACGAAGATGACCAGCTCGCGGTTCGGGTTCGTCGCCATCTGCTTCGTCTTGAACAGCCAGCCGATGACGGGGATGTCGCCGAACAACGGCACCTTGCGCACGCTCTCGACGTCGGTCCGCTGGGTGATCCCGCCGATGACGAGGGTGTCGCCTTCCTTGATGAGGACCAGCGTGTCCGCGCGCCGCTTGTTGATGCTGGGGATGAGGCCGCCGGCGCCCGCGTTGACGTCCGCGCCCTTCGAGTTGTCCTCGACCACGACCAGCAGCTTGATGCGGTTGATGTTGTTCGGCTCGAACACGACGGTCGGCGTCACCTCGAGGCGGAGTGTCGCCTCCTTGAACTGCACCTGCGTGCCGGCGGAGCTGACCGTCGCGTACGGGATCTCGCTGCCGAGGGCGATGGAGGCCTTCGCGTTCTCGACGGTGACGATCTCGGGCTTGGACAGCGAGCGCGTCTTCGACGATTCCTCGAGAGCCTGCAGCGCGAGGTTCAAGTTGAAGTTCGTGCCGATGAGGCCGAATGAGATGCCGCCGGTGGGGAGGTTCGATGGCAGCAGGTTGACGGCGTTGCCGCCGAGCGGAAGCCCGGTGAGGCTGCTGACCGGCAACAGCTGGGCCAACCCCAACGGTGAGAGCGGATTGGTGATAGGGCTCGTGATTTGGCTACTTGGCGCAGTGGCGGCCCCGCCAAATCCCGTGAGAGTCTCTACCCCCCCGGCCCGTTGCCCGATATCGACCGCCCGGGTGATCTGTTGGCCCCCCTCACGGGAGAAGGGCGCGAAGCCCTGACCGACCAGGACGTTCGACCCGTCGCGGCGCGCTCCGGCGCCGCCCCACTGCACGCCGATCTCGAACAGGTCCGTGCGGTTGATCTCGTTCAGCCGCGCCTCGATCTTGACCTGCGGCAGCGGGATGTCGAGGTTCTCCCGGATGAGCTTCTTGATCCGCTCGAGGTCGTTGGCGTAGTGGCGGATGAAGATCGAGTTGGTCGGCTTGTGGGCGCGGATCGTGATGCCTTTGGCCAGCACGTCGGCCGAGGGCGCCGGCGCAACCAGCGGCGGGGGCGCCGCGCCCGGTCCGAACACGGCCGAGAACGGCGGCGCCGGGATCGGCGCGATCGCCGGCACGGCCGCGGGCGCCGCGCCGCCCTCGGGGATGCCGAGGATGCCCGACAGGGTTTTGGCCAGCTCCTCGGGATCCGCGTAGGCGAGACGGATCGTCTCTTCCTTCAGCGGGCCGCGCGCGGCGACCTCGGCGGCAGCGGCCTCGGCCGCGAGCATCTTCCCGCGCGCCTCGGCCTCCTTGAGCTGCGCCTCGGCGACCTTCGTGCGCACGTCGGCCTCGGCCTTGAGCTTGGCCTCCTCCACGCGCGCCTTCGACTCCCGTTCCTTGGCGAGCTGGTCGGCCGAGACGATGCGGATGACGTTGTCGCGCTCGGTCTTCACGAGGCCGCGCGCCTCCATGATCGTGTCGAGCGCCAGGTCCCACGCCACGTTACGCAGCGAGATCGACATCTTGCCCTTGACGTCGTCGCCGATCACGATATTGCGCCCGCTCTCCGCGGCGAGGATGCGGAGCAAGTTCACGACGTCGGCGTCCTTGAAGTCGAGCGAGATCAGGCGCCGGCCGTTGGCGGGCGCCGGCATGACGGGCGCCGGCGGCGCGAGTGGCGCAGGCTGAGCGACGGGCTCGGCCGGCGCGGGGGCGGGCGCGGCCGGCGCGGGGGCGGGCGCGGCCGGGCGCGGGGGCGCCTGGGCCACGCGTACCTGGGGCGCGGGCTTGGCGACGGGACGCTTGACCGGCGCCTTCGGCTCGGTGGCCTCGGTCCGCTGGTCGGTCGACCCGGTGACGGCCGTCGAGGACGGCGTGTCCGCCGGCGCCTTCGCCAGCGGCGAGGTCGGGATCACGATGGCCAGGCCGCCGTCGTCCTCGCGGATCGCGTAGCCGACCTTGCGGTCGAGCTGAACGACGACGCGCGCGACGCCCTTTTTGTACTGGCTTCCGCGGATCTGCTTGAGGGGCGACGCCGCCACGTTGAGCGGCGTCTTGCGCCACGCATAGTCGGTGTCCTCGAAGTCGATGACGAGCCGCGTCGGCGAGTCGATGAGCTCGGCCTGGTACTTGGCCGGTGCCGACGTCTTGACGAACACGGTCACCGCGTCGGGCTGCGTCGCGACGGTGATGTCGCTGAGCCGAGCCGTTGCCGGCGCCTGCTGCGCCACCGCCAGACTTCCGGTGAGCAGGAGCATCAGCCCCAGGCCGAACGCTCGCCGCACGAGGAGCACCACGCGCCGTGTAGTCATCTCAATTGGCCGCCAATCGTAGGACGACACGCTGCGCGGCGGCGCCGGGCTTCGGTCCCACCGCGAATACCACGTTGTCGGCGCCGATTTCCATCAACCGGCCGTCGCCGAGCGTGTCGCCGGGTTTGAGGATGTAACCGATGCCCTCCTGGGTCTCGAGCAGGGCGAGCGTTGCGCGGGGACCGCGCACGATCCCCGTGAGCTTGGTGGTGGCCACGCTCAGCCCACCCGAGGCCATCGAGAGCTGCACCTCCTGAAACGGATCCTTGCGGCCCTTGTCCTCGTATTTCGGCACGTCGGCTGCCGACAGCACGGGCGCGGCGGGCACGAGCTGAGTCGGCTGAGCAGGCTGAGCAGGCTGAGCAGGCTGAGCAGACTGAGCAGGCTGGCCGGGCTGCTCGGGACGTACGGACGCCACTGGAGCCGGGGCCGGCGTCGCCGGGGGCCGGCTCGCCGTCGGTGTCGGCGCGGGCGGCGACCCGCCGCACGCGGTGAGCACGGCGCAGAGGCCGCCGAGCGTCACGCGGGCGATGGCCAACTTCACGAGCGAGCCTCCTTGCTGGACAACGCGGCCGCCGGCTTCGGGGCCGCGGGCGCCCCGGGCTTCGGGGGAGGTGGGGCGTCGCGATACATGTAGGTCGCGAGCGTCATCTCGGCGCGGAGCGCGGTCCGGCCCTTCACCAGGCCCGTCAGCTTCATCTCGGCGACCTTGACGACGCGCTCCAGGGTCGCCACCTTCTCGAAGAAGAGGCCGAGCTGGTGGTACCCGCCCTCGGCGGTGATCGTGATCGGGATCTCCGTGACGTAGTCCTTTGGCCGCGGCTCGCGCGGCTGGAAGAGCGACACGCCGAGTCCCGAGCCCTGCGCCGCCTCGGAGACCGCCTTGTAGAGGGCCGGGGTCTCCTTCTCGGTCGGCAGCTTGGCCTTCAGCATGTCGAGCTTCGTCTGCAGCTCGGCCACCTCGCGGCGGAAGCGCTGCAGCTCGGCCACCTGAGAGCGCGCCTGCGCCAGCTCGGTCGCGAGCTGCTGGCGCCTGGCTTCGAGGGTCGTGATCTCGGCCTGCACGGGGGAGAGGAGCAGGAACCACGCGCCGCCGACGATCACCACGAGGCCAAGAACTCCCAGGATGACTTTTGGAAGCTTCGGGCCGTCGACGAAGTTCTGGAGGAACGGCGGCAGCGTCATCGCTACGCCTCGAACCGGCAGGTGACCTCGAACGTCACCATGATCGGGCTCTTGCTCAGGTCCTGCCTCGACACCAGGATGTCGACGTCCTTGAACTTCCCCGACTGCCTGAGGTTGTTCAGGAACTCGGATACGGCGCGCGTCGAGTAGGCCGTGCCGGCGATCTTCAGCGAAGCGCCGCGATCCTCGAAGGACGTGATCCAGAGGTCGCGTGGCACGGTGTCGACGAACGCATCGAGCAGCTGGATCGGCCTCCCCTGGCCCTGCACCAGCTCCTCGATCACCTGGACGCGCTTGCGGACGTCCGCGAGCTGCGCCTTCACGTTGCCGCCCGCTCCCAGCGTGGCCTTGAGCGTGTCGGTCTCCTTGGCCGTGCGATCGTTCTCTGCGATGAGCCGCGACGTCTCGGCGATGAGACTCCACCACGAGTAGCCGACGCCGAGGACCGCGACGACGTAGAGCACGGCGAAGAGCATGCCGAGCCCGACGGGCAGGGCCGGCAGCGTGAAGCCTGGACCACGGCGCCGGCGCGCTTCGACCGGCGCGAGGTTGATCCTGATCACTTCCCTTGCTCCTTGTCTCCGGACCGTCGCAGGCCGAGCCCGACGGCCACGGCCAGGGCCGGGGCCATCGCGGCGGCCTCTTCGGCGTACGCGGGCGCGACTTCGATGCGCTCGAAGGGCCGCGCGAGCTCGACGGGGATCCCCCAGTTGGAGGCGAGGTACTCGTTCAGGCCGGGCAACTGCGCGCAGCCGCCCGCCAGCACGATTTTGCCGATGCGCTCGGACTCCGCCGTCGAGGCAAAGTAATCGAACGTCCGCTGGACCTCGAGCGAGAGCTCGCGCGAGATCGCCTCGAGCGGCGGCACCAGGGTCTCCCACTTCACGCCGACGTCCTTGCCGAGCTTGGCGTCCTCCGCCTGCTGGAAGGAGATGTTGAGCCGCTGGGAGATCGCCTGCGTGTAGTTGTTACCGCCGAACGGGATGTCGCGCGCGAAGATCGTCGCGCCGCCGCGCACGACGTTCGTCTTCATGATCGCCGCGCCGATGTCGATGAGCGCCACCGCCTCGCGGACCTCGCTCGGGAAGTTGAGCTCCCACTGGTTGCCGAGGGCGAAGCCGTCCACGTCGACGATGAGGGGATTGAAGCCCGCCTGGTCGACGACGGCCATGTACTCGTTGACCTTGGACTTCTTCACGGCGACGAGGATGACGTCCATCTGACCGCCGGAGCGGCCGAGCGTGTGATGGTCGATGAACACCTCGTCGATCGCGAACGGGATGTGGTGCTCTGCCTCGAGCATCACCACGTCGTGGACGTCCTTGGCGGGCACCTCGGGGATCTGGACTTTCTTGATGATCAACTCGCGCCCGCAGACGGCGATGACGGCCTCGACACCTTCGATCCCCGCCTTGGCCACCGCCTCCTTGATCGCGTCGGCCACCACCTGGCTGTCGCGGACCGAGCCCTCGGCAATGGTGTCCGCGGGCAGCCCGACAGTGGCCATCCCGATGAGCCGGGGGGTGCTGCCGTTCTTGATCTGCACGACCTTGACGGCGCTGGTGCCGATATCGAGCCCGAAACTATCGGAGCTCCTGCGCAGTCTCTTCAGGATGTTCAACACGTCATTTCCCCTGTCGAGTCAGTAGTATAGGAGTATCGTTGGTTGCGGCCAATCTTTTCCCACACACAAGCGTTGGGGTCGGAGTACGTGCGAGGCCCCATGCATCGCGATTCAGTCGTTAAATCTCTCGCCAGTTGGTGATCGAGTGCAGCGATCGCATCGACTGGACCATGTCCACGTTCTGTTGGCTGGACCGGATCGAGAGGCTGCCGGAGGTGTCGGAGTGCCGTCCCGGGATGTCGACGGCGCCGGGAAGTGGCGGCAGCGCCACGCGCCGGACGACCACCTCGACCGTCCTGGTCACGCCGCTGAAGGTCCCGGCGGACCGCATGATGACGGTCGTGTTGTCGTCCGCGATCGGCGAGGTGTCCATCGCCGGCTCAGTGGTGCTGCTGAGCCCCGTGAGCGGCGTGTCGGCCGCGCCGTTGTCGTTGCGGATCGTGACGCTGAACGTGCCGCCGTTGGCCGGGCCGCCGAGCGCGACGTTCGTGAGCCCGGCGATCGCGACCCACGGCAGGCCCGTCGTGGCGCCCGAGAGCAGGCCGCTCCAGTTATCGCTCGCGTCGGCCGTGCTCACCAGCACGTTGAAGCCGCGCTCGATGCCCGCCTCCGCGAGATAGCGGGCACGCGAAGCGTCGGCGAGGTTGCGCGAGATCTGCGGCTCGAGCGCGCTCACCGCGAGATAGGCGACGAGCAGACCGGTCAGGCAGAGCAGCGCCATCACGACGAGGATCAGCGCGATGCCACGCTGATTGCGCAGCGTCGGCGGTCGTCGCCTCAGCTCCGTCGTCACGCTCTCGGTCCTAGCACCGTGACGACGTCCACCGTGCGTGGCTGGCTGAGCTCGCCGGAGCCGGTCAGCGGACGATAGCTCACCCGCACCTGGACCTCCTTGCACGACAGCGGCGTGGGCGGGCAGCCCGTGCCGATGCTGATGTCCGTGATCGTCGTGGTTCGCATGTACGACGGGCCGGCGACCGGCTCGCTCTGACAATTCGACGCGCCGGCGGCGCTGGGGCCCGACAGACAATGCTCCGTCGTCGTCCCCGGGCCCAGGGCTGCCGCCGAGAAGTCGGTCATCGCCCGGGCTCGGAGCTGCTCGATCCGCTGCTCGGCGAGGAACACCGCGGCCGTCTCGCCGCCGCCCGTGGCGATGCCGCTCGCCGCGTACTGGAAGCCGGTGGCGATCGCCACCAGGCCGATCGTCAGGAGGGCGGTGGCCACGAGCACTTCGGCCAGCGAGAAGCCGCGCCCCCCGTGGACTATTGCACGCTCACACGACCCGAGGCGGCGACGACGACGTTGCGGGTCCCGCCGTTCGGGTTGGTGACGGTGAACGTCCCCGCCAGGGCCGCGGCGCCGAGCGAGGTGAAGACCACCGGGCCGCCCGAGAGCTGCATGTTGTTCGAGATCGCCATGAGGCCGGCGCCGTCGGTGCCGGTGCCGGTCCAGATCGTTCCGGCGGTGCACGCCGCGTTGGAGTTTTGCCGGTAGCGCAGGCTCGCCCCCAACACTTCCGCGCAGTAGTTCTGATTGCCCGTGATCGCGAGCTGACGCGCGCGGCTGAGTGCGGTAGCCAGCTCCGAGGCGCCGGCCGTCGTCGCGGAGCTCCGCCAGTACGACATGAATTGCGGCAGCCCGAGCGCGGCGAGAAGCCCGATCATCGCGACCACGACGATCAACTCGGCCAGCGAAAACCCGGCTTGTCGGTCTCTCACATCCGCAGTCCGGTGACGTACCATTGCACGACTCCTTCGCCCCAAAACAACGCAGTGGCTCCCCCAATTGCAAGGAAAGGGCCAAACGGGATCGCGTCCTTACGACCACGGACGCCGAGGGCCATCAGAGCCACCGCCCACGCTCCCCCGAGCACCACCCCAACCATCAGCGCGAACAGCGCGATCTTCCAGCCGAGAAAGGCGCCGAGCATCGCGCCGAGCTTCATGTCGCCCGCGCCCATTCCGCCCCGGCTGACGACGATGATAGCGAAAAACACGCCGCCGCCGAGGGCGATTCCGAGCGCGACCTCTGCCCAGCCCAGGTGGCGGGTCGCCACGTTGGCAGTGACCCCTGCCAGAATGCCCGGTAGGGTGATCGCGTCGGGAATGATCTGATGACGCAGGTCGATCGCGGTCACCGCGATCAGCGCGGCGAGCAGCGCCGCGGCGACCACGAACTCGAGGCCCGGCCCGAATTCGGCCCACGCCAGCGCGAGCAGCGCCGCCGTCGTCGCCTCGACGAGCGGATAGCGCCACGGAATTGGCGTCGCGCAGGCGCGACAGCGGCCACGCAGGACGACGAACGACACCAGCGGCACGTTGTCGTACCAGGCGATGAGCGCGCCGCAGCCGGGACACGCCGAACGGGGCGCCCACAGGCTGCGCCTCTCGGGCAGCCGGGCGATCACCACGTTCAGGAAGCTACCGAGGACCAGGCCGAAGAGCACGACCACCGCCAGGGGCATCTCAGAGGTGATGCCGCGCGACGATGTCCCGCTCCGCCGCGGGATGCAGTTGGCGAAGGATCGTGAGGTGCTTGCGCATTTCCACGACGTCGCCCGTGTCACGATACGCGAGGACGAGCCCGATGCGCGGCTCCGGCGCGAACGGCTGCTCCTCGGCGGCCCGGCGAAATTCCGTGATGGCTTCGTCGTAGCGCCCGAGTCCCGCGAGGGCGCCGCCGAGGTTCGCGCGCGCGACGACGTTGCGCTCGTTGAGCGCCACCGCGCGCCGCAGGAACGGCACCGCCTCGTCGAACCGTCCTTGCTGCGTCAGCGCCATCCCGAGGTTGTTGAGCGGGCCCGTCTCGGTCGGGAATTTCGCGACCGCCCGCCGCAGCGGGGCCTCGGCGTCGAGGGGACGGTTGAGCTGGAGCAGGGCCAGGCCGAGGCCGCCGTACGGCTTCTCGCGGTCGGGCTTGAGCGCCAGCGCGCGGAGGAAGTGGCCGATCGCGATCAGCGCGTCGCTCGGGTCCTTGCGCTCGCGGTTCACGATCGCGGCCCCGTAGTTGTCGTGGCAGATCGAGCACTCCGGCGTGACGAGCATCGCGTGCGTCCAGAGCGACTCGCTATCGCGCCACACCTGGACCTGGAGCCATGTCAGCGCGGCCAGGGTCGTGAGCAGCACGCCCAGCGCCGCGCAGCTCGCGCGGAAGTGCGGAGGACGCAGCCGGCCGGAGGCGTGCGCGCCGACGAGCCACGCGACGCCGCCGCCGACGAGGACAGCGAATCCCAGGCACGACAGGTAGCTGTAGCGATCGTGCGCCAGCTGGAAGCCGGCATGCACGAGGCCACCGACGGGCGCCAGCATGATCGCGTACCACGCGTAGGCGGCGAGCCCCGCCGGCCACCGAGCGGCGAGCGCCACGAGGGTCACGCTGAGCAGCATCGTCGCCACCGCGCTGAGCACGAACTCCGGAGCGGAGGGATCTACGCGCACCGGCAGCTCGTACAGCGGCGAGAGATCCGTCGGTAGCACCGTCTTCGAGACGTAGAAGACCATGCTGTAGAACGCCATCGCGATGCGCGACGGCAACGGGTACTTCGTCCCCGGCGTGAAGTAGTCGTGGTGGGCCACCGCCCAGTACGACACGGCCGCACCCGCGACGGCGACGGCGACGAACGGCAGCTTCTCGAGCAGCGCGCGCCGCGTCTCGGGGCCGCGCCACGTCGACGGGACGGGCGACAGGCGGCGCAGCGGATACCAGTCGAGGACGATCAACAGCAGCGGCAGCGTCATCACGATCGACTTGGCCAGCATCGACAGCGCGAAGGCGACGATCGACACCGTCAGCAGCCGCCACCGGCCTGCGCTCTCGGCGCTCGCCGCGCGCAGATACGTCAGCACGCAGGTCAGGAAGAGCAGGGCCGAGAGGACGTCGCGCCGCTCGGTCGCCCACGCCACCGACTCCGCCCGCAGCGGGTGGATGGCGAAGAACAGGGCACCCACGGCGGCCCCCGCGCGTAGCGCCATCTCGCTCGTGTCCGGCCGCGCGGCCGCGAGGAGGCGCCGAGCCAGCCAATAGACGAGCACCGCGTTCGCGGCGTGGAGCACGAGGTTCGTGAAATGGTAGCCCGCGGGCTGCATGCCCCAGAGCACGTAGTCGAGACCGAAGCTCAGCCACGTGACGGGAATGTAGTGGCCCATGAGCGTCGTCGTGAGCATCCAGGCGAGGTGGCGCGGAGCGAGACCCCGGAAGTGGGGATTCTCGACGAGGTTCACCTGGTCGTCCCACTGCACGAACTCGTTGCGCAACCCGACCGCGAACACCGCGACGACGGCCAGCACGATGGCCAGGGGAAGGATGCGCTCCGGGAGCGCGAGCGTCGTCAGGCGAGCGCGGAGGGCTACCGCAAATGCGGCTCGGCGCGTGCCGCCGGTCAGCGGCGTGGCCGAGGTCGTCTCGTCGAACACCG
>Ga0137380_10006948_pt1 | contig 10111 bp, 10 predicted proteins | sample SagtaG_17_FD_104809 | JGI IMG/M metagenome (GOLD analysis project Ga0137380, IMG submission 104809) | Vadose zone soil microbial communities from Sagehorn Ranch, Mendocino, California, USA - Sage2_L_100_16 metaG | ecosystem: Environmental > Terrestrial > Soil > Vadose zone | place: USA... | reverse complement strand
TGCCCTCGGCCTGCAGATGGGAAGCCAGCGCGTGGACCCGCCGGTTCAGGGTCGAAAAGGTAAGCTCCTCGTCCTTGCCGATGATCGCGGTTTTCTGCGGCTGTCGCCGAGCGGTCCGCTCCAGCACCTCCGCGGCGAAAAAGCCTACTGAACCGGGATTGTTTGCCATAGCGAAAATGCCCTTTGAAAAGGTTTGTACCAGCGCGAGAGTTGCGCGAGCTCGCCCCGCAGGAGTTTCAATTTCCCCTGCTGGGTGGCGAGAAACGGATCGATGCGGTTACTGAAAACCGCTTTCCACCATTCTTCCTTGCCGCTGATCAGGAATTCGCCATCCACCCTGGGTTCCAGATCGGTGATCTCACCGTCGACAAACTTCACGGTCCAGGAGGTGTCGTCTTCCTCCAGATGGAGCGAAAGAGAGGTCGAAAGATTCGTCTCGCTGCCGTGGGACCGAAACATAGAGTCATTATTAGCCGTGTCAACCAATGCGCTCATGTGAGCCTGCGAGAAGAGCGGGTAAGCTTCGCTCGGGGACGGGGGAATGACCTCGGGGGCTGTGGTTGTGCCAACGCCCGATGATAGTTTGTCTCGAAGCGATGCAGTCTTTTCTTTGAAAAATTGACAGTGCACCGCCTCTTCCAGTAAATCCGTTAAGAGAAATGCTTCTTGCAAGTCTTTGCCGATGGCAACCGTGCCGTGACCCTTGATAATCACAATCGGGTGGTATCTTAGCTCCTCTACCATGGGTTCCGGCTTTGTTACCGTGGGTGTATCTTGCGGGATGATGGGCACTTCCCCAACGGTGTATTTCTCCTCGAAGCTCACGGGAACAAAGCTTTCGCGGGTCAGCGAAAAAGCCAATACCGCCGGCGGGTGTACGTGAACGATCGCTTGGGCCTCCGTGCCCCTGTACACGGCCATGTGCATGGGTGTCTCGCTGGAGGCGCGCTGGTTCTTGTTGAGCGGTTTTCCTTCGCCATCGATCCGCACCAAATTCTTGGCAGTGAGAAAACCCAACGGGGCATGCTGGCCCGTGATCAAAAAATCTTTCGTCCCGACGCGGCGGCTCAAGTTACCCCCCCAGCCGCTGATGAGCCGCCGTTCAAAAAGCACTTTTCCCCAGCGAATCATCTCGCGTTCGAGCCGGGTCATGAATCCGCACCTGGTTAAGCCTTGAGCAGAGCCCAAGGGATGACTTCTTTCTCGAGCCGGTAAACGGCGACTCCTGCCGGAATCACCTTCTGCCCAAGAAAGGTCGAAACGTCGCTATCTATCGAGGAATCCTTCCCGCTTTCTGATTCCAATAATTCGATGGGAATGCCGTGGGCGCGGGCGAGGCGGACAGCGAGTAGAGATCCGCAGATTCCACTTGCTCCCGATTCAGCCAGCCCGCTGTAGAATAAATAGAGCTTTTGAATCTGGCCGTGCGCGAACAGTGTCCCCATCATGTTGTCGGAGATCAATGTAATCGGGAGGTGGCGGAGCAAAAGCTCGCGCGCAACCACGCGGGCGCCCCAAAGTTCCGGACGCATCTCCGGTACCAGAATTCGACCCGCTTGTTCCGCCTTGAGCGCATGCATCAGAAACGAATAATCGTCTTTTTTGGGCAGGCCGTAGACCAACAAATACTTCTCCCCTGGCTCTTTCGTATGCTTGTCGGCTGCCAAAGGACTTTTCAAATATCTTTCTCTAAAGGTCTCCGGCGTAAAAAGATCGTCGAAGCCGATCAAACGGGTAACCAGAGAAGAAGGTGTGACGTCGAACGCCGGATAGCGGCCGACGAGCTGATCTTCGCCGTCAGAAATCAGCGGCTGTCCTTGAAACGTGAGCAGCTCACTGACCGGGCGTTCTTCAATGGTCACGTCGCCGCCCCGCATCAATGGGCCAGGATCTTGGACCAGGGCATAAAATGGAACGCCGTATTCCTTCGCCATGAGCGCAAGCGGGTAGGTGCCGACTTTATTGATGATATCGCCATTCTGAGCGCAGCGATCCGATCCGACAATGACTGCGTTAACTTCCCCTTTCGCCATTACCTCCGCAACCGCACAATCCGGAATCAACGAAACCGGGACACCGGCGTTCGAAATTTCCCAAGCCGTAAGCCGGGTTCCTTGTAGATAGGGGCGCGTCTCAGTGGCGATAACCGATATCTCCTTGCCCATTTCGCGGCAATACTGCGCGACCGCCACGAGTTCACCGCTGACGTTACAGTGCGTCAGCACTCGGGCGGCTCTCGGCATAATAGCTGCCGCCCGTTTGGCTCTGGCTTGGCGTGCCTTGACGATTTGTGCGGCGAATTCGCGCGCCCGAGTCGCGATCCAATCACCGGCCTTTGCGCCGGCCGGCAATGCACTGAGCCCCCCGGAGAAAACGCTGCCGAGCCCCTCGAAGTCGAACGTCGGACGCGCGTCGCAGAACTGCCGAGTCATTTCCTCGATTTTTTCTCGTAACGGCTCGGCTTCTTTTCCGTCATAGTGCTGGGCGACCAACGCGCCGCTATAAAGAAACGTCAGGACCTGGCCGAAAGCCCTCGTTCTCATTTCTCGCACGGCTTCAAGAGCTTGTGAGATCTCGCTAACGGGTATGTACTCGATCCGTTCGGGAACCAATGTCTCATCGAGGATCTTAAAGCCACTGCCCTCCCATAAAACGGGCTCGAACAGCGGGCTGTGCGCGAATTTCATGATTCTACCGCTAGGCAAGAAAGCGTTTCAAAGATAGCGCAGCGCCGTCTGTGCCACCTCGATCATCTTTTCTTCGGCGGCGAGAAAGGCGGGATCGCGAAAAGCAAACTTGCCATGAAGACACTCGTCCGACACGGCGAGAATGGCGCCGGCTTTTTTTTGGCGTAATTGGCCGATGGTAAGAAAGCTTGAGGTGACCATGTCGATGCTCGAGACGTTCTGCTCGTTTAATTCCTGAATGAGTTCCGGCGTCTCTTGGAATAGAGCGTCGGTCGTAAAGACCCGTCCCAGATGATAACGGACTCGTAAACTTTCGGCCGCCTGTTGAAGCGCGCGCACAATATCCGGGTGCGCGACGGTGGAGAAATTCTTGGGCACGTAATAACTCGTCGTGCCCTCGCCGCGGATGGCTCCCGTGACAATCACGAGATCGCCGATCTTCACGTGATCTTGCAACGAGCCGTAACTGCCGATGCGAATCAAAGATTCCGCTCCGGCGGCACAAAGAATCTTCGTCGTCATCGCCGTGTCGGGCGCAAAACGCTTTTCATTGCCGACCGTGACGCGCTTCCCATCGATGGTTCCGGTATGCATCTCGTAGTCGAGAAAGGAAAAGTTCTTTGCCGCATCCTTCAGCATACCAAGCAGCATCTGGCTGCGCTCTTTGGGGCCGGGAATCAGCGCGTAGGGCCCGAGAGAGTCGGATTGGAGCCCGAGCATCGACAGCATTTTTTTCGGTGTGAAGTGAGGTTCCTTAACCATGGGTTAGAGGGCTTGAACAACGAACTCAAGTAAGTCTTGGGTCGGAAGAGCGTCGGCGGAACAGCTGGCGAAACTCCGCTGGCAAAGCGCGCTGGAGGTGAGCACGACCTCGGCGCCGGTTTCTTTAGCCTCACGCATCCGGTCCTCGGCGTTCCACTGCGCGAGCTCGGGGTAAGCCTCGGGAACCCCTCCCCCGCCGCCGCAACACCAAGCCCAGCGCCGATTGCGCGCCATTTCTACCACGTCTACTCCGGGTATCGTGCGCAGAATCGTTCTCGGCGCTTCGTAAATACCGCAGCCCCGGCCCAAATGACACGAGTCGTGGTAAGTGACTTTCTTCCGGACGGTTTGCCGGAATTTGAGCCGGCCTGTCGCGGCAAGCCCCGCGGCATACTCTGCGCCGTGGACAACTTCAATATCGGGTCCCAACTCCTCGGCGTACTGGCGCCAGATGCGGCGGCAACTGCCACAGGCGACTACCACTTTGTGGATCCCGGCGTTCTTGATCATCGCCAGATTTTCATCTTTCAATCGCTCGTACTCGCGCCGGAAGCCAAGATCATAGGCATACAGCGCGCAGCATTTTTCCGCGTCACCGAGAACCACGAAATCCTCGCCGGCCGTCTGCATCAGCTTTGCGAGCGCGGTAGCGCCGGCTCTTCCCGTCGGTCGATCCGCTGAACAGCCGGCAAACAACAGGGTGCTCGCGGAGCTATGCCCGAGTTTCCTCAAACTCAAACCGTCGGCCCACCGGCCGCGTGCGGATTTCGGTTGGGACCAGGGATTGTCATGCTGATGGATGCCTTCGAACAGTGGACGATGAGCTTCGAGCGGTCCGTCCTTTTCAGTCATCTCCTCGCGCATGGCGACGGTGATGTCCCATGGCCCGTAGCCGTCATCGCGGACGCCACACAGTTCCTGGCACATGAGACAGTTCGTGCAAGTGTAAATGACTTCTTTCAGTTCCGGCGTGATGGAATCGAGGCCGTGGAAAACCCGCTGCGCCATGAGCCAGCGCGATTTCGGCGTAAATCGTTGGAAGCGATAAAATTCATAAGGCGGACATTTGGTTTTTGGTCCGGGAACATCTTCCATTGGATTTGCCGGCCCGTGACCATAACAAGAGCCGCACAACACGCAGCCGCTGCTGCGCTCTTCCAGCCCTTTTGCGTAGAGCCATTGCTTGACTCGACCGAGGCCCCAATTTTTTTTGCCTTCGTCTTCCACGGGATTCGATAATAAGAAAACTTAATGCATTAACTTTATATTCATGAACAACCTCTGTCAACAAACGTTGACCTAGTTTGCCCAGGAGTCGTGATTGAGTTTACGGAAGAGAGCGGAAAGTTCTTTCTGTTGCGGCTTGTCGAGCGAAGAAAAGATCTGTGAAACGGTTTTTTCAAACAGCGGAATCGTACTTTTGTAAAGTTTAGCACCCTTTTCTGTCAGAACTACATGGACCACCCGACGGTCCTTATCGTCTCGTTTGCGAGTAACCAGCTTTTTTTCCTCCAGTCGGTCCACGATCCCAGTGAGATTGCTGACCGTCACCATCATTTTCGCGCCGATTTCCCCAAACGGTAGTCCGCCGGCATAGCCGATGGTCGCAAGCACGTAAAACTGCGGCGGAGTCAGATCCAATTTTTCCAGATCACTTTCCAATTTCTTGTAAGATATGAGGCTAAAGCGGAGAAAACGAACCCACAAGCTCGTTGTATAGGAAGAAAAAAAAGGACGCTTGGAAACCGCCACGAGTTTCACTCTATGCGTAGAGAAAGTAAAATGCAAATCACATTTGCGTGCGCGATACGGCATTATTCGCTGGAAAGTTCCTAGAGAAACTCCCGTGAGAACGTGGAGAAACGCCATAGGCGTGCCAAGGTTCAATTGGCGCTCAAGGCAATTGCAGCCTGTTCTAAAAATTTAAAACCAACCGTTGCACACTTGATATCTTGAGAGTACTAGGATGATTGGAGATTCGTCCGGAGAAAATCATGAAAGTTCACATACTCGGCTGCGGGGACGCTTTCGGCAGTGGCGGTCGCAACCAAAGCGGCTATCTCGTCGAAGCTGACCAACGGTTTTTTCTCTTGGACTGCGGGCCAACGACCTTGCTGGCCATGAAACGCGCGGGGCTCGACCCGAAACGGTTAGATGCCATCCTACTGAGCCACCTTCACGGCGACCATTTCGGCGGCATCCCGTTCTTTTTTTTGGAATATCTTTATAAAAGGCCGCGCGATAAACCGCTGCATATCGCAGGTCCGACGGGCAGCGAAGAAAAAGCCCGTGAACTTTTTCGGATTATGTACGGCAGCGGCTCGGTTTCGAAGGATCTCCCACCGACGCAATTTCACGTCTTACAGCCGGAAACGTCCGCCAACATCGCCGGCATTGAGATATTTCCCTTTCATGTACCCCATCAGGTGCACGAAGTATCCCTAGGTCTAAAAGTGGGCTGCGAGCAAAAGCAGATTCTTTTTTCAGGCGATTCCGCATGGACCGAACTCTTCGTCAACCATGCGCGCGGCGTCGACCTATTTCTCTGCGAGTGTTCGTTCTACGACGAAGCAGCAAGCAATCACGTCAACTATCTCGCTCTAAGCAAAAATCTATCCCGCCTCGAATGCAAAAAGCTTGTTCTGACCCACCTGGGAGAAGAGATGTTGGCTCGTAAGACTGATTTGACGGTGACGATGGCCGAAGACGGGATGGTCATCGAGCTGTGAAGCGATGGCGATCAAAGGAGGCTAGAACGAGCTTGGATCTCCTCCGGTCTGACGGGGGGATTGCGCCGGCAATATGAGGGCCTGCTGACCGCCATTGTCGAAGATCTTCTGCGCCGTCTGCTGGGCTTGCAGCAACTCAGGGTATGGACCGATGCGCACCCGATAGGTGGTCTCGCCTTGGCTCAGGGGTGTCCGCTCAACAAAAGCGTCGAAACCTTTCTCCGTGAACTGTTTCAATAAGGACTCGGCTCGGTCACGCTCGCGAAAAGAGCCGATTTGAACAACATAGCCATTCGCGGATTTGGGCTCGTCCTCTTGTTGCGGCGTAACGATGAGCGCAGCCACACCCTCCGGGCGAACTCTCGGCTGGTCACTTGAGGTTCCCCGGCCCGATTGGATACCCGCCTTTAAGATCGGGTAATTGTCAAACCCGTATTCCAGTAGTTTTTTGGTGTCCCCCCATTGATCCCGCGCGCCGAGAATCGATACGATCAATGTCACGCCATTGCGCACGACGGCGCCAACGAAACATTTTTGCGCCGCCAGCGTATAGCCGGTCTTGCCGCCGATGGCACCGTCGAAATTCCATAGCAAACGATTGTGATTTCGCACCGAGATGCGGCGCGCGACGGTTTTCTTTCTTACCAAGACGCTGGAATTCACCGAGCTGATCTTGGTTTGGATAATCTCGCGGAAGGTGGGGTTTTTCATCGCGTAACGGAATAGAATCGCGAGATCCCGCGCCGTTGAGTAGTGATCCGGCGCTGTGAGCCCGTGCGGATTCGTGAAATGGCTGTTGGTCGCGCCAATTTCATGCGCCTTCTGAGTCATTAACTCGGCAAAATGCTCGACTGAACCGCCTATTCCCTCGGCTAAGACCATACTCGCATCGTTCGCCGAGGCAAGCAGGATCGCGTAAAGCAGATCTTCGATTGTCAAGTTCTGACCCGGACGAAGATAGAGCTTGGAAGCCGGCACCCGCGTCGCGGTTTTGGACACCTTCAGGGACTCGCCCGGCTTGTGGCCGCTCTCTAAAGTCACGATTGCGGTAACGATTTTTGTCGTACTCGCCGGAGGCAAACGAAGCTCCGCATCTTTCTGATAGAGAATTTTTCCCGTAGCCGCATCCATGAGAACCGCGGCCCGTGCCGTCAGATCCTCATCAGGGGAAAAGGACCAAACAAAGGAAACGGGAGCCGAATAAAGGAAAAAGGCCAACGCGGAAACGAATAGAAAACACCGGTAGGGGCGCAGGTTTTTAGACCTCCTTGTAGCATAATGCCCGCTGAAGCTTGTAACCGCGTCAAGCCAGGCTTGAATAAAACCGTTTTATACCATGTTTCGAATTTTCTGGATAGTCGGAACCGGCAGAATCTGCAGACTCCCACTCAACAGAGTTCGCTGTGGAGTCGATCGCGGATGAAACGCGCTGTCAAACCAAGTTTCGGGACTTTATTTCTTAGGTGGCACGCCGTGCCTGGTCAATTCGCGTTCAGCGCGCTCGCCGATGCCCGCCTGTTCGCCCAAGGCTTCTCTACGAATACGATCTTGGCAGGGTTCGCAGATACCGCCTTTGAGTATCGTTGCCGGCTTACCGCAAATCATGCATTTCTTTTTTTCGTCGCTCATCAGCCTGCATTTTATCTAAATCGCGCGAATTGCCAACACCCTTAGTCGATTACTTTAAGCTGCGATGGATTCTCGAGGATAATTTCCAACCCGTACTGCGGATGATCCTTGATCTCCCCCTGCAGCTCGATCTCTTTTCCTTCAAAACTTTTGGGTGAAATCTGCTTTTTATCAAAAAGCTCGGCAGCTGATGCGAAGATAACGGCAGTGAGAGCCTCGCGGGAAGGACCGAAGTTCAGGAAATAAGTGTTGCTCTTTTCAGAATGGCCGACGCGAAAGACTCGGCCGCGAATGCGCGCCTGCTTTCCCGCGAGCGCGCGGATTTTTTCGACGTCACGCGCCTGGAGGAGGGGAAGTTCGGCCTGGACCGGAGCCGAAGAAGAAAACGGCACAAAAGTCACGCGATAGCTTTGCGGCCCGCCGGCTCCGTTTTGGAAAGTCGAACCTACACGGTCCGTAGAAACGTTCCCTGTCTCGGGCAGGGGGGGATTCCATCTCTGATACAGCGCATGAAAAAACAAGCCGGTCAAAAACGCGCTTCCGATGGCAATCGCCGTAGTTGGCGAGAATCGCTTCATTGCTTTCTCTCCCACACGTGCAAAAAGACTTTGCGATACTCCTCCGCCAGCGGCCCGGCATCGCGGAACAGTAACAGGTTCTCGTCATTGAGTTTGTCCGCCGAGTGGGTCCAGTTATAGGAGCCGGTGAAGATCGTTTTGCGGTCGATCACCGCGAACTTCTGGTGCATGAGACCGTTTTCCTTGTCCGGCCCAGCGGATTTCATTCCGGTAACACGCCGCACGGGAATCTTTTGCTCTTCCAGAAATTTGCCTTTGGAGTTTCTATTATCGGCGTCAAACTCACGGTCCAGGATGACCTGTACCGAGACGCCACGCTTCCTCGCCTGGACCAACCCGCTGGCCAACTCATCGCTAGTAAATGCATAAACGGCGACAAGCAGTTCCTTTCTCGCTTGTTCGATTTCACGAAGGATGTAAGCTGAACAGTTCCCTTGCGGACTGAAGCAGGTCTGGACGACCATGTCGCCTTGCGCCGACGTGGTGAGCCCAAGCAGGATAAAAAGACAAAGCGCGAGCTCCGCTCTTTTTCGTCTCATAGGCCGGCACGGGGTTGAGCTGGGAGCATCCTTTTTCCGGCTCCCAAACACATCCCGAGGATGAGCCTCTCCATGACGAGGCGCGGATTACTGCCGCTCGATTTCAAACGGAAGTCGGTGTCGTAAATGCTGTCCATATAGCCGCGCAAGTCGCTGAGGGAGAATTGATCCGCTCGCTGAAAGCACATGTAATCCGCGTACGGGTTTCGTGTCAGCAACGGTGTGCCTTGCTTCAAGACCTGTTGTTGAAACTGTTGGTAGGTCATCCCCCGCTTCCAAAGCCCGCGCAGCTCCGTTTCGATAAGCTGGCGCGCGGACAAGAGTCGACGCGCTTCGGCGGCAATGGTGCCCAACAGTTTCAGCGGGTGTTCTCCTTGCGCCATGAGTCGTGCCAACTGCGAGAGCGCCGTCACGGCGTCGCGATCGGCAATGGCTCGGGTGAGATCGAAGATCCAACCTTCGCCGCGATCCGCAAAGATCATCTCCACGTCGCGTGCGCCGATGACTGGCCGATCACCGACAAAGAGTGTCAATTTTTCCAGCTCCTGCCGAAGCGCGCCCAGGTCATCGCTGCTCCGGATCAAGATCATTTCCCGCGCCTGGAACTCTAGATTCTTTCCCGCGTGCCGTAGCCGCTGGTTGATAAAGTCCAAAAGATTCTCCCGGCTGACCTTACCGGCGCGATCACGCTCCAAGCCGAGATAAAGCACGGCCTCCAGCTCTTCCAAACGTCTGTACAGTCGCATCCGTCGATCCACCTGAACGGCCGTGAGCAGAAGAAAATCCCACTCAGGCAGACCCTGGTCGAGCAACTCAGCCAGTCGATTTCCCTCGGAGTCGCGGTGTTGGCTTAACTCCATCCGTTTGCCCTTACAATAGGACAACAGCGCTTCCGCTTCCTCCCGCATTTCCCGCCCGTCAATGTCCAACAGCTCGGCGAGCGGCCCCAACGACGAGGTCTGCAGCTCTTCCCATTGATCTTGCGTCCAGCCCTCTACAACCAGTAAATCCACAAGCAGTTTGCTTGCTTCATCCTTCTTGCCTTCACCCCAAAGTTGGAGAACTTTCTCGCCCAACTCGCCTCTTTGTTCGCCGGAGATGAAGTAGGTGGCGTTTTCAACCCACACGAGCTTTTTGCCGGGGAAAAACGGCGGCGTCATAAGCGACGCTTCGACGCGATCCCATCC
>Ga0137380_10006943_pt1 | contig 10115 bp, 10 predicted proteins | sample SagtaG_17_FD_104809 | JGI IMG/M metagenome (GOLD analysis project Ga0137380, IMG submission 104809) | Vadose zone soil microbial communities from Sagehorn Ranch, Mendocino, California, USA - Sage2_L_100_16 metaG | ecosystem: Environmental > Terrestrial > Soil > Vadose zone | place: USA... | reverse complement strand
GACTGCGGACTGCACGGGCTCGCGCAGATGTACCTGATCCAGGCCCTGCGCCTCGCCTTGGCCGCTGCGGACCGGCCGCTCGGCGCCGAGATCCTCGCCGCGATGAGTCACCAGGCTGCCTATGAGGGCGCGTCCGTCGAAGCTATCGACCTGGCCCGCGCCGCCAGCCGTGTCGCCGAGGACGCTGGTGTCGCGGCGATCAGCGCCGAGGCCGCGGTACTGGAAGCGCAGGGGCACGCCGTCGCCGGCGATGAGGCGGCTTGCGCGTCGGCACTTGACCGCGCCGAGCGGACCCTGGACCGGGCCGACCGGTCCGGTGACCCGCAGTGGATCGGATACTTCGATGAGGCGTACCTGTCGGCGAGGTTCGGGCACTGCTTCGCCGCCCTGGGTCGCGGCGAGCTCGCCGAGCGGTTCGCCAACCGGTCCCTGCAGATGGACAGCCGGTACGTGCGTGGCCGCCAGTTCAACCTGGTACTCCTTGCCACGGCACACGCGCAGACAGGTGAGATCGAGCAAGCTGCACTCGTCGGTACCGAGGCGGTCCGGGTCGCCAGCGGCCTCCGGTCGACTCGCGCGGTGGACTATTTGCAGGCGCTTGCTGACCGGCTGGCACCGCACGTGGGTCTGCCGGCCGTCCGGAACTTCGCCGATCAGGCCCAGCCGTTGCTGTGCGGGACTACAGGCGCCCGGTCGCCCGGGCCAGCAGTACCGCGAGTAGACCGGTAACCGAACCGGCGCCGACGATGTTGCCTTCGTGGATGTGCTCCTCGACCGCGTCGAGCGGAATCCAGGCCACTGTCTCAGCCTCGTTGATGTCCGGCCGGGCGCCGGTCGGATCCGCGCCGCGCGCCAAGTACAGCCGGTTCGGCTGGTCTACGGTGCCGACCATCGGCTGGAACGACAGCAACGGCTTCATGTTTCGCGGCCGCCAGCCCGTCTCCTCTTCCACCTCCCGCGCCGCGCAGACGGCGGGGTCCTCATCCGGATCGAGGTAGCCACCGGGCAACTCCCACACCCACCGGGCGAGGATGAACCGGTGCCGGTGCATCATCAGTACCCGGTCTGCATCGTCGAGGACGACGACCACGGCCGCAGCCGGTACCCGAAGGACGTACTGCTCGAACCGCACCCCGTCGGGCAACTCCACGTCGACAATGCTCAGTACTGCTCGGCGGGCTGTCGTCGACGATGCGCTCGCCGTGGAGCGTCCACTCGCTCGGCCTACGTGGCGTGCCGGTCATGCCCAGCACCCTAGTTGCCGGTGCGCTCGGTGCTGCGGTCACTGTGCCGGCTCTTGTCGGCTGACAGTGTCCGCCAACGCCGGCCGGCTTGCCAGCGCCGCTGCCGATGGGAAGGCTCGCAGATGCACAGAGCGTCGGTCGGAGCCGTTCGGGGCCGGGCCGGCGTGAGACACCACGGGGAGCGGGTACGGCGGTGCGAAGGTCGGCGGCAGCTCTGGTCTCGCTGACGACCCGCCACAGGACCGCGGGCCGCCGTGCCCCTCTCAAGCGCGCGAAGGGTGAACGTCATGACGAGCCGACCGTTTCTGATCGTGGCCCTGGCCGGTGATGACCTTCTCGCCACCGCCGCGTTGTCATCGGTCGCAGCCGACGAGTGGACCGTTACGCTTGCCGGCGGCTGCAGGATACCGGTGAGCGGGGAGGCTAGGGTTCGGGCGCTGCTGGAGCGTCTGGACGCCCGGGGTGGGCTACGACCGGTCCACGGCGACGAACGCGAGGACCCGGAAACGGGCTTGCCGCTACCGCCCAGCATCGACGCTTTCGGGCTCGGTCGCCGACAGGGCCGTAGATCTGGGTGATGCGTCGTACCTGCGACGGACGCGCTGTCCGTCGTCGCAAAACGGGCGCCCGCGTACCCTGGCCTACGGAACACCATTGCCTTTGTCCGGCCGGGGATGAGGGCAAGGCCTGGCCGAGGAGGGCGGCATGGCTGGAACGCCCCTTGGGGGTCTGCCGCCGACGGCACCGGAGAGCGGCGCGTTGCTGGATCGCAAGTTCGACAGGTCGTCGTTGGCCGCGTTACGCAACGAGCTGTCGCGGTACGCCGCCGCCAACGGACTCACCGATCTCGCGCTGGCCAACTTCGTGCTCGCCGTCAACGAGATCACCACGAACGCCGTGCGGTATGCGGGCGGTCAGGGGCAGCTGCGGCTGTGGCGCAACGGCGACGAGCTGTGGTGCCAGGTGGTGGACGACGGGCACGGCATCCCGCGACGGCACCTGGAGCAGTCGCGCAACCGTGACCCCGCTCATGTCAGCGGGCATGGTCTGTGGCTGGCCCGGCACATCTGTGCGGGCTTCGAGATCGAGACCGGCCGGGCGTCGGGTACCCGCGTCCTGCTGAGGTACGCCCTGCCGAGCGCTGCGAGGAGTACCGATGGATCCGTTTGATGGCGGCACACCGCGACCGGAGCTGCGGTTCGAGCGCGCCCGTCTGCGTGGCGGGGTCACCTGCCTCGCCGTCGCGGGTGAAGTCGACATGACAACGGGGGAGCTGTTCCAGGAGACGCTGACGCATGCGCTGTACGAGCCCGGCGTGACCCGCGTGCTGCTCGACACGGCGCCGCTGCGTTTCATCGACTCCAACGGGGTGGCCGTGCTCATCAAGGCACGCCGGTCGGCCGAGGAGCAAGGCATCGCCTTCGGCATCGTTAACGCCCACGGCGTCGTGCGCAGCGTCCTGGAGATGCTCGGCGTGTACGACGTGCTCGCGGCCGAGAGCGGTCGGTAACGCGGCCGGGAGTGGTCGGTAAGGCGGAGAGCGGTCGGTAGGCGGCGAAGACGCGCGACACGCCCTCGCCTGAACGGACGAATTTCCTTCCGGACCCCGACCCGGCCCGCGTGCCGTGCGTACCGGCACAATGCCTTACGCCGCAACGGTTTGCGCCAATGTGGGGCGGGTACGAGCAGGGTGGAGCCGTTCGTCTACTGTGGAGCGCTTATCGTTTTTTACGTCGAATCGGTAGCGGCTGAGAGGTTTGCGGTGCACAGTGATGTCATGAGTAACAGCGGAGCAGGCGCGTCCTGACCGCGTAGAAGTTCCCAGAGGAGGGACACGATGGCCGTAGCGAAGAAGGCCACGACTACTCCGGCCGCAAAGCGCGCGGCTGCGAAGAAGACGGTGGCGGCCGAGCCGACCCCGGCGAAGAAGACCGCAACCGGGCGGACGACGGCGCGGAAGACGACGGGTACCGCCGCCAAGAGAACCACCGGCGCCGCGAAGAAGACCACCGCCAAGAAGGCCACCACGGCCAAGAAGACCGCGCCGGCCAAGAAGGCGACAACCGCCAAGAAGACCACGGCGGCGAAGAAGACCACGACGGCCAGGAAGACCGCGCCGGCCAAGAAGACCACCACGGCGCGCAAGACGACCGCCAAGAAGACGACCGCGGCGACCAAGTCGACCGGCGCGAAGAAGACCACGTCCGCGGCGAAGAAGACGACCGCCGCGAAGAAGACGGCCGCCAAGAAGACGACCGGCACCGCGCGCAAGACCACCGCCGCGAAGAAGACGGCGACCGCGAAGAAGACGACCGCGGCCCGGAAGGCGCCGGCGAAGCGGACCTCCGCCACGTCGCGCACCAGCACGACGCGGGCGGCGGCCAGCCAGTAACCGGACAGCCGACGCCGTTCTGGCGGGGCGCTGGTATGACTGACCCGTGGTGATCAGACGCGTCATAGCGCCCCGCATCGACTTCACAGCCCTGCGCCGCGAGCTGGAACTGCCTGAGCGCTTCCCGCCCGCGGCGCAGGCTGAGGCGGTCCAGGTGGCCGGCGGACCCCCGCCGCTGCCCGGTACCGACCGGACCGGCCTGCCGTTCGTCACCATCGACCCGCCCACGTCGATGGACCTCGACCAGGCGATGTGCTTGCAGCGCCGCGACGGCGGCGGGTACCGCGTGCACTACGCCATCGCCGACGTCGCCGCATATGTGCGCCCCGACGGCGCCCTCGCCGAGGAGACCTGGCGCCGGGGCGAGACCGTGTACCTGCCCGACGGCAACGTACCCCTGCACCCGCGCACGCTCAGCGAGGGCGCCGCGAGCCTCCTGCCCGACCAGGTGCGCGCCGCCGTGGTGTGGACGATCGAACTGGACGCCGGCGGCGAAACCATCGACGCCGAAGTCGAGCGCGCGGCGGTCCGCAGCCGCGCCAAGCTGAACTACGCCGGCGTGCAGGCCGACGCCGACCGCGGGACGCTCGCCGACCCGGTCGCCCTGCTGCCCGAGCTCGGCGCGCTACTCATCGAGCGGGGGCTCGCCCGCGGTGCGGTGAACCTGCCGATCCCGGAGCAGGAAGTGCAGCCGGCCGGCGGCGGCTGGCATCTCGTCCTGCGCGCGCCCTACCCGGTCGAGAACTTCAACGCGCAGATCTCGCTTCTCACCGGCATGGCGGCGGCGCGCATCATGCTCAACGGGAAGGTGGGGCTGCTGCGCACGATGCCGCCCGCGCCGCCGGCGGCGCTCGCCAAGCTGCGGGCGGCTGCCGCCGCACTGGGCATCTCCTGGCCGGACGGCGCCAGCGTCGGGCGGGTCATCGCATCCGTGGACCCGGGCGACCCGCGCGCCGCGGCATTCCTCGACCAGGCCGCCGAGCTGATGCATGGCGCCGGGTACACGCCGTTCGACGGGGCGGCGCCGGCACAGCCCGAGCAGGCCGCCGTCGCCGCGCCTTACGCGCACGTGACCGCGCCGCTGCGGCGCCTGGCGGACCGGTACACCACGGAGGTCTGCCTCGCGCTGGTCGCCGGTACGCCGGTGCCGGAGTGGGCGCGCGCGGCGCTGCCGAAGCTGCCCGACGCGATGGCCGCCAGCGCCCGCCGTGCGGGCGCCGCGGCGCGCGCTGCGGTGGACCTCACCGAGGCCGTCCTGCTGGAGCACCGGGTGGGGGATGAGTTCGCCGCCGCCGTACTCGATGTCGAGAACACGCACGCCGTCGTCGCCGTCGACGATCCCGCGGTGCGGGCCCGCTGTGCCGGCGCTGGCTTCGCCGTGGGTACCCGCATCCGCGCGCGCCTGACCGTCGCCGACCCCGGGCAGCGTCGTGTGCTGTTCGAGAAAGTCTGAAAGGATGGCCCCGTGGTCCTGGATGTGAGCGCCCTGCCCGATGTCAGCGACCGCACGGTCGGCATCCTCGGAGGTACCGGAGACCAGGGTCGCGGTCTGGCCTACCGGTTCGCGCGCGCGGGACTGGCCGTGCGGATCGGCTCCCGCTCGGCACAGCGGGGCGAGTCGGCGGCGCGGGAACTGTCCGCCCTCCCGGCAGTGGCCGGCGCCATCGACGGTGGTGACAACGGCTACGCGTCCGGCGCCGATCCGGTCATCATCGCGGTGCCGTGGGAGGGGCACGGCGACCTGGTCGCCGCGCTGGCGCAGCCATTGGCGGGCAAGGTCGTCGTCGACTGCGTCAACCCGCTCGGGTTCGACAAGAAGGGCCCGTACCCGCTCGCGGTACCGGAGGGCAGTGCGGCGCAGCAGGCGGCGGCCCTGCTGCCGGAGTCCCGCGTCTGCGCGGCGTTCCACCACGTGAGCTCGACGCTGCTGATCGACCCGGAGGTCGAGCGCATCGACCTCGACGTGCTCGTGCTCGGCGAGGACCGCGAGGCGGTGGCGCTCGTACAGGCGCTGGCGTACCGGATCCCGAACATGCGCGGCCTGTACGCCGGGCGGCTGCGCAACGCCGGCCAGGTCGAGGCGCTGACCGCCAACCTCATCGCCATCAACAAGCGCTACAAGGCCCACGCCGGGATCCGCGTCACCGACGTGTGACCCGCGGGATGGACCTCACGTGCGTATCCGCCGGCCCGGCGCCACAATCACGGGAACGTGAGGAGGCGGCGAGGTGCGCAAGCGAAGGCTCTCGACCCAGATCCTGGTCAGTCAGCTGACCATCCTGGTCGCCACGGTGGTGGTCGGTTACGCGCTGTTCGCCCACGAGGAGCGCAGCCACCTCGACGGCCAGTACCGCGACCGGGCGCTGGCGATCGCGTGGACGGTGGCGGGCATCCCGGCCATCCGGGAGGGGATGGAGTACGGCGACTCGGGCAACCTCGTGCAGAGTACCGCCGAGCGGATCCGGATGAACTCCGGCGCCGCCTACATCGTCGTGATCGGCCTCGACGGCGTCCGCCACTCGCACCCCAACCCGGCCCTGGTCGGCCAGAAGGTCGAGGAGCCGCTCATCGCGCTGGACGGCAAGGGCCACACCGGCCTGGACCACGGCAGCCTCGGCCCGTCCGCGAACGGCAAGGCGCCACTCTACGGCCCGTCCGGCAACCTCGTCGGCGAGGTGTCCGCCGGCATCCTGGAAAGCGACGTGGACGTGGCCCTGCGCCACGAGCGGCCGGTCTTCGCGCTGTACTTCGGCATCGCGCTGGCGCTCGGCGTGCTCGCCGCGTACCTGCTGGCGCGCCGGCTCAAGCGCACCACGTTCGGCCTGGAACTGCACGAGTTCGCCACCCTGCTGCAGGAGCGGGAGGCGATGCTGCACGGTATCCGGGAGGGTGTGCTCGGCTTCGACGACGCCGGGCGGGTCACCGTCGTCAACGACGAGGCCCGGCGCCTGCTCGGGCTGCGTACCGTGGCCCTCGGCCGGCCGCTGGCCGAGCTGACGCCGGCCGGGCGGCTGCGCGACGTGCTCGCCGGCGCGGTCGGTGGGCCGGACGAAACCGTGCTGACCGACGAGTACTGCCTCGTGGTCAACCGGATGCCGATCCGCCTGCAGGGCCGGGAGCTGGGCGCCGTGGTGACCGTCCGGGACCGCACCGAGCTGGTCGGTGTACTGCGCGAGCTGGACAGCGTCCGCGGGCTGACCGACGCATTGCGCGCCCAGCAGCACGAGTTCGCCAACCGCGTACACACCCTGGCCGGCCTGATCGAGCTGGGCGACCAGGCGCAGGCGCTGGCGTTCATCGACGAGATCAGCGCGCGGCAGGGCGAGGAGGCCCGGTCGATCCGGGAGCGGATCGGCAACCCGTTGGTGGCCGCGCTGCTGCTGGCCAAGCAGGCGGTGGCGGCCGAGCGCGGCGTCCGGCTGGGGCTGTCGGAGGAATCGGACCTCGGCGAGGCGGCCGACCGGTCCCAGGCGCTGCTGACCATCGTCGGCAACCTGCTCGACAACGCGATCGACGCGGCTCCGGCGGGTAGCTTCGTCGAGCTGCACCTGGCCGAGGACGGTGACGGGATCACGGTACGGGTGACCGACGACGGGCCGGGAATCCCGCCGGACGCGGCGGCGAAAATCTTCCAGGACGGGTACACCACCAAGCAGCCCCGCGGCGAGCTGCGCCGGGGCCTGGGCCTGGCTCTGGTACACCGGATCGTCACGCAGGCCGGCGGAAACGTGCGGGTCAGTCCCGGTCCCGGTGCGGTCTTCACGGTACGGCTGCCCGCCGCTGCGGTGGAGGTCGGTGCCCGATGATCGCCACGCTCGTCGTCGACGACGACTACCGGGTCGCCGCGATCCACGCCGCCTACGTCGCGCGCGTCGACGGGTTCCAGGTCGTGGGGCAGGCACACACCGCCGCGGAGGCGCTGCGGATGGCCGCCGACCCGGCGCCCGACCTGATGCTGCTCGACCTGTACCTCCCCGACGCGGACGGGCTGACCGTCATGCGCCGCCTCAACGAGACCCCCGGCCACCGGCCCGACGTGCTCGCCGTGACCGCCGCCCGCGACATCACCAGTGTCCGCACCGCCATCCAGCTCGGTGCGGTCAACTACCTCGTCAAGCCGTTCCCGTTCGCCAGGCTGCGGGACCGGCTGGTGGCCTACCGCGACCTGCGCGAGCGGCTGACCGAGCTGGAGGAGGCCGACCAGGAGGACGTCGACGGCCTCCTCGGGCTGCTGCGCGGACCGGCCCTGCCGCCGGTTCCGGCGAAGGGCCACTCCGCGCCGACCCTGGCGCTGGTCCGCGATGCCATCCGGGGTGCCGGCCACGACCTGTCCGCGGCCGAGGTCGCCGCGCTGGTCGGGATCAGCCGCCCGACCGCGCAGCGGTACCTGTCTTATCTGGTCCAGCACGGCGTCGTCCAGCTTCAGCTGCGGTACGGCAGCACCGGCCGCCCCGAGCACCGGTACCGCATCGACCGTTAGGACATCATCCGCGCGTAGTACGTCACTTCGGCGACGTGCTCGACCACCTGGCGCAGCGTCCACGTGCCGTCGGCCGAGCCAGCCCTGGGCGATGGCGAGTACCTCGTCGACGGCTGCCGGTACGAGTTCGGGGAGATCGTCCATGGCCCGAGGCTACGGCTGGAACGCTTCGGCGCGGGCCGAACGATCGGCGGCCTACGCTACCGGCTGGCGCCCGCCGGTGAGAAGGTGCTCGGCGAGTTGAAGATAGACGTCGAGGCGGCCCGAGCCAGCCGGCGCCATTTCGCGCGGCTGTGCATCGACTTCACCGAGCGCCGGCCGCACCTGGCGGGCGCGCTGGGCGCCGCCGTGTGCGGCCGGCTGATGGAACTGCGCTGGCTGGTCCGGCGGGTACCGGGTGAGCGCGCGCTACGGCTCACCGACGCCGGCCGGACCGGCCTCGCGGAGACCTTCGGGATCTAGAACGTGTGCTCCCCGGCGGGGAACTCGCCGTCGCGGACGTCCTCGGCGAAGCGCCGTACCGCATCGGTCAGCACCCCGGCCAGGTCGGCGTACCGCTTGACGAAGCGCGGCGCCTTGCCGGTACGCAGGCCGGCCATGTCCTGCCACACCAGTACCTGGGCATCGCAGTCCGGCCCGGCGCCGATCCCGATCGTGGGGATCGCGAGGTCGTGGGTGACCCGCTTGGCCACCTCGCCCGGCACCATCTCCAGTACCACGGCGAACGCCCCGGCCTCGGCCACCGAGTGCGCGTCGGCGACCACGTCCTCGGCCGCGTCGCCGCGCCCCTGGACCCGGTACCCGCCGAGCACGTGCTCGCTCTGCGGGGTGAAGCCCACGTGGGCCATCACCGGGATGCCGGCCGCGGTCATGGCGGCGATCTGCGGGGCGACCCGCCGGCCGCCCTCCAGCTTCACCGCGTGCGCGCCGCCCTCCTTGAGGAACCGGACGCCGGTACGCAGCGCCTGGGTCGGCCCCTCCTCGTACGAGCCGAACGGCATGTCCCCGACGATCAGGGCACGCCGAGTGGCCCGCGACACCGCCCGAACCAGCGGCAGCAGCTCGTCGACGGTGACCGGCAGGGTGGTTTCGTACCCGAACACGTTGTTCGCGGCCGAGTCGCCGATCAGCAGCACGGGGACCCCGGCCGCGTCGAACAGGCCGGCGGTGTACTGGTCGTAGCTGGTGAGCATGGCCCACCGCTCGCCGCGTTGCTTGGCGAGGATCAGGTCACGGGTACGTACCCGCTTGGTGGCCGGTCCGCCGTAGAGGGACGCCACCTCAGGCTGGGACATCGATGTCTCCTCAACTCCTCGAGGCCGCGTCGCGCGGTCCCCGGGCCAGGTCTCGATGGTCCCACTTCGAAGGCGTGCAGGTCAGGGGTCAGTGGAGGATGTCACAGTCCCCGCCGTGGGTACCGTCTCCGGCTCGGGCCGCGCGGTCTCGCGGAACCGGTTGGTGATCGGCAGCCGGCGGTCGCGCCCGAACGCCTTGATGGAGATCTTGGTACCCGGTGCCGCCTGCCGCCGCTTGTACTCGGCGAGGTCCACCATCCGCAGCACCCGGTCCACGGTCGCCGGGTCGTGCCCGGCCGCCACCAGCTCGTCGCGCCCCAGGTCCCCGTCGATGTACCCGGCGAGGATCGCGTCGAGCACCGGGTACTCGGGCAGCGAGTCGGCGTCCAGCTGGCCCGGGCGCAGCTCGGCGCTGGGCGGCTTGACGATCGAGTTCTCCGGGATCGGCGGCTGCTCGCCGCGCCGGACCGCCTCCTCGTCGCGCCAGCGGGCCAGCCGGTACACCATCGTCTTGGGCACGTCCTTGAGCGGGTTGAACCCGCCGACCGAGTCGCCGTACAGCGTCGAGTACCCCACCGCCAGCTCGCTCTTGTTGCCGGTGGTGAGCACCAGGTGGCCCTCCTGGTTGGACAGCGCCATGAGGATCACCCCGCGTACCCGCGCCTGCAGGTTCTCCACCGCAAGGCCGGACAGTGTCAGGTTGG
>Ga0137380_10006936_pt1 | contig 10118 bp, 9 predicted proteins | sample SagtaG_17_FD_104809 | JGI IMG/M metagenome (GOLD analysis project Ga0137380, IMG submission 104809) | Vadose zone soil microbial communities from Sagehorn Ranch, Mendocino, California, USA - Sage2_L_100_16 metaG | ecosystem: Environmental > Terrestrial > Soil > Vadose zone | place: USA... | reverse complement strand
TCACGTTGCGGGTGACCACGGTGCGGACCGCCGACGGCGAAGTGGTCATCACCCCCAACGGCCAGATCACCCAGGTGACCAATCTCTCGCGCGACTGGGCGCGCGCCGTGGTGGACGTGCCCGTGCCCGCCGCCGTGGATGTCAACCAGGTGAGCGACCTGCTGCGGCTGGTCGGGGAGGAGGCGTACAAGGAACCGGACCTGCGCCAGCTGCTGCTTGACCCCCCGGCCGTCATGGGCGTGCAGAGCATCGACGTGGACCACTTCCAGGTCCGCCTGGTCACCAGGACGCTGCCCGGCAAGCAGTTCGACGTCGGGAGGATCCTGCGGGCCCGGATCGCGGCCGGGCTCCTGCGCGAGGGCATCCACCTGCCCGCCGGTCTGGACACGGCAGAGCCGATCGGCACGGCCTGATGCGGCAGGTACGGACCTCGACCTGGGTCCTGACCGCCGTCTTCCTGGTCACCCTGGTGACCTACGTGCTGGTCAAGCCGCCATCCACCTCAACCGTCGGCGGCACCCCGGCCAACCCGACGGCGCAGGCCTCAACCTCGCCCAGGCCGGTGCGCTCCACGTCACCGCCAACCGCCACGCCGAGACCGGCCTCGCCCACCCCGCCAGCGAGTTCGGCGTCCCCGAACCGGACCGGCGTACCGACGACATCGCCGTCCTCGGTGGTGACGCCAACGCCCTCAGCCACGGGCACGGCGTCCCCCTAGTTGAACTGGCTCGCGTGGGGGTTCGCAGGCTCAGGTTTCGCAGCCGATACCGTCGCCGTCGCGGTCGAGGCCGTAGATGTCGGTGCCCACCACGCGGACGGGCCCTTGCACGTAGGCTGGGCCGTCGCCGCTGCCGCCTGCGCAATCGACGTCGCTGGCGATCGGCACGCAGGCGCCGCTGTAGTTCGGGTCGCACTGTGGGGTTTGTTTGGTGCCGATAGCGATGACCCGTTCGACAGGCGCCCTGGTGGTTACCGCACGCAGCAGTCTCTTGCTTGTTTGCACGCCGTTGGTGAAGGTCACCTCGTAGGTGAGGGTTTTGACGCCTGGCGCGCCCAGGCTCCTCACCTTGGTGGTGCCCATGGAAACGGTGGGATCGTGCACCTTTCTGGTCGTATACGGGATGGCGCGGGTCTTGGTGATGATGTGCTTTTCGACGGCCGGCGTCGCTTCCGCCGTGGCGCTCGCCGCGATAGACGGTGCGGCCGTTACGGTGGGTTTCGCCGTCGCGGCCGATGGCGCCATGCCATTTGATCCACAGGCGCCAAGTGTAAGCAGGCCGCCGACCAGCAATACGGCTGTAGTTGCAGGTCTCATGATTCCCCTTTTTGAGCGATGCCACGCTACCGGCGGGGCTGTTGGATCAACAGGGCCATTGGTCCCCGGCAACAGCGGCGCCTTTATGTCCGTGCGTATGATCGCGTGTAGGTACGGGTGATTTACGCACATTTGTGGGGCTTTGCCTGGCTCACCAGTTCACACGCTCATCAGGCAGATTGACGCCATTCCCACGACCCGTAAGGGAACGTGGGCGGGGTGGCCGATTCCCTCATCTGCAAGTCATCCCGGCAGTCACAGCCGGTTCCTCGCGATTGGTCAGGGCAGGACCAATCGCCAGTCTCTGCCACACGCATGGCTACACCGATGCGGCAGATCCATCGTTATGGACGGCAATAACCTAACGAGCGGTCCTCGCGCGTGCCGCAGCTAGGCGGATATTTAAGCGCGTCCCGTCCCGCCCCGGCTGGGTGGGCAGAGGCGCGCGTGCTCGCCGCCGCTACGGCGGCCTGGCTGCGCCAGCTCACCCCTACCGATGCTGGTGAGGACATCCCGCCCGGTCACCGTGTCCGCGCGGCCGCGAGGTCGCCAGGTCAGCGCGATCGTCACGAGCGCTCGCGAGCGGGATATCTGATTGGCGGCGTTGTCAGCAGGTCAGTTGGAAGGGCATGACATCCGGGATGAAGAGTGCTTCCGTAGAGGGCAAGTCGGGAACGGTGGGATGGACTGGCATGGCTGCGGAGGGCGGGCTGGTGTTCTGTGGGATCGGGGAACGCGCCATGAGGCGCGGCGTCGCTGGCATCGCAGTGCCGCAGGAGTGGCTGGCCGGCGCCGGCGAGGCGCCTGCGGCCCCGGCGCCATGACGCCGCGGCCGCAGGCCGGTTCCGCGGCTGCGGGCCAGCGCCCGGCCAGCGCGGCTGCGGCCGGGCCTCGGTTCGGGGTGCGGTCCATGTCGGCTCCGCTGCGCCGCGTCCTGCTCCGCCGCCCGGCGGTCACCGGCGACTTCGCCGCCGCAGGCTGGCGGGCGCCCGACGCCGGCCTGCTGGCCCGTCAGCACGAGGCGTTCGGCCAGCTGCTCACCGATCTCGGTTGCGAGGTCGAGGTCGCGCCGGCCGTGGCCGGCCTGGTCGACGCCACCTATGTCCGGGACCCCGGGCTGGTGACCGGAGCCGGCGCGGTGCTGTTCCAGATGGCCAAGCCGGCCCGCGCGGCGGAACCGGCGCACCTGGGCGCCGCGTTCGCGGCCGCCGGCGTTCCAGTGGCGGCGCGGCTGGCCGGGCCCGCGCGGGCGGACGGCGGCGACTTCATCTGGCTGGACGAGCGCACCGTGCTCGCTGGCCGCAGCTACCGCACCAACGCCGAAGCCCTGCGCCAGCTGGCGCAGATCCTCACAGCCGAGGGCGCCCGCCTGGAGTCGGTAGACCTCCCGCATCACCGCGGGCCTGGGCACGTGCTGCACCTGATGTCGCTGATCTCACCGGTCGCCGACGACCTCGCCGTCGTCTACCCGCCGCTAGCGCCGGCCGCGCTGATGCAGACACTCGCGGAGCGGGGAGTCCAGGTGGTACCTGTCGCAGACGGCGAGTACAAGACGATGGGGTGCAACGTCCTGGCGGTCGAGCCACGGCGGGTGGTCATGCTGAACGGCAACCCACGGACTCGCGCCGCGCTCGAGTCGGCCGGCTGCGAGGTGCACGGATACGATGGCTCGGAGATTTCCTTCAAAGGCGACGGCGGCCCCACCTGCCTGACGGCGCCGATCTGGCGCCGCGCCCCGACAAGGGGCTGAGCTTCGAGGATCTGGGGGTTCCCCTCTCCCGTTGGCGCTGTACGACGTGAGGCGCGTCGATGAGGACGTGGCGCATGAGGGAGCGCGCCAGGGCGCCGCTGCCGTGGATCTGCAACTCCCGGCCGGGCGTTCGCTTGAGTTCGGCGACCTGTTGTGCGATGTCACGGCTCACAGCCACCGAACCCGGCCAGGAGAGGTCTGTCGAGGTGGTGGTGGCGACGTGCTTGGGAAGGGAGATACGGGACGGCTGTGGCACGGTCGCTGCCCGGGCTAGCGGCTGTCGCGGTCGGCTTGGCTGAGCAGCCGGGATTTGACCTCGTTCTTGAGTATCTTGCCGACCTTGGAGCGAGGCAGGTCCGGCCACACCTCGACTTGTTTGGGGGCCTTTACGCTGCCCAGGCGGGCTTTGACGAACGCGCGGATGTCATCATCGGCGATGTCTTTGCCGGGGTTGGGCTGGACGACTGCGGTGACACGCTCGCCCCATTTGTCGTCGGGCAGCCCGATGACCGCGCAGTCCAGCACCCCGGGATGCGCCAGCAGGGCTTGCTCGACTTCAGCTGAGTAGACGTTGAACCCGCCAGTGATGATCATGTCTTTGGCCCGGTCCACGATGTAGAGGTAGTTACCTGAGTCGAGGTAGCCGATGTCGCCGGTGTGGTGCCAGCCGTGCCCCGAAGCCTCGGCGGAGGCTCCGGGGTTCTTGTAGTAGCCGGCCATCACCAGGGGGCCGCGGACCACGATCTCGCCGCGCTGGCCGGCGGGCAGCAGCCTGCCCTGGTCATCCATGATCGCCACGGTCACCAGCGGCGTGGGCCGGCCGGCGGAGGCGAAGCGTTCGCGGGCCAGCGTGCCGTCGGCGTGGAGGTGATCTTCCGGCGCCATGGTGGAGATCATCATCGGCGCCTCCGTCTGCCCGAACAGCTGCCCCATGACGGGGCCGATCTTGCCGATGGCCTGCTCCAGGCGATCCGCTGAAATTGGGGCGGCGCCGTACCAGAGGCATTGCAACGACATCAGGTCGGCCGCGGCCAGCCCTGGGTGATCGAGCAGCAAGTAGATCAGCGTCGGCGGCAGGAACGCGTGGGTGACCCGGTGCCGCCCGATCAGCTTGAGAAACTCGGCCAGGTCAGGCGCGGGCATGATGACGATCTCGCCGCCGAGCGTCATGATCGGGAAACACAGCACCCCGGCGGCGTGAGTCAGCGGGGCGAGCGCGAGGTAGACGGGCCGCCCGTCGAAGGGGTAGCTCATCAGGGTCAGGGCCGTCATCGTCTCGATGTTGTGGCCGGTGAGCAGCACTCCCTTGGGCTTGCCCGTGGTGCCTCCGGTGCCCGCGATCAGGGCGATGTCGTCGACAGGCTGCGCCTCCCAGGGCTCACCGCCGATGCCGTCCAGCCACCGCTCGAACGGGGTGGCGCCCGGCGCGCTTCCGTCGAGGCAGATCAGCGTGGTGACCTTCGGCAGGTCCCCGGCAATCTGGCTGACAAGCGGCGCGAAGCCTCCCTGGAAGATCAGGCAGGAGCAGTCGAACAGGTCCAGGATTTCGCGGTTCTCCGCTGCCTCGTTGCGGGGGTTGATCGGGCACCATACGGCCCCCGCCCGTGCGATGCCGAACACGCAGCAGAACGCAACCGGGTCGTTAGCGGACAGCACCGCTACCTTGTCGCCCGGCCTGATGCCCGACCGGGACAGGGCCCGGGCGATCTTCCACGAGAGCCGCTGCACGTCGTGGTAGGTCCGGGTGTGTCCCGCCATGGTCAGGCACGGGGCGCCGGGACCCAGCGAGGCGCCCTTGTCGAGGAAGTCGGTCAGCCGCACAGCTCAGTGCGCCGTGGTGAGGATCGGCTCCATTACAAGGCCGAAGCTGCGCAGCACGCCGAGCAGCTCACGGTGGCCGAAGGCCTGGCATCCGGACGCGAAGCCGACCCGCTTCGGCGGCTGCTGCAGCAGTGAGTAAGCCGCGTACGCTTGCAGCAGGCCGGTCTGCTTGTAGTTGCAGTTGCCATGGATCACGCAGTGCGCCCGCGCGATCGGGCCCGAAGCGTGGACGGAGTCCAGCGAGGTGTTGACCCGTGTGCTCTCGCGCGGCGGCATCTGGTTCATCACGGTCGCGGCCTGTTCGGACAGCGCCTTGTACCGGTCCTCGTCCGAGAGGCCCTCGATCTGGGCCAGGGCGGCGGCGACGATCTGCGGGACGCCCAGCATGAGCGGGCGGTTGAAGACCCCTCCGAGCACCTTGACGTTTGCCACGCGCGGGTCGCGCTTGAACCACACCGGGTGCGAGGTGCCGCCCCACGGCAGCGCGAGCCCGGTCTCGTGCTGACCTGGCACCGTTACGTCATAAAGACCTGCATCGGCCTGCCACTCGACATATTCGTTCTGTTCGAGATAGTGCGCCTTGGACAGCGCGGCATTCACCAGAATCGTCCGGGTCGACGCGATCGTCGGCAGACCCTTCCAGAAGACCAGGATGTCGAGGGTGTCCAGGCCCGGCGTCTCCATACACAGCCCGGCGGCGATCTCGCCGGTCGTGTACATCTGCGCGATACCGGGTGACAGGAGGAGTCCCTTGTCCGCCATCCGCTGGCCGTAGGCCTCATCGCACTTGATCAGCCAGTCCTGCTCACCGGTGGTGTCAACGTAATGGCATCCAGTGGCGATGCAGGCCTCGACCACTTCACCGCCGTGCTGGGCGAACGGGCCCACCGTGTTGCACACCACGCGCGCTCCGCTCAGCAGTTCGGTCAGCGGGGCGACCTGGTGCTCGACCTCGACGATCTCGTGCGCGACCGTGTCGATGCCGGGCACCTTGTCGAGCGCCTCGGCGATGCGCGCCTTGTCGCGCCCGGCCGCGATGAATCCGACATTGAATTCGCGAAGGTACTCGCAGATCAGCCGCCCGGTGTAGCCGGACGCGCCGTACACGACGACGGGCTTGTCGATGCTCATGGAAGGTCACCTCTCGCTTGCTGTCACGCCGTGGCTTGCTACATGCCCATCCCGCCGTCGACCGGCAGGCCGGCTCCGGTGATGAACCGGGCACCCTCGGAGGCCAGGAACACCACCGCGTCGGCCATCTCGGACACCTCACCGAGCCTGCCCAGCGGAGTCAGGCGGATGACATCCCCGACGGCCGCCTCCGCGCTCGGCCACAGACCCAGGGTCGCCATGTCCTGGGCGAGCTGAGCGCCCATCTCGGTGGGCACAAGGCCGGGGTAGACGCAGTTCACGCGCACCCCGTAGCCGAGCTTGCCCGACTCCATCGCGGCCACCCGGGTGAGGCGGTCCACGGCTGACTTGGTGGCGGAATACACGGCGATCGCCGGGAAGGCGATCGTCGCAGCCACCGATGCGACGTTGACGATCGCGCCACCCTGGCCAGCCGGGCCGCCTGGACGCATCGCGCGGAAGCCGTGCTTGATGCCCAGCGTCGTGCCGAGCACGTTCACCTCGAGCATCCGGCGGGCATCTTCGGCGTCGATATCCACCAGCAGGCTGGAGATCTCGATCCCGGCGTTGTTGACCAGGATGTCCAGCCCGCCGAGGTGGCTTATGGTCTGGTCAATTGCCTGCTCCCAGCCCACCTCCGAGGTGACGTCCAGCGGCACGAACTCAGCAGCCGCGCCGGACTGCTGCAGCGAGTCAACGCACGTCTTGCCCAGATCCTCCCGGACATCGCCAATGACGACCGCCGCGCCCGCGCGGGTGAGCGCCTGCGCCATCCCTTCGCCGAGCCCGCGGGCCCCGCCGGTTACCAGTGCCTTCCGCCCGGTCAGGTCATACACGCTCATCAGGCACCTCTCTCTGCGGCTTCGCTGGGCCAGCGCGAAACGGGGACGGTGACATGCCTCATAGCCTTGCCCGGTGTCTTGACAACTGTCAAGAGATTGTCTGACGATCGTCTAGAGAAATCTGGCCGACCGTCAAGATCACTGCGGGGCCTGCCAGATTGCGCCCGGCTGGTAGCTTGAACCGACGGCCTATCAACGATCGGACCCCGACATTGTCCGAGGTTGCGGAGCGGAACAGGGACAGGATCGCGCGCCGGCAGGTGGACAAGTTCGCCGAACGGCGGGCGCAGCTAGCCGCGGCGGCGCTGCAGACCCTGGCCGAGCTGGGCTACGCGCGCACCAGCCTGCGCGACATCGCGCAGAACTCCGATTTCTCTCACGGCGTGCTGCACTACTACTTCAGCGACAAGTTCGAGCTCATTACCTACTGCGTGCGGCAGTACAAGGCTGAATGCGTCACCCGGTACGACAGCATCGTCGCCACGGCCGGTTCCGCTGGCGAACTCAAGCGGGTGTTCGGGGCGGTCATGGCCACCACGCTGCGCCAGGATGCGACGATGCACCGGCTCTGGTACGACCTGCGGAACCAGAGCCTGTTCGACGAGTCGTTCCGCAGCGACGTGCTTGAGATCGATCAGAGCCTCGAGCGGATGATCTGGCGCATCGTCAGCAAGTTCGCCGACCTCGCCGGGGCACCGCTCGCCCTGCCCTCCGGCGCGGCGTACGCCGTCTTCGACGGGCTCTTCCAGCAGGCGCTGCTCAGGCACCTGGCAGGCAGCGTCGACGCAGCCCGCAATCTGGAGGAGAACGTGCAGCGCATCCTGGAATCGCTGACCATCCGCGGCTGACCCCAGCGGCGCTTCGACGGCGGCATTCAACGTCGCAGGTCACTGCGGCCGAGTTAGCGCTGTCCGGCCCGCCAGGGGCTCAGCTGAGTTATGCCGAACGGCTGCCGCTTCGTGACACGCCAGCGGAGCCGTTCGGGAGCAAAGGGGTTGTCTGGCGTTGCGTGCGTTGCCTGAGGTCGGATCTCCCGTATACACCGGTTCATGCCGCGCATGATTTCGGCCCCAGGCCGGCGGGTCAACGAGAGAATTCGGCAAGCACTTTCCATACTTTTGGCATGGATCCGAATACGTCCCGGGATGGCTCCTGGCCTCCCGAGCAGCCTTCCTACTGGCGAAGGCGGGTATTCGCATTGTGCGGCGCTGTGGGCATCCTTGGCCTTGTGACGTGGGCCTGCTCAGCCGCCACTGGTGGCCTGCGGACCCCTGAGCGACCGGCTGCTGCGGCAACCTCGGCTTCCGCCCGGCCCACCGCGATCGCCGGCGCCGCGGCGAGGCCGGTAGCCGCGGTCACCGTCACAGCCCGGCCGGGCCCGGCAACGCGCGCGGCGTCGCCAGCACACTCGCCTGGAGGTGTTTGCTCGCCAAGGGCGGTAGTCATCAGCCTGTCTGTGAGCCGGCAGGCCTACCAGCAACCGGCAAGACCGCGGTTTACGATCTATGCGGTCAGCACCTACAGCGGGGCATGCAGATTCGATGCTGGCCCCCGCTCACTCCGCCTGGTGATCAATTCGGGTCCGGTTCATTCATGGAGCCCGGCCGACTGTGCGCGAGGGCGCCAGCCGGACATGGTGCGCCTGTCGCGTGGCGTGCCATTCGTAGAGCAAATCTCATGGAACCGCGAGCGTTCGGTACCGGGGTGCTCCTTGCCGCGGGCGGTTGCGCTTCCAGGGACCTATACCGCCACCGCCAGCTATCGCACCGATCACAGCCAGACAGCGGTGTTCGTGCTCCGTTGACGCTCAACCGCCGGCCCTCATCTGGGGTGAGATTCACGTACTTCACCAGACAGCCTCCTTCTGCTCCGGCCAGGCGCCCTCCTGCCGCGCCCTTCACTGGAGACGTCGGAGCCGGCCAGGCGTTCTCGACACTCCAGCAGGGGCATTCAGCGCGGTTCGCAGATGACCAGCGGGATGTCGCGGTCGGTGCGGCGCTGGTAGTCGCCGTAGCCCTTGTAGGCCGCCACAACCCGGGGCCACAACTCGGCCTTCTCGTCCGGCGACGCCTGCCGGGCCCGCATGGGCCGGCGCCGGTCGGCCATGGTCAGCTCGATCTCGGGATGGGCCACCAGGTTGCGGAACCAGTCAGGGTCACGGTCATCTCCGCCCTTGGAGGCCACCAGCACCACCCGGTCACCATCGACGACCGGCGCAGTGAGCATGGTCGTGCGCGGTCGGCCCGACTTGCGCCCCACGGTGTGCAATTCGACGGTGGGCATCCCGAACGCCGAGCGCAGCACCCGGCCCCCGCTCAACTGGACGACGGCCCGGTGGGCCCGGCTCATCGCTTTGAGACCGATGTCAGCCAGGCACTGTTGCAGACTCATGCCGCGACCCTATCCACTCGGCCCGTTCGGGACCCATCCGCTACGGGTCATGGATGCGCCGTGTTCGCTCGCATAAGGGCGGTACTCCTCGCGGGTTAGCTGGTGGGCTTCTCCCAGATCGAGACATGCTGGCGGCTGTCGCTGGTGAAGGGTTGCCGCGTCCACCCGTCCCACCGCTCGCGCAGCCGCAACCCGGCGAGCTGGGCCATCAGGTCGAGCTCGGCCGGCCACACGTACCGGAACGGCATCGAGGTGTACTCGCCGCGGCCGTCGGCGAGCTGGACGTAGTTCGAACTCATCGCCTGGGTGGCGACGTCGTAGACGTCGAACGCCCACCGCGTCGGGCTCACATGGAACGGCACGGCGTTCTGCCCAGGCGGGAGCCTGCGCAGGTCGGGGATCATGACCTCGATGACGAAGCAGCCGCCGGGTACCAGGTGCGCCGCGACGTTGCGGAAGCAGGCCACCTGCGCCGCCTGCGTGGTCAGATTCATGATCGTGTTGAAGACCAGGTACGCGACGGAGAACGTCTGGTCGACCCTGGTGGTCGCGAAGTCCCCGATCGTCACGCCGATCGCGTCGCCGCCCGGCTTGGCGCGCAGCCGGGCGACCATCGCCCGCGACAAGTCGATGCCGTGGACCTCGACGCCGCGGCGCGCCAGCGGCAATGCGATGCGTCCCGTCCCGATGCCCAGCTCCAGCGCCCGGCCGCCGCCGGCCAGCCCTGCCAGAACCTCGGCCGCCGGATCCACCACACCCGGCTCGAACATCTCCGCCGACGACTCGTCGTAGCTCGCCGCGACGCGTTCTCCGAAGTAGCCATCCGCATCGTCCATCGCCGGACCGTACCGCAGAAGACTTCTGTAAC
>Ga0137380_10006912_pt1 | contig 10141 bp, 8 predicted proteins | sample SagtaG_17_FD_104809 | JGI IMG/M metagenome (GOLD analysis project Ga0137380, IMG submission 104809) | Vadose zone soil microbial communities from Sagehorn Ranch, Mendocino, California, USA - Sage2_L_100_16 metaG | ecosystem: Environmental > Terrestrial > Soil > Vadose zone | place: USA... | reverse complement strand
CCTAACGGTCGGGCTTCTGCCTTCCCCGTCAGCCGGCGACAAACAGAATTTCGTCGGACTTCTTCCGCTCAATTCCCACCTTCTCGCCCATCGCTTGCAAGCACGGAGAATCAGGATAGTAGGTGAACTCAATTGTGTCTTGTTTGACCTGGACGGCGCACAAGCTGACCGTCATTGCGTCGATGCGATGCATGCATACCGAAAGGGGCCCCGGTTCGGGAAAATGACTGCGATGAAACTCACGGAGAAGCTGGGCGTCGACCCGCCCAGCTTCAGAAACCATCTGACTGAATAATTCTTGACGTGTCCGGGCGATCTTCGGCTCTTTTAAGGATGATGAAACCAGAGGTACCTGTACGTCCACCTCGGTCTGAATATTTCGTTCGCGGCCCGTCCAGTCCAACCTTGCCGATTCTTCAGCCGTCAGCACCGCCAACGTGAAGGGTTGAAAGGGCTCCAACCGCAGGCGTGAAATTCGACGCTGAAGTTCTTCTTGACTTGAGCAATCAAGCAGATCGATCAGCAACAGTCCTCTACTCGTGTAATCTTGATCCGGTTGAGGAGTCCAGTCGCCGTACCGATTCAATAGACACAGTGTCAGCCCGAACTGGTTTACCCCAATCCACGAGCCACCGTGATCACCATCGACGGGAGCGATAAAGGAAATGCCGTTCAGTGAGTCGATTCGCGGACCCGATGCCGGCTTGCGCGTGTTGCGTTCATCGCGATTACACAGCAGCAGATAACCGTCCGCCTGACGTAACCAGCTTACCGTGCACATGCCGCTTCTTCTTTCCAGTATTTCAAAGTCGAAGGCGCCACGCCGAATTCCGCGTCGGGCTCGATACCGTGCAGCCGGAGCAACGTCGCGATCAGAGAATAATGATGAACGGTGTGGCTTTGCAGAAACTCAAGCTCGCGCAACACGGATGAGTTACACCAGACGGCCAAGTCAACGCCGTTATCTTCCGTGCGAACCTTCAAGGGAGTCGAGGCAGGCGGCAGCGAGAGGGAACGAAGGTCTGCACTTAATGCCTGGATTCGCACCACCGCATAGCTACGATCAATTTCAGTAAGTGCGTCTCGCTCGCGCAGGTTGTAATCGATTCGGCCTTGTTCAATTCCCTTAATAAAGCATTGAAAGAAATCAAGGGTGTGGCGCAGATGGCCGCCGATGCTCGCGCGCGGAGAAATCTCGCACGTGCTCGCGTAAAGATGGTCGTCGACGCGTTGCAGCACGCCAGGGGCTTGCTCGAGCAGGACAAGGCAATTGTTAATGAGACGCGTTTCCGGTTCCATAATCACCTCTGTGCCGTTATGGGTGTGAACTGCGAACTCACCGCCGACCACAACTCTTTCGCCAACACGTGCCGGTTGTCCGACAGAATCGGCTGCGCGCCAAACACGACACTCGCTTCGAAGCCGGACAACTGCAAAAGGCGAAACACGTGGTTCGGAAAAGTCATGTCTCCCCACCAGCAAATGGATTGGTCCGCGGGCGTTGCCTCAACCGGCGCGACATAACTGATGCTGGCGTAATGCACGGGCACGTGGTTGCGCGCGGCAAACTCGAGCAGGGATGATTTGAAAGGTGAAACCGTATGTCCATCCGTGCTCGTTCCTTCGGCAAACAAAACCACGCCCAGTCCTCGCGCGACAGTTTCTTCAATCCTGGCTATTACCCTGGGAATGCCCCGCTTCTGCTTTCTGTCGATGAAGATCATGCCCAACGTGCGGCACATTAATCCGAAGAGGGGCCAACTGGCTATTTCGCTTTTGGCGACGAAGGCGCAATCCACCTGCGACTCCAGCACAACGACGTCCAGATAGCTCAGATGATTAGAAACGAGCAGAAACGGAGCACCGGGCGGCGTGTTGCGGACACTGATCTTCATACCAAGGACTCGCGCCGAGGCCCGCGCCCAGCCACCGATGGTAAGCCGGCGCCAGCGACAAAGAGCGTTCGGAAAAGCAAACAAGACCGGCTGGCCGACCAGCCAGAAAAGATAACTGCCGACGGTGATGCCGCACAAAGTGATTAATCGAATTGTCGCTCGCAGGTACTTCATCAAGATGATATCGAAAGCCTCATACCGGAAAGAATAGCCTGCGTGTCCTTTGGTCCATCTCTTGAATGTCAAGAACCACGAAGAAGTCGATCGTCTTGAAGCGCCGGTCAATCGCCGGCGCCGAGCAAACCCTGGCGCCAATACCCAGATAAGTAGCGAACAATTTCGGGATCTTCAAGTCCAATCGCGGCGAAGCGACTGATCTTTCGCCGTCGCACACGTACCCCGGTTTCGGCGGCACTAACAATGTCGGATGCATGTGCCCATCCCTGGTTAGTTGAGCCAGCATCTGGTTTCCCTCGGCCGGATCCTGGCTGGTCAGCGAACAGCACCCAAAAAGAAAACGCTTCCGTTTGCTTAACATGTAGTGCGCCAGTCCCCGCCAAAGCAAGAACAGAACTCGACGGTTGCGATGCTCAAGGGCAATACAAGCGCGCCCTACCTCCACCGAAACCTTCAGCACCTCAGGCGGCAAGCAGTTCAGATCAAATTCACCGGCCGAATAAAACCCCGCGGCGCTTCCCGCAATCTCCATGGTGCGCAGGCGGTAGGTGCCGATAATTATTCCGGAGGCTTTCTCCGTCGCGATCAAGTGATGACAAGTCGCATCGAATTCGTCGCGGTCGCGACCGGTTTGAAATGACGACTCGAGGCCTTCGCCAAGCTCCAGATTGAACACCTCAAAGCGCAGCTTCAGCGCCGCCTCGATCTCCTCAACGCCGCGAGCAAACCGAACGGCGTACCTGCCGTCCTCGATCTCAAGGGGTGGATAGTTGTCCGGCGAAAGTCCGTGATGGATTCTCTTGGTTACTGCTGAAGCTGCCTGCATTGGGCCTTTCTCCTGACGACGCGCCCGCGGATTACAGTCTTGCGCCCAACAAATAGACTGTCCTTCAATTTATCTATGATTGAAACCCTAATTACGTCAAGCGCGCAAGCTTTGTTCGACTTCACCGTGCTTCAGCGACTTGGAATGTCCTCATCCAGAGTAAGAGCGTCTCATGGTTATTCCAGCTTAATTGATCCAGCGGGGAGAGCCTCAGATTGCCAAGCCGGCGGTGCGGGTTGCCGGAGTCGTTTCGTAGACAGCTTCAACTGTCGCTCGCAGCAGTTCGGCAACGCTCCAGGCTTGTGCGACACAGCCGCGCGGGGTGTGCGGCGCATCGGCATCAAAGATTTCTGAGACCTGGCCGAGGCACGCTTCGTTGAAGTGTTCTTGAAAGTTTCCCAGCCACTCTTCGGCAACTTGGCGGCCGACCTTTTCTCCGAATACTTTCACGTACGCGGTGATGTATGGACCCATCAACCATGGCCAGACGGTGCCCTGGTGATAGGCGCCATCGCGGCTGCGCGAATCACCTTCGTACCGCCCAATGTATCGGGGATCGTTCGGTGAGAGTGTGCGCAACCCGCGCGGCGTTAGGAGATTGTGTTCGACCACGCGCAGGATGCTTTTGGCTCGCTGCTTCGACACCATGGAATTTGCCAGGCTCACTGCGAAGGTCTGATTTGGTCTGATCGAAGCATCGCGATCATCGCCATTCACTACGTCGTAAAGGCAGCCCGCCGCTTCATTCCAGAAGAGTTCGTTGAAGCTCTTGCGCGTGCGATCGGCCATGGCCTTGTATTGCTTATGGTCGGCTTTCGCGCCGAAGTTTTCGGCGAGTTGCTCCATTACCCGCAGCGCGTTGTACCAGAGCGCCTGAATCTCAACCGGTTTGCCGTGACGCGGGGTGACCACCCAGTCGCCGACCTTCGCATCCATCCAAGTGAGTTGCGCGCCGGGCTCGCCTGAAAAGAGCAGACCATCAGTGTCAACGTGGATATTGTAGCGCGTGCCCTTCAGGTGCCAGGCGATGATTTCGACCAGAACGCCGTAAAGATTTTCCCTCACGAATTCATAATCATTGGTGTATTGCAGCAGCGCACGGACGGCCTCGAAGAACCATAGCGTAGCGTCGACTGTGTTGTACTCCGGTGTCTCACCGGCATCGGGAAAACGGTTGGGCAACATGCCTTGATCGACGTGCCGCGCGAACTCCGCGAGAATGCTGCGGGCAGTATCCGGATGACCATTGACGAGGGTCAGACCCGGGAGGGCAATCATCGTGTCACGACCCCAATCGCTGAACCAGTGATAGCCGGCGATAATGGTCTTGCCTGCTGCCCGCGCCGCGATGAATTGATCGGCGGCGACGTTAAGCGAGCGAACGAGGTCATTCTCCACGGTCGCGGCGGCAGCGATGGCTTTGCGACGTTTCATCTCCACCTCGCGATAATGATCGGCGGTGCGGATGTCCGAGCGTTCGGTGGCCGCGATGATCCTGGCTCTCGAATAACGAACCAGATCAAACGTGATTGAAAAGGGACTGAAGAGATCTTCGGCAAAGTCCAACCCGCGTTCTTGCTCGACCTGATATTGAAAGTTGCGATACCAAAAGCCGTTTGTATCTATATCGCAAACGTCATGCGCGAAGTGAAGCGCGGGTAGATCGCCATAGGGATTGATTGTTGTGATCCCATCTTCAGTATCAACCTTCGGATTGAGCGCGCTGTTTTCGTGCGTGGTGCTGTGATAGTCGCGAAAAGCAATGAGCGGCCGAACTTCGAGTTTTATTGACTCGTGTTCCGCGTTCGTTGATCGCAGTTCGTAATGCACCACCGTCCTGTTTTGTCCCTGGACCATGAACACTGACTTTTCGAGCAGCAGTCCTTCAACTTCATAAGTGAACACGGGAAAAGGATCGAGCCGAAAACCAGTCTGGTACTGGAAGCCCGTTGGGTGAACTGCGCCTGGATATTGGTTTGCGGAAAGCTCGTAACGGCGCCCGTCAATTACGAGCGTATCCTCCAGCTTCGAGAGCATGACGATTCTGCCGACCGGCGGCTTGGTGGCGGCAGTAAGCAGACCGTGATAGCGGCGTGTATTGAGACCGATGATGGTTGAGGACGAGAAGCCACCGAGACCATTGGTCTCGAGCCATTCGCGGGCAGTGGCGGCCGCGAGATCCTTGATTGTATCGTGCTTGAATTGGATCATGACGATTCTCCTCGTCAGCCCCAACAGGGGCTGCGTCCTGCAGCCCAAGGTTGCGCCCACGGCGCTACCTTGGGTTAGGAGTTAGTTAACAAACACCAACCCGGAACGGGTTGTGGCCGCTTAGGGATTGCGAACATCGATCCTATTTGCTGTCGCGCAACCGTAACGCGATATCCAAATGAGACGCGGCGAACTGGCGCAACCGCGTTGCGGTTGATCATTATCCATCGACCACGTTCTATTGGATCCATGCCACCATCGATTGCGGCTGCGGTGATGCGACGACTACAACTCCGCAACTTCACAATAAACCTTGATCGCGCCGTTCGCGTTGGTCAGCTTGTCGAACAGCTCACGATAATTCTCGAGCCCTTTGACGGGATTAGTTAGCAGCCGCTTTAGCCAGCCCGGATACTCCGCTTCGGCCTGTGCCAAATCTTTCACACCCATCTCGAAGTATTCGCGATTCGCGTTCACTGTGCCGACCATCACCTTGTTGCCCAGCACGAATTCGAGATTGATCTTGTCGGCCGGCACTTCGATCTTGCGGTCGCCTCCCGTCACACTCGAAAGCACCAGCACACCATTCTTGCCCAATGCCTGCATACTATCAAACACGACTGGCGAGAAACCCGTCGCCTCGAAGATGATGTCGAATGGTCCATACTTCTTCGCACCCTCGAGGATCGACACTTCCTGCGTTGGCTGATACGTCGCGCCAATGGCCTCGATCAGGTCAGAGTTCAGATATGGCTTTGGCGTCTTGCCAAATGTCGTTACCTGCAAGCCGCGCAGGCGCAGCGCCAACGTCGCCAGCAATCCGATAGTGCCCGCACCCATCACGGCCGCGCGCCGCGGATGCCAAACGCGAAGGCGGCGTTGAATCTCATAAGCTTGCGCAATACCCTTTTCAACTACGGTCGTCGGCTCGAGCAGCACGCCAACCTCTTTCAGGCCCTGCGGAATCTTCACGATGAACTCGGCGTCGTCGACGTAGTATTCGCTCATGTAGCCATGCCGAAGATTGATGCCGCGCTCAAAGTAAGTGTCGTCCGTAGTCATGTCGTTCGTGCCGATGAGATCGTAGATGCTGGAACCGGGACGACGCACAGTGGCGACGACGTAATCTCCCGGTCGCACCTCGGTGACGTTGGGACCGACCGCTTCGACCTGACCAAAGCTTTCGTGACCGATAATTAGAAAATTGTAACCTGGGGGAGCCTGGCCATACTCCGCGGCATTGATCTCTTTGTCGGTGCCGTCAACGCCAACGCGCAGGACCCGCACGAGCACGCCGCGTCCATTGGGAATGTCATTGACAGTTGGCGCCGGCAGTTCGGTGAGGTGAACTGTGTTTGGTATTCCTGGTTTTACTGCGATTGCCTTCATGATTGCCTCTTGAGTTTGTAGGGGCGGACCTGCGTGTCCGCCCGCATCTTTAGTTTAACAAGAACCAGGGCGGACACGCAGGTCCGCCCCTACAACGTCTTATTCGCCGCTTTGTTGTAACAACTTGGCCACCAGTCCCGTCCAACCTGTTTGGTGACTGGCCCCGATGCCCGCGCCGTTGTCGCCGTGAAAATATTCGTGGAAAGGCACAAGATCTCTCCAGTTCGCATCGGCTTGAAACTTCTCGGTGCCGCCAAACACCGGCCGGCGACCGTTCGCATCGCGCAGGAAGATGCGCGAGAGCCGCTGCGAGATTTCTGCCGCCACTTCCCAAAGCGTCATCATTTGGCCCGAGCCGGTCGGGCACTCGACCTTGAAATCCTCTCCGAGGTAGTGATGAAACTTTTGCAGCGATTCGATGAGCAGATAGTTGAGCGGAAACCAAATTGGACCGCGCCAGTTCGAATTGCCGCCGAACAATCCGGTGCTCGACTCAGCAGGTTCGTAGTCCACTCGGTGTTCCGTGCCGTTGACTTGCAGCACGTATGGGTTGTTCTTGTGATAACGCGAGATCGCCCGGATACCGTAAGGCGAAAGAAACTCGTTTTCATCGAGCATGAACCGCAGGACGCTGCGCAACTGATCGCGGCTGACGATTGAGAGCAGGCGCCGTTCGGCATTTCCGGGAGTGCGCATACAGGCAACGTTCTGCGTCAGGTCGGGGCGGTTATTGATGAACCATTCCATTCTTCGTTTGAAGTCTGGCAACTGGCCCAACAGCTCAGGTTCCAAAGTCTCAACCGCAAACAGTGGGATTAAACCAACCATCGAACGGACTTTCATGGGCAGCGGTTTGCCCTCGGGCAGGTGAAGCACGTCATAAAAAAAGCCGTCCCGCTCGTCCCAGAGTTTGATGTCTTCGTCGCCGCGATTATTCATGGCGCGAGCGATTGACAGAAAATGCTCCCAAAACTTACTCGCAACGTCTTCGTAGGACTGATCTTCCTTCGCGAGTTCCATGGCAATCGCTAACAGATTGAGGGCATACATCGCCATCCAGCTCGTGCCATCGGATTGCGCGATGTGGCCGCCGGTGGGTAGCGGCGCGCTGCGGTCGAATACGCCGATGTTGTCCAGTCCGAGAAAACCGCCCTGAAAAATGTTCATCCCGTCAGCGTCTTTGCGATTCACCCACCAGGTGAAATTCAGGAGCAGTTTTTGGAAAATACGTTTGAGGAAGACCGTGTCCCCGAGGCCGCGCCGCTTTTTCTCGATCTTGTAGACGCGCCAGGCTGCCCAGGCATGCACCGGCGGATTCACATCGCCAAAGGCCCACTCGTAAGCCGGCAACTGGCCGTTCGGATGCATGTACCACTCGCGCAACATCAAAATCAGTTGGTCTTTGGCAAACTCGGAATCAACCAGGGCCAGCGGCACGCAATGGAACGCCAGATCCCACGCGGCGTACCATGGATACTCCCACTTGTCGGGCATCGAGATAACATCAGCGTTGTAGAGATGTGTCCATTCGTGGTTACGGCCCTTTACGCGTTCACGCGGTGGTTGGGGCGCCGCGTGGTCACCAGCGAGCCACTGCTCGACTTCATAGTGATAGAACTGCTTGGACCACAACAGCCCGCCCAACGACTGCCGCATTACCGAACGAGCATCGTCTGAGAGGTGTTTCGGAACTACTGTGTCATAGAACTCGTCCGCCTCGCGCACTCTGTCCGCGAATACTTTGTCAAAGTCAGCGAAAACCTTTGCGCCGGCTCTGGCGGGCTTATTTGTTAACCGCAGACGAATCGTTGCCGTCTCGCCCGGTTGGACCAGCAGCGAATAATTCGCCGCGGCCTTCGTACCCTCTTGCTGAGGATTGACGGCCTGCTGTACTCCGTGGACGACGTAATCGTTGATGCCGTCCTTGACGTACCGCGAAGCGCTGGGCGCATTAAACAGTCGTTGCGTGTTCGTGTCGTTTTCAGTAAAGAGCAGCTCTGGATTGCCATCGCAGTAAAGCCAACGTTGCCCGCTTTCGGGGTGGTTCAGTTCGATCACTGTTTCGGATTTTGAGTCAGCTTTTCGCAGGCTGGGCCGCGGCGCTTCGCTGTGGTCCCCAGTTTGATCCCAGGACCAGATGTTGCGGAACCAGACGGTGGGCAATAGGTTCAAGGGCGCTGCTTCGGGACCATGATTCACAGCGCTGATTTTGATCAGAATGTCTTCGACGTCTGCTTTTGCATATTCAACGAACACATCGAAGTAGCGGTCGTCATTGAATACACCGGTGTCGATCAATTCAAATTCGGAAGCGAGTTTTCCGCGCCGGCGATTCTCTTCGACGAGTTGGGCGTAGGGAAACTCCGCCTGTGGATACTTGTACAAATATTTCATGTACGAGTGCGTCGGCGTGGAATCGAGATAAAAGTAATACTCTTTGACGTCCTCGCCGTGGTTGCCCTCGCTGCCGGTCAGGCCAAAGATTCGCTCTTTCAAAATTGGGTCGCGGCCGTTCCACAGAGCGAGCGCCAAGCAGGTCGTCTGGCGCCGATCGCAGATGCCCGCCAGGCCATCTTCGTTCCAGCGGTAAGCGCGCGACCGTGCGTGATCGTGCGGGAAGTAATCCCACGCCGTGCCATACTGGCTGTAGTCCTCACGCACGGTCCCCCACGCACGCTCGCTGAGATAAGGCCCCCAGCGTTTCCAATGCGCCTTGCGCTCGCGCGATTGTTCGAGTCGTTGCTCTTCAGCGATAGCTGGCCGTTGCTTCATTGTCGATTATCCGCTCGCGTTTTTCGTAGGGGCGGACGTGTGTGTCCGCCCGGAAACTCACTGAATACCGACGGAGGGCGGACACACAGGTCCGCCCTACAGATCTAGTTGGCAGTTCGCAGCTCTGTGCGGCCGCACCGGGGGCAGGTGTGCGCTTCCTTGAGCACGCCACCGAAGACGGAATCCACCATTGCCGGATCATTAATACCGTAATCGACTTTCATCGCGTGATGATTCATCTCAGCGCCACACTCGGGGCACATCAGCTTATTGGCTTGCGACATAAGTCCCTCCTACTCTGAAGAACCGGTCAGCTTCTCTAGTTGGTGCTGGAAATAACCCTTCCAGCTTTCCGGGAGGGCTTCCACCCGAATTGCGCGACGTAGCAGTTCCGTGTTGTGCTTATCGCGTGTATATAGTCGCGTGACGTCGCTAACCCTTACACTCTGTTCGTTATTTTTGATTAGCTTGAACTGATCGCCGGCGCCGACTTCGCCCTCTCGCAGTACTGACAAATAGAAGCCGGTGCGCTCGCTCGCGAGGAATTTCTTGATGATATCGGCCCGGCCAAATCTGATGCCGAGTTTATAGCAGGGCATGCGCGGCTCGGTGACCATCACGACGGCCGAGCCAATGCGAAACTGGTCGCCAATATTCAGTTGGGCTTCGTGGAGACCCTCGGTAGTGAAGTTCTCGCCGAACATTCCCCAGGGAAGTTCCATCTCGGGCAGTTCATGTTTCCAGTATCCGTAATGTTCGGAGGGATAGGCATAGACTGCTTTGCTCGGGCCGCCATGAACCGAAAGATCGGCCTGCCGGTCACCATCGAGATTGAGCGTTCGGAGCATCACACGATCCGCTACCGGCTCTT
>Ga0137380_10006908_pt1 | contig 10143 bp, 9 predicted proteins | sample SagtaG_17_FD_104809 | JGI IMG/M metagenome (GOLD analysis project Ga0137380, IMG submission 104809) | Vadose zone soil microbial communities from Sagehorn Ranch, Mendocino, California, USA - Sage2_L_100_16 metaG | ecosystem: Environmental > Terrestrial > Soil > Vadose zone | place: USA... | reverse complement strand
TGCGAGCTGCAGGTGCTCGTCGCCACCGACATCGCCGCGCGGGGCCTCGACATCGAGTCGCTGCCGCACGTCGTGAACTACGACCTGCCGCACGTCCCGGAAGATTACGTCCACCGCATCGGCCGCACCGGCCGCGCGGGGGAAAGCGGCCAGGCCGTGTCGCTCGTCTCGGGCGAAGACCGCACCCTCCTTCGCGACATCGAGCGGCTCATCGGGAAAAAGATCGAGCAGCAGATCATTCCGGGATTCGAACCGGGCTCGGGCTACCACCACGCGCAACCCGAACCGCAGGGGCGCCGGGGACAACAGCGGCAGAATCAGCAGCGCGGACGACAGCGACAGAAGCAACAGCAGCCGAAGCGTTTCCCCTCCTCGCATGAGGAGGGGTGGCGCGGAGCGCCGGGGAGGTCACGCGACCAAGCGAGAAGCGGACGCCCGCAACGCCAACCCGCCCCCGTCATGCCCTCGGAAAAAGCCCAGCAGTCGGTTCGTCAGGAGCAGCTCGAGTACCACCGACATCAGCAGGCGGATGAGCAACGCAGAGAAGCGAAGCCTGCGAACGAGCGGGGGAAGGAGAAGGCGGTGCCAGCGCTGTTTGGGGTGGTTGGGAGGAAAGTGGCGTAAGGCAATTCAAGGTCTTGCAAGATAGGACGGGCGGCTGAGGCCGCCCGTTTGTTTTTCACTGTAGAGAGTGGCTCCCTCCCGCGAGCCCGAGGATTTCTCTAGTGCTATTCTCTTCCCAACGAAGCAACATTCCATTCATGAGCCAACAAAACCGTGCTGACTCTTTTAACGAGGCGCGGACTCGTTACATTCTCATTGATCCAGCCCTTACTAAGGCTGGTTGGAATCTCGAAGATCGGACGCAGGTCGGCTTAGAAATTCCCGTCGACGGCTATGATGCCGAGCCGTGGAATGGGGTTACGGACTACTGTCTCTACGCACCCAGCGGCGAAGTCATTGCCGTAGTCGAGGCGAAACGCTGCTCGCGCAGCCCCCGCGAGGCCGATGAACAACTCCGCTATTACGTAACTGAAATCTCCAAACGTCAGTCGTACTCGCCATTCGGCTTCATGACCAACGGACTCGAAACATGGTTCTGGGAGGTCGGACAAACCAACCCGCGCATGATCGCCGGCTTCTTTTCGCCCCAGGATTTACAGCGCCTGCTGTTCCTGAGACTGAATGGTCAACCGCTGTCTAGCGTTCCGATCAATCCTAGGATCGTTGAACGTCCGTATCAGCATGAAGCTATTCGCCGCGTTGCCGAAGCCTTTGTCGCCAACAAGCGTCGCGCCCTATTAGTGATGGCTACTGGTACAGGCAAGACCCGCACTACGATGGCACTAATCGATTTGTTTCTGCGCGCGAATCAAGCGCAGAACATGCTATTCCTTGCCGATCGCGACGCGCTTGTCGATCAGGCGCTCACAGACGGATTCAAGGCTCATCTGCCCAACGAACCGCGCGACCGAATCTACACATGGAAGGTCGATACTCAGAAGCGTTTATTCGTCGCGACCGAGCAAACCCTGAGTTTGTGCTTTCAAAAATTCAATCCCGGATTCTTCGACCTGATCATCTTCGATGAGGCGCATCGTTCCATTTTCCGGCGTTTCACTGAAGTCATCGAATACTTCGACGCACGCATGATCGGTCTCACCGCGACGCCGGCCAGTTTCATCGATCGCGACACGTTCCGGGTTTTTCAGTGCGAAAACGCGACGCCAACATTCCTCTATGAATATCAGCAGGCGGTTAAAGACGGCTTCCTGGTAGATTTTAGTCTGTACAAGGCGCACACCAGCTTTCAGCGCAAGGGCATCAAGGGTGCCGATCTCACCGAGGAAGACCGCAACGCTCTGATCGAGCAAGGTATCGATCCCGACGCTATCGATTATGCCGGAACTGAACTCGAGATCGAGGTCAGCAACAAGGACACGCTCCGCAAGCAGTGGGAAGAAATCATGGAAGTCTGTCTCAAGGACCAATCGGGACAGCTTCCGGGCAAGACGATTGTCTTCGCGATGACCAAGGCTCATGCACACCGTATCGCCGAGGTGTTCGAGGAAATGTACCCACAGCACGTAGGGGTGGTGCAAGTCGTTACGTCCACCAGCGAGCGCGTGCGCGACGGCAGCTATGGCGACGGCCTGATCACCAAGTTCAAGAAGAACGACTTGCCGCGTATCGCCGTGTCGGTGGACATGCTCGATACCGGCGTGGACATTCCCGAGGTGGTGAATCTGATTTTCATGAAGCCAGTGCAGTCCCGTATCAAGCTCTGGCAGATGATTGGCCGTGGCACGCGCAATCACCAGGCGTGCAAGTTCTTCGATCGTCTGCCGGAAGGCCGCAAGACCGAATTCAAGATCATCGACTTCTGGCAAAACGATTTCAACAAGCGAGCAGACGATCGAATGCCTTCGGAAGTGCCGGTGTTGGTTTCAATATTCAACACACGTTTGAAACTGCTTGAAGCCTATTTGCACGGTCGTGGATCCGCCCCGTTCACGCAGACGGTATCGGATCTGCGGGCGATGTTGAACCGCATTCCGCAAGATTCGTTTCCAGTCCGCAAGGTCTGGAGGGAGATCGAGCAAGCATGGGAGGACGGTTTCTGGACGCTGGTTACCCCAGCCAAGATCAACTTCCTGCGCGTAAAGGTGGGGCCGCTGCTTCGCTTTGCTGCCAACGTCGATGTTGCAGCCGAAACATTCACGCACAAAGTCGAGCGTCTGAAGCTGCAGATTCTAGCTGGCCGACCCTCACCGGAATTGCTGCAGTCGATCGCCGAAGACGTGAGCCTCCTGCCGGAAGTTGAGCAGCTGGTCGAGCGTTTCCCCAGCGCCAAGCTTGCGCTATCGAGCGCTCTCGCTTCGGCTGAGCCGGGCCAGCTGACGCGCCTGATCGTCGATCTTGCGCCGCTGATGAAAAACCGGCGTAACCGTCCGAGTGCGTTCCTCAAGATCGACTTGCCAGACTTTATCGAAACGCGCGGCTACATTTCGGTCGGCGAGGGCGGCGAGCAAATCCACGTCGAGGAATACCGCCGGCGTGTCGAAAGTCGCATCCTGCAGATTGTCGAGACGCACCCGGCGCTCGCCGCCATCCGGGAGGGCCGCGAGGTGAGCGACGAGCAGCTCGTCGACCTGGAGCGTACGCTGCACCGCGAGCTCGGCGGGGGTGAGCTCCAGCTTTCGCCGAAGCTCATCCGCATCGCCTACGGGCTCAAGACCGACAACTTTCTCGGTTTCTTGCGGCACGTTCTCACGCTCGACGCGATACCTGACTACACCCAGGTCGTACAGCGCGCGTTCGAGCACCACATCGTCGCGCACCGTTACAATGCCGATCAGATTCGTTTCCTTCGCGCCGTACAGGAATTGTTCCTCAAGCAGCGCCGCATGGCCGAGGCCGACCTTTATGAGCCGCCGTTTACCGTGTTCGGCCGCAACGCGGTCGATCGCTTTTTCAGCCCGGCCGAAGTGCGCGAAATCCTGAAGCTCACCGATAGACTCGCGGCCTGATCGATGCTGACCGATTCCAAGCTGCGCTCCGACGTCGATGCCCTCTGGGACAAGCTCTGGTCCGGCGGGCTGTCGAACCCGCTCGACGCGATCGAGCAACTGAGCTTCTTGCTATTCCTCAAGCGGCTCGACGAGAAGGAGCAGGATAACGAGCGTGCCGCTCAGCGACGCGACAAGAAGTACATGCCGACCTATCCGCGTAAGGAATTGCGCTGGTCGTACTGGACGCAACTGCCGGCCGACAAGGCGCTCAAGACCGTCAAGGAGGAAGTCTTTCCCTTTGTGAAGACCCTGGGCGGCGCGGGCGGATCCTTTGCGGAGCAAATGGAAAACGCCGAGTTCAAGATGAACAAGCCAAGCCTGCTGATCGAAGCGTGCAAGGCCATCGACGGCTTGCAGATTTCAGCGCAGAACCAGGATGTGCAGGGCGATCTCTACGAATACCTGCTATCCAAGCTAAACACTGCTGGCACCAACGGCCAGTTCAGAACGCCGCGCCACATCATCCGCATGATGGTGAAGATGGTCGATCCGCGCCCCGGGGAACGCGTGTGCGATCCCGCAGCCGGCACCTGCGGCTTTCTCGTCAATGCCTGGCAGCATTTGCTCGAAACTCACACCGATCCGCGCGATCTGACCTACGACGAGGAGGGCTATCCGCACGGTGTTACGGGCGCCAAACTTCCGCGCGAAGTATTCACTGAAGACGCGCAGCGGCAAGCGATCACAGGTTACGACAGCGACTCGGGCATGACCATGCTGCGCATTGGCAGCATGAACCTGATGCTGCACGGCATCCCGTCGCCCAACTTCCGCTACAGCGACACCTTGTCCAAGGCCTTCAACGAGGAGCGCTCCTACGACATCGTGCTTGCCAACCCGCCGTTCAAGGGCGCGATCGACGCTGCCGACATCAACCCTTCACTGCCCACTAGGGTCAAGAAGACCGAAATCCTATTCCTGCACCTTTTTTTGCGTCTGTTGGAGAACGGCGGACGCGCGGCAGTGATCGTGCCCGACGGCGTGCTGTTCGGATCGAGCAAGGCCCACGTCGAGATCCGAAGACTGTTGATCGAGCAGAACCGGCTCGATGCGGTGATCTCCATGCCGAGCGGCGTGTTTCGGCCTTATGCGGGCGTCTCCACCGCTGTGCTGCGGTTCACCAAAGGCGGCACGACGGAAAAGATCTGGTTCTACGACATGGAGCACGACGGGTTTTCGCTCGACGACAAGCGCCAGAAAGTCCCAGCGAACGATATTCCGGACCTACTCGACTGCTGGAATCATCGCCGCGACGCGAAGTTCCAGCAAAAGCGAACCCAGCGGCTTGCCGATCTGCAAAAGCAGATCGCCCCGCTCAAAGCCGATCGCCTCAAGCATCACGAAATCATCCATCGCCTCAAGTTCGAGGAAGTGGTCGCAAACGACACCAATGCCGACGCCGCACGCGCGGCGCGCGAACAGGCCGAAGCAGAACTTGCCAGCCTCCAGGCGCAGATCACGCCGCTGCAAACCGAGATCAACCAGCTCGGCCGCCAGTTCTGGGTGACGCAGGATCAAGTCAAGGTCAACAACTACGATCTCTCCGCCAGCAGCTACCGGCAGATCGAGCAGGAGGAAGTATTTTACGAAAAGACCTCCGTCACGCTCGATAGACTGCGGAAACTCGAATTCGTCGTGACTGCTGATGTTGCCGAACTGGAAAAGATGCTTGGTCAGCCGTGAGTGCGCGCGCCGTCCAGCTTGGCGAGGTCTGCGAATTTGTTTACGGCGATAGCCTGAAAGAAGAGCACCGCCGTCCTGGCAAAGTGCCTGTATTCGGCTCCAATGGGATCGTTGGTTGGCACGACCAAGCCATAACCAGCGGCCCAACAATCGTAATTGGGCGAAAAGGCTCAATCGGTGAAATAAATTGGAGCAGTAAACCGTGCTACCCGATCGATACGACTTACTTCGTAGAGAAAACCAAACAGCCGTGCGATTTACGCTGGCTTTATTTCACGCTGCTAAAACTCGACCTAACTCGCCTCAACAAGTCCGCCGCAATTCCGGGATTAAACCGTGAAGACGCTTATGAACAGAGAATTCCTTGGCCCAATTTGTCTGAACAAAAGCGGATCACCGGATTGTTGGAGCAGGCCGATCGACTGCGCCGCACCTGCCGCTACGCCCTCGACCTTAGCGAGTCCTTCCTCCCCGCCGCTTTCCTCGAACTCTTCGGTGACCCGGTAAGGAATGAAAAGGGTTGGAACATTGCACGATTGGAGGACGCCTGTTCAGAGAGTAACGGTATTAAGGCGGGCCCTTTCGGCTCGTCACTCAAGAAGGATAGCTACTCCAATTCTGGAATACGGGTCTACGGCCAAGAGCAAGTAATAGCGGGCGATTTCAGTATCGGCGATTACTATATAAGCAAAAGCACGTTTGGTGACTTTGCTGCTTATGAAGTGAAGCCGGGTGATGTGTTGATCAGCTTAGTCGGTACATTTGGTAGAGTCGTCGTGGTTCCAGACGGAGTTAGGCGAGGCATAATCAATCCACGACTCCTTAAGATATCTCCAAAATCGGCGGTTCTGGATTCAACATTTCTTGCTAAGTTCATAGAACATCCAATGACTCAACATGAACTTATGCGTATGTCTCACGGGGGAACCATGGGTATTCTCAACGCCGGACTGCTTCGCAAGCTGAGGATCATCCTTCCCCCACTAAGAGACCAGCGTCAGTTCGCCACGCTCGTGGAACGACACGAGGACCTGAAAGCGCGCCAGCGCGAGGCGCTACGCCAAGGCGATCATCTTTTCCAATCCGTGCTCCACTGCGCTTTCTCTCCAGCTGAGACGTGACACTTGTTCCGCTGAAGTCGCTCGCCGAAGTCTCCACACCCGATTCGTGGTGGGATGGGTTCGCATTGATCGACAACGTTGGCAATATTCGGCGGCGTACGCTTGAGGACCATCACCGGATGATTGCCGAGATCGAAGTCACTGACGCGGTACCTGAGCCGGTGCGGCAGCATTTCGAAAACGCCCGGAACGTTTACCTCCACGCATTCTTTTCTCACCGGCTGCTGATGGTGGCTGAGCTACAGGCCCACGTCGCGGCGGAGGCTGCGTTGCTGGCTCGCCGTTCACAGAAGGCAGGAGCGCCAAGGCGATCACCCGGTCTTAAGCGTCTGCTTCAACACGCGATCAAATCGGGATGGATTCGTGACGAAGGCTTCGCAATTCACCGACGGCACGAAGAGGCTCGCCGTGCCAAAGTGGATATGTGGAACCAGATCGATTCTAGATTCCAGTACGCTTCGCCGGAAGATCCCCGGCAGTATTGCAAGATCCTCGCAGAGTCGTTCCCATCGCTGCGCAACTCACTCGCTCATGGCAGCAATTTTTTTTACCCGACGGTGCTGGGCACGTTTCAGATCACGGCAGACCTGATCAACCAACTCTTTGCTTCGAATCATTGCGCACCATGAAGTTCTGGGTGGCCGTAACAGATCCCGATTGGTTCCAATTTTTGGAGAGCCGCCGCGTTGACGAAGCCAATTTCTGGCAACCAACCGATGCGTCGATGCCGCGCGCGATTGTTGAAGGAACGTATTTTCTTTTCAAGTTACGGAAAAGCAATTTCGTCGCGGGTTGCGGTCTTTTCGTGCGGTTCCTGGTGCTCCCGGCATCGCTCGCCTGGGACGCTTTTCGGGAGAAGAACGGCACCGCGTCATATGTCGATTTGGTGAACCGACTTAGGCGGCTTCGTCAGGATCAATCGGCGACTGATCCAAGAATCGGCTGCAACGTTCTTGCGGATCCAATATTCTTTTCCGAGGATCAGTGGATTCCCGTGCCACCGAGTTGGCCTCCCAATACTCAACGAGGAAAGACCTTCAATACTTCCGAAGAGGATGGCAGGTTACTTTGGAAAGAGGTGGCACTTCGCCTTCAGAACGCTCAGACGGAACTTCAACAAGAGGTCCCACGGTATGGTGAGCCACAACTCGTCCAGCCCCGACTAGGCCAGGGTGCCTTTCGGGTTCTTGTCACCGACGCGTATCACCGTCGTTGCGCCATAAGCGGCGAACGGACGTTGCCTGCGCTGGAAGCGGCCCATATCAAACCGTACGCTGAATCGGGTCCACATCAGATCAACAACGGGCTGCTCCTTCGCTCTGATTTTCACCGGTTATTCGATGCCGGATACATAACTGTAACCCCCAAGTTGGTGGTAGAGGTCAGTCGAAGAATTAAGACGGAATTCGAAAACGGTCATGAATATTATCAACATGACGGTCAGAAACTAGCCTTCGTGCCGAAGGCGGAGAACGAGCTGCCTTCGCTCGAATTCTTGGCTTGGCATAACGAACGGTTTCTCGGATGACCGCGTGATACACACTGCGTTATCGGAAAGTCTTGCATGCATGGCCGCATGATGTGTAAGCTTGCAACCATGCAACGTTGGCGCTCGATACTCGCGTAATGCGGAGGGCGACGATGCTGAAGAATCTCTTCAACGAGAAGAAGGCTGCGCAGGTGGCGGCCTACTTTCTCTTCCGCGCCGGTAAACCCCTCTCGATACTTAAGCTCATGAAGCTTCTGTATCTCGCTGAGCGACGTTCGTTCGAGAAATATGGGGAGCCGATGATCGGCGATCGATTAGTTTCTATGCCGCACGGGCCGGTGCTGTCGAGTACCTACAATCATATGAATGGAGAACTCCAGTCCGTTAAAGGTGGCTGGGACTTCTGGATTGCGGACCGCGCTGAACATGACTTAGCGCTGCGAAATCCAAAAGTACTGAAGTCTCCCGAGAAGGATTTATCAGAGCTGAGCGAGGCGGACCTGGAGATCCTGGCGGAGATTTGGGGTCGCTTCGGGCGCATGAGCGGGATGCGATTGCGCGACTATACGCATACGCACTGCCTAGAATGGAAAGACCCTGAAGGCTCTATGATTCCCGTGCGGCCGGAGGAACTTTTTGCAGCCTTGAATTTCACTGACGAGCAAACAAAGGTTGCGTTGGCGAAGCTGTACGCGGAAGACGAGATCAATAAGGTCTTCGCGTCCCTGAAGGACTAGGATACGACGTGGCGGGATGGCAGGCCCGCGAAGGCGAGACGTTGCTCATGCCTTCGGGGAGCCAGGGCGATCACCTTTTCGTCATTCTCAACAATCCTAAGCAGTTTCCTGGGTACGGCCCTAATCCATGCGTGGTATTAGTCAACCTAAGCACCGTTCGACAAGGGATCAAACACGATGGTACATGCGTGCTTGCGGCCGGCTGTCATCCTTTTGTTAAGCAAGACACCTTTGTCGTCTACCGTAGCGCGCGTATCGAAACTGAGGCGTATCTTGATAAGCTGGTGAAACAGGGTCTCTTTAAGCCGCACGACGCAATGGATGCTGTGATCGTCACGAAGATTAAGATCGGTCTCAAGAGCTCGCCGTTCACCAAGCGAGAATTCAAGCAGATCCCTATCTGAGATTCGAGCCGCCAAGATGGCCACCCCCAACCCCTCCTCCGAAACCACCATCCGCCATCCCAGCGAAGGGATGATCACGCTCGCGCACGTGATTTACGCGCTGCACGCGTTCAGCGCGCTGACCGGCCTCGCGAGTTCGGTGCTGGTGCTGACGGCGTTTCTCACGGGCTGGCCGTCGATCATTGCGGTGATTCTGAATTACGCGAAGCGCTCGGAGGTGCGCATGACGTGGCTGGATTCGCATTTCGGCTGGCAGATCCGCACGTTCTGGTATGCGCTCCTGTGGCTCTTCCTGGGCGGGGTGGCGTTCGTGACGATGGTCGGGATTCCGGTGGCGCTCGCGCTGTGGATCGTGACGGGGCTGTGGGTGCTGTACCGCATCGCGCGCGGCTGGATGACGCTTTCCTCGGAGAAGCCGATGCCGCCGGCGGGCGGCGACTAGGCGAGCAGTCCGAGGCTCTGGAAGCGTAGGGTGAGCTCGCGGCAGGCCCAGGCGTCCGTGGCGGCGTAGGCGATCTGCGCGGCGGAGAGTTGCGGCGCGGCCCAGTTCGAGGTCTTGGTGCCTTTGGGGATGCGGAATCCGAGGAGCATGCCGGCGAGGTTGCGCACTCCGGTCTGGCCCAGCCCCGAGCGGCGCGCGACGATTCCCAGGTCGAGCATGTTCTTCTCCTCGAAGGCGAACACCTGCTTCAGCGGACGCAGGTCGTCCTTCAAGGAGATGCCGGCCTTGATGGTGCGGGGTTCGGAGAGGAGCCAGGCGAGCAGCGGGTGAACCTCGGTGCGGCGCAGCTGGAAGAGGTATACCGCGCGCGCGGTCGCGACCTGGACGAGCGCGGGCAGATGGCTCTCGCCTTTCCTGAACGCGGGCCGCGTCTCGGTATCGAATCCGGCGAGGCTTTCCTGCTCGAGGTCGGCCCCGGCTTCTTCCAGGTCCTCGCGCGTCGCCACCAGGCACACCCTCCCCTCGTAGCGGCGGATAGGCAGCTTCGCCATGTCCTCGCGCGAAATCGAGCGGGGGATCTCGTTTTGCAGGGCCGCGGGGGGTAAGGGGTCCATGAGGGGACGCGCGCGCGGCTGGTGGGGTTGGCGTTGCGATAGACGTCGAGCTGCGCAATCAGAAGGAGCGCACGCCGTCGC
>Ga0137380_10006902_pt1 | contig 10145 bp, 10 predicted proteins | sample SagtaG_17_FD_104809 | JGI IMG/M metagenome (GOLD analysis project Ga0137380, IMG submission 104809) | Vadose zone soil microbial communities from Sagehorn Ranch, Mendocino, California, USA - Sage2_L_100_16 metaG | ecosystem: Environmental > Terrestrial > Soil > Vadose zone | place: USA... | reverse complement strand
GCGCGCCCGCGAAGCGGGCCCGCCGGGTGGGGCCGCTCGCCGGTCGGACTCACCTCCCCACCCTGTGGGGAGGTCGGCGCGCCCGCGAAGCGGGCCCGCCGGGTGGGGCCGCTCGCCGGTCGGTGTCCGCCCTCAGCACAAGCTTCAGAGGGTTGCCGGTAAGCCCGAATCGCTCCCGGACGGCCTTCTCCAGATACCGACGGTAGGAGAAATGCAGCAGCCCGACGTCGTTGACGAACAGGACCACCGTCGGCGCCTCGCTGGAAGCCTGCGTCGCGTACCCCAGCTTGAGCCGCCGGCCCTTGTAGCTGGGCGGCGGATGGTCGAGGAAAGCCTGGCGGAGCACGCGGTTGAGCTCGTTCGGCGGCATCTTGATCCTCCGCTGGCCCACCACTTCCAGGGCCGCCGGTATGACCGATTCGATCCCCTCCGTGGTCCGCGCGGAGACGGTCACGATGGGCGCGAAGGGCGCGAACTTGAAGGTCCGCGCGAGCTCCTTGCGCCAGTGGGCCGGGCGGCGCTGCGCCGGCTCGACGAGGTCGATCTTGTTGACCACGATGACCAGACCCTTACCTGCCTCCAGCGCGTAGCCCGCAACGTGCTGGTCCTGGGCGAGTACCCCGGACGAAGCGTCGATGACGAGCAGGACCGCGTCGCCGCGCTCCATCGCGCTGATCCCTCGAAGGAGGCTGTATCGCTCCAGACGATCACGGTGTGCCGACTTGCGCCGGATGCCTGCGGTGTCGACCAGCACGACGGGTACCCCGTCGAAGATCAGCTCGGTGTCGACCGGGTCCCGGGTCGTGCCTGGCGTGGCGCTCACCAGCGCTCGCTCGTCTCCCAGCAATGCATTCAACAGCGATGACTTGCCAACGTTGGGCCGGCCCATGATCGCAAGCCGGTCTGCGGCCGTCTCGTCCCGTATCTCGACCTCGGCCGGCGGCAGCGCCTCGACGACCCGATCGAGGAAGTCGCCGATGCCGAGGCCGTGCTGCGCCGAGATCAGATGGGGCGCGTCGAAGCCCAGCTCGAGGATCTCGTGCGCCAGGCTGCGCTCGCTCGAGCCCTCCGCCTTGTTGGCGGCAACGAGGACGCGGCGGCCCGACCGGCGCAGCAGGCGCGCGATGTCACGATCCACCGGCGTGAGCCCCTCGCGCACGTCCAGCAGCAGCACGATCACCCGCGCCTCTTCGATCGCGATCTTCGTCTGCCCCTCGATCGCCGCCCGCGAGGTGTCCTTGGCGCTGTCCAGATCCAGGCCGGCGGTGTCGACGATCGTGAACTCGCGCCCGCGCCAGTCCGCAACCCCATAGAGCCGGTCGCGGGTCAGGCCCGACTCGGGGTCGACGATCGCCTTTCGATAGCCGAGGATTCGGTTGAAGAGCGTCGACTTGCCGACGTTCGGCCGGCCGACGATGGCGACGATCGGGCGCGACATCTGTCAATTAGAGATCAGCGGGCTGGGGCAGCGCGCCAGAGGGCTGCTGCTGCGAGGACGCTGAGCGCGGCGCCGAACCCCAGCGCCGCCACGGGGCTAACGAAAGTCCACAGCGCGCCGGCGGCCACGCTCGAGGCAAGGTCGCCGGCGCCGTTGATCCCGTTTAGGATCCCGAAGGCCGTGCCGAGCCGGCGTTCGTCGACCAGCGAGCTCGCCAGCGAGCCCTCAACCGAGCTGACGACGGGGTTCTGTGCCCCCAGGAACACGGCCATGGGCGCGACCGCAAGCCAGCCGTGACCGGCCAGACCGACGACGCAGGCCACCGCGAAGGTGAGGTAGGCAGAGGCGAGCACAGGCACTTTGCCGATCCTGTCGGCCAGCCAGCCGCCCGGGAACGAGATCGCGGCCCCGACTGCGTTGTGAAAGAGGTAGAACGCGACGGCTCCAGAGACGGCCGCCGCCTCGCCCAGCTCGGGCCGCAGCATCTGCGCCGCACGCAGCGTGAAAAAGGCGCTGGCGAAGTTCCCGACGCCGAACACCGCAACGGGAGCCATCAGCCGCCAGAATGTCGGCGGCAGGGGACCAGGCGGCGCTTCCGGCTTCACGGTTTGCCGACGAGGATCGCGCGTCACGATCGCGAAGAGGGTTACGCACAGGATGCCCGGAATCAGCGCGATGGCAAATACCGTGCGGAAACCGTGGCCGGTGGCGAGGAGCAGGAATGCAATTGCCGGGCCGAGCAGCGCACCGGCTGTGTCGAGAGCTTCGTGAAAGCCAAAAGCCTTGCCTAGGTCCTCTTTGCGGACAGACCCGGCGAGCATCGCCGAGCGGATTGGCTGACGCAGGCCACGGCCCATCCACGCCAGCGCACGTGCGACCAGGACCTGGGCCCAGCTGCCCACTGCGATCAACAGACCCAGGGCGAAAACCGTCGTGCCGTACCCACCGGCCGCGAGCCGCTTGCGCCAGGCGATGCGATCGCTGTACCAACCGCTCCACAGCTTCACCAGTGCCGAGGAACCGTCGGCGACTCCCTCGACCACGCCGACGGCGATCACCGGCGCACCCAGTCCCGCGGTGATGAAGAGCGGGAGCACCGCGAACACCATCTCGTAATTGGCGTCGGCGGCCAGGTCCGCAACCCCGATGCCGACGACGTTGCGATTGAGCCATCGCGCCCGAAGGCCGCCGGGCGGGGCGCTGGTCTCGCTCAGATGATTTCGAGCGGTTCCGGGCGGAAGGGGCCGCCATCCTTGTCGGCGACGAAAGCGTTGGCGTCAGCTGCGTTCCCCAGGTCGACCGCCACGATCAGGTAAACGTAGCCCGCCCAAGCGCGCTCGGTGTCGAAGCGCGATGCCTGCGCTGGATGATCGGGATGGCTGTGGTAGTAGCCCACGATGTCGAGGCCGGCCGCGTCGGCCTCGCGCTGGATGCGGATGTGGTCGCGCGGATCGATCTCGTACCGGTCGCGTGCGTGCTCGATGACGATGTTGCGCGCTCGCCGCGCCGCGCTCACGGTGCGATCTCCCTGAGGGCCCAGCATGATGCCGCAGATCTCGTGGGGATAGCCTTCGGCGCCGTGAGCCTCGATGGCGTCGAGAGCCGCGCGCGAGATCTTCACCGGATCCGGGCGCCGTAAAGGCCGGTCGAGAGGTAGCGGTCGCCCGAATCGGGGAACACCGTGACGATCACCCCCTCCCCCACCGTTTCGCCCAGCCGGCGCACCGCCCAAAGCACCGCGCCGCTGGAGTGCCCGACCAGGAGTCCCTCCGTGCGCGCCACGGCGCGAGCGAAGTCGTAGGCGGGCTCGGTCGGGCAGCCCCACACCTCGTCGGCAACGCTCGGATCCCAGATCTTGGGCACGATGGCGGTCGGTAGGTGCTTCAGGCCTTCCAGGCCGTGGAAAGAGTCCTCTGGCTGGACCGCGATGGTGCGGATCGATGGATCGTGCTCCTTGAGGCGCCGCGACGTGCCGACGAACGTGCCCGTCGTGCCGAGGCCGGCGACGAAGTGCGTGATCCGCCCTGACATCTGCGCCAGGATCTCCACCGCCGTGCCTTCGTAGTGGGCCCGCACATTGGCAGGGTTCGAGTACTGGTCCGGATAGAAGTAGCGGTTCGGTTCTGCGCCCACCAGCTCTCGGACCATGCGGATAGCGCCGTCGGAGCCTTCGAGGGCGTCGCTGGACACGATCTCCGCGCCGTAAGCGCTCACCAACGCCTTGCGCTCGGCGCTGACGTTGCCCGGCATCACGAGCTTCACGCGATAGCCCTTGGCTGCGCCGACCATCGCGTAAGCGATGCCCGTGTTGCCGGAGGTGGAATCGATGATCGTTTTCTCCTGCGTGAGAGCGCCGCTGTGCTCCCCGTCCTCGATCATCGACAGCGCGGCGCGGTCCTTGACGGAGCCCCCTGGGTTGAACCATTCGGCCTTGGCGTAGACCTCGAGGCGCGGGAACTCGAGCTCGAACAGCCGCACGCGAAGAAGGGGCGTGTTGCCGATCAGCTTGGTGATGCCCGGGCTCACGGTTCGCTGCACTATGCCGACAAGGCTACGAGAGGAAGTGGGCGGCGAGAATGCCCGCCACCACGTAGATCGCCCCCAGCACATATCCGATCAACGATCGCCGGTAGACCGTGCCGCCCTCGGGCGCAAGTATGTTCAGGACTGCCTTGCCGATGAGAAGGCCGCCGCCGAGGATGGCGACGGTCGGCGAGCTGACCAGGACGCCGAGCATCAACACGCCACTGAAGATGAAGACTTCGACCAGCTGCAGCACCGTGTACGCAGCCAATCAGTCGCTTAGGGCTTGCGAGAAGTCAGCGACGATGTCCTCAGCCGCCTCGATGCCGACCGAGACTCGAACCGTGCCCGACCCGACGCCGAGTTGGGCGCGCTCGGCGCGGCTGAGCCCGCGATGCGATGTGATCTCGGGATACGACACCGTCGTCTCAACGCCGCCCAGGCTGGCGGCGAACCGCACCATCTGAAAGCGCGACAGCATCCTTTGCACTGCGTCGCGTCCACCGATGAGGTCGAAAGCCATCATGCCGCCGGCGCCGGCCGGCATGAGCCGCCGAGCCACCTCGTACGCGGCTGAGCCTTCGAGCAAGGGGTGGTGCACTCGCTCGACCGAACGCACTGATTGCAGCGCTCGTGCCAGCGCTAGCGCGTTTTCGGAATGGCGGCGCATGCGCACGTCCAGGGTGCGCAGGCCTCGCAGAGCAAGCCACGCGTCGAACGGACCGAGCGTGCTGCCTGTCCTCACCGCGCGAGCTCGCGCGAAAGACATCGCCTCCCCACTCCCCACGACGACGCCGGCGACCAGGTCGGAGTGCCCGCCGATGTACTTGGTGGCGCTGTGCATGACCGCTGTCGCTCCGACCTCCAGCGGCCTGAAGAGGATCGGCGTCGCGAATGTGTTGTCGACCAGCAGCGGCACGCCTCGAGCGCGCGCCATCATCGCGATCGCCTCGACGTCAGGGAGCTTGCACAGCGGATTCGTGATCGTTTCGACGAGCACCAAACCCGCGCCCTCGACCGACCGCCGCACCGCCTCGAGGTCGCCCATGTCGACAAAATGCGTCTCGTAGCCTGCGGGCTCCAGGTCCTGGCGCAGAAGGGCGAGCGTCCCGCCGTAAAGCTCGCGCGTGGCAACGATCGTCACAGGACGCGGCGCCAGCGCCAGGATGGCGACGTGGAGGGCGGCCATGCCCGAAGCGGTGGCGACGCCTGCCTCGGCGCCTTCGAGCTCTGCGACAGCCAGCTCGAGCATCGTCCGGTTGCTGTTGGAGTTCCGGCCGTAGTAGTGCCCCGCGCGCTCCCCTCGTGCGACCGCGTCGTAGTCATCGAGGTCTGTGTACACGTGCACGGCCGCTGGGCTGAGGTCGGGGGCGAGCGGGCTTCGGGCGCTCAGCTCGCGGCCGGAATGCACCGTCCGCGATGCGTGCTTCACGGCAGGCTGGAACCCTGCGCGTAGTAGGCGCCCGGCCCGAGCTCGCGCTCTATCGCCAGCAGCCGGTTGTACTTGGCGACTCGCTCGGCGCGGGCCGGCGCGCCGGTCTTGATCATGCCTACGCCGGTGGCCACAGCCAGGTCGGCGATGGTGGTGTCTTCTGTCTCGCCCGAGCGGTGGGAGATGACGGCCGAGTAGCCTGCCGTCCGCGCGGTGTCGATGGCGTGCAGGGTCTCGGTCAAAGTGCCGATCTGGTTGACCTTGATCAGGATCGAGTTCGCAACCCCCAGCTCGATTCCTCTCTCCAGGCGGCTGACGTTGGTGACGAAAAGGTCGTCTCCCACGAGCTGCACGCGGCCGCCAAGGTCCTCCGTGAGCAGCTTCCAGCCATCCCAGTCGTCTTCGGCCATGCCGTCCTCGATGCTCACGATGGGGTAGCGCTCGAGCCAGCTCTTGTATAGGTCGACGAGCTGCCGGGCGCTGAGGGCCAATCCCTCGCCGGCCAACTTGTAGCTGCCGTTCTCGTACAGCTCGCTGGCCGCCACGTCGAGCGCCAGGGCGACCTGATCTCCGGGCTTGTAGCCCGCCTCCTGGATGGCCGTGACGATCAGCTTCAGCGCGTCCTCATTCGAAGGAAGGTCGGGCGCGAAGCCGCCCTCGTCCCCCACCCCCGTCGCCAGCTGCTGAGATTTCAGCACCCGCTTCAGCTCGTGATAGACCTCGGCAACCGCGCGCAGCCCCTCGGCGAAGGAGGGAGCGCCGACCGGGCACACCATGAACTCCTGCAGGTCGACCGAGGTGTCCGCATGCGCGCCGCCGTTGAGGATGTTGGCCATCGGCAGCGGCAGGAGGTGGGCCTGGGCCCCGCCGAGGTAGCGGTAGAGCGGCACGTCGAGCTCCCTCGCCGCCGCGCGCGCCGCAGCCAGAGACACGCCGAGGATCGCGTTGGCTCCGAGGCGCGACTTGTCGATGGTGCCGTCGAGTCCGATCAAGGCGGAGTCGAAGGCAGCCTGGTCCGAGATGTCCATGCCGACGACATGGGCGGCGATGGTGTTCTCGACGTTCGACACCGCCTTCAGGACACCCTTGCCCCCAAATCGACTACCGTCGCCATCTCGCAGCTCGATGGCCTCGTGCTTGCCGGTCGAGGCGCCGGAAGGGACGATCGCGGTGGCGCTGCCGTTCTCGGTGAAGGCGGTGACGGAGATCGTTGGATTGCCGCGCGAGTCGAGCACCTCGAGCGCGCTCAGCCCCACCAGGCGAACCACGACGGGGAAGTCTAAGCGCTCAGGAGGGCCCCCACGGCCAGAAGGCGTAGTGCGGATGCGTGCTGAACCCGTAATTCAGCAGAACCGTTGCGTCGTCCAGGGAATGGCCGGTCGCGTTGAGAATGACCGCGATCAGGTGCCGCCCGCCGCGCGTGGCCGTGGCCACGATGCAGCCACCGGCGGCGTCGGTGAGGCCGGTCTTCAGGCCGGTAGCGCCTGGATACGTCCACAGCAGCCGGTTCAGGTTGTGCGGGTAAAAAGCCTTGTGCCCCGGCGTGGCTGCGATCGCCACATCCTTGACGCTGGCGATCGCGGCAATCTCCGGGTAGTACTTGTCAAGGTACCCAGCGGCGTGCGCAAGGTCGTGCGCGGACATGACGTGGCCAGCCGCGTCAAGCCCGCTTGGATTTGAGAAGTGGCTCGAGTTCAGGCCGATGCTCTTGGCCTTCTGGTTCATCTGCCGGATGAATCGATCACGCGGCACGATGCCCATCGCCAGCGCTTCCGCAGCATCGTTGCCGGAATCGAGGAAGAGGCCGTCGAGCAGCTCGCGAACCGTGAGGTGCTCGCCTGGCGACAGGCCCATGACGCTGGGGATGACCTTGGTTGCCTCTCGGGCCACGACCACAGGCCGATCAAGGGTTCCGGCATTATCGACCGCGACCATCGCGGTGATGAGCTTGGTCAGGCTGGCGGGAGCCCGTGGAGTTTCGGGATCTCTCGCCCAGAGGACGACGCGGGAATCCAGGTCGACCAGGTATGCAGCTTTGCCGTGAATCGGCAGCGCGGGCTGCGGGTTGGCCGCGAGCCACAGGTTTGAGAACTGGAAATGGTCGTAATCCGCGGCGTGCGGCGACGCGGTGTGCTGTGCTGTGAGATTGATCGCAGGAGCGCGGTTGGCAAGCAGAAAGCCGAAACCCACTCCACCGCTGACGAGAACGAAGAAAACGGCGAAGACGAGCATGCGATCACGCCGGCGCCGGCGTGATCCGCGCCTGCGTAAGGTTCCTGGTTCTGAGACGTGGACTGGAACGGTTGGAACTCCCTAGGGTGTTGTGCTCGGAGAGTTTATACAAGAGGACGCGCTCCCCCACCTGGCCTCCCCCTTCCACGGGGAGTCAGTAGCGACGTCCGGAGTACCTAGGGCGCGTGTCCGGCCGCGTACGGCAGTGGCGGCGGCATCTGCGGCACCGGCGAGGTCGTGGGCTCGCCGAGACGCGCTGCGAGCTGATCACTTGCCGCTTCCATCGTGGTCACCGTCACAGCGGCGTCGTTGGCGTTCATGAACACCGGCTGCCCGTAGTCGTAGATGCGAATCGGCTTCCACGTCGCGGCCACGAGCTTGGTGCCATCGAACGTGTAGGTCCCGATCACGCCTTCTCGCGTGTCCTCCGACCACATCTGGTCGAACACGAAGTTGCCGTGGGCATACGTGATCAGCTTGCCGTGGTACACCTCGACGCCCTGGTACCAGTGCGGATGGTTGCCGATCACGATGTCCGCGCCCCAATCGATCGAAGCGTGGCCGATGGCGACCGGGTCGTCGGGCGTCGGCACGCCTGGATCGGCCTTGGGCTGCCGCTCGTATTCCTTGCCCCAATGAAACTGGACGACGACGATGTCCGCCTGCTGGCGCGCTCGCGCGATCCCGGCTTTGAGAGCAGTTCTGTCTATCGCGCGGCCGACACCATTGAAGCCTATGAATCCGAACTTGATGCCTCGCACCTCGATCACCGCAACCGGGCCGAGGCCGCTGGTCAGAATGCCGTGCTGGTGCAGGAGCTTGTCGGTCAATGTCACGCCCTCGGCGCCGTAGTTCGTCAGGTGGTTGTTCGCCAGGTTCGCCACATCCGCGCCCATGTAGGTCAGCCCGTTGACGAAGCGAGGGTCGCCGCAGAAGGTGAAGCTCTCTTTCGCGCTGACGGGGCAGCCGGTGAAAAGCGGCGCCTCGAGATTGATGTAGGTGACATCAGCGTTCTTTGTGTAATCAGCCGTCCGCCTGAACGGCCACAGGTAGTCATGGCGCACAGCCGCGAAGTAGGCGACCCCGCGGGCGGGGATGACGTCACCGGTGATCAGAAGTGTGCGGATCCTCGTCGGGTCGACGGGCAGGTTGTACGCCGGGTGAAAGAGCTCCTGGAGGGTGAGCGCGGGCGGCCTGCCGGTGCGGTCGGCGAACGAAGGTTGGTCGGACCGGTCGAGCACCGGGCCGAGCACGGGTGCCACGCCGACCGGCGAGGTCTGCGCCACCGGCGCTGGGCTGTTGCTGCAAGCCACCATCAGGCACGCCGCCACCAGAGCCGCTAGCCTCACTTGTCGACCGGGAGCCCGGCCAGGATCTCCTCCATCGCGATCAGGCGCGCAACGTATGACCGCACCGGATCACCGAGGTCGCCAGCGGCACGAAACAGGACCTGGTTGCCCTCGGCACGGCGCGCCTTCAGCATCTCGGCATGCGTCGCGTCGAGAGAGCCGCGTCGCAGGACCGGCTCGACCATGCTCCCGAGCCAGGTGGCATAGAGCGCCACCTCTTGCAGTCGCGGGTCATCGCCGGTGGCCGGAAACGGACGGTGGACGTGCTCGTCCCACAACCGGCGCAGGCGGGCGACGTCTGGACTCAGGGCTCTCAAAGGGTGGTGGAGAGTTTAAGTGCCGCGCTTCGAAAGTAACTCAGGCCCCCGCCTTCAGTTGGGCCACCACCGCGTCCGCGACCTGGCTCGTGCCGACGGCGGTGGGATCGTCCCGCTGCTCCTTCAGGTCATAGGTCACGCTCTTGCCGAGAGCAATGACGTCGGCGATCGCGGTCTCGAGCGCGTTCGCGGCGTCGCTCTCCTCCAGGTGCCGCAGCATCAGCACGCCGGAGAGCATGACCGCCATCGGGTTGACCTTGTTCAAACCGGCGTACTTGGGCGCGCTCCCGTGGGTCGCCTCGAAGACGGCGCCGTTGGTGCCAATGTTCGCGCCCGGCGCGAGCCCGAGCCCGCCGATCATCCCGGCCCCGAGGTCGGAGATGATGTCGCCGTAGAGGTTCGGGCAGCACAGGATGTCGTACTCCTTGGGCCGCAGCACCAGCTGCATGCACATGTTGTCGACGATCCGATCCTCGAACTCGACGTCCTTGTTGCGCTCGGCCACCTGGCGCGCGACGAACAGGAACAGACCATCGGTGTGCTTCATGATGTTCGCCTTGTGGACGGCGGTGACCTTGTGCCGGTTGTTCTTGCGCGCGTAGTCGAATGCGAACTGGACGATGCGCTCCGACCCGCTCACCGATATGGGCTTGATGGACAGGCCGCTGTCGGGACGGATGCGCTTCTTCGTCAGACCTGAGATCTCGGTGATGAGGCGCTCCGCATCAGGCGTTCCACGCTCGAACTCGATGCCCGCATAGATGTCTTCGGTGTTCTCGCGCACGATCACGAAGTCGAGGTCGTCGCGCAGGTTGCGCGCGCCTTTGTAGGCCTTGACGGGGCGGACCAACGCG
>Ga0137380_10006896_pt1 | contig 10149 bp, 10 predicted proteins | sample SagtaG_17_FD_104809 | JGI IMG/M metagenome (GOLD analysis project Ga0137380, IMG submission 104809) | Vadose zone soil microbial communities from Sagehorn Ranch, Mendocino, California, USA - Sage2_L_100_16 metaG | ecosystem: Environmental > Terrestrial > Soil > Vadose zone | place: USA... | reverse complement strand
GTACTGCGAATACTATCCACACGCAACTGCTGTGCGAGGTTGGTCCATTGTTGCACTTTGGGGCTTGCCTGAGTCGTGGTCATAGTCACCAATTTTCCTTTCTGAATGCCCCTGGCTTGAGCCATGGGGAGGAAAGAAAGGGCACGCACAGCGTGCGCCTAAACCGTCCCTTGCGGGAGGCCGCTTTTCTGTAGAGGGCGGCCCAACTCTGCCCGTAAGGGCCTGTGTAACGCAGGACTTTCGTCCTGGCTCCTCTCGGCAATGTTATCGAGGCTTGTCGCGTCTAGAGCACTGTTCTAACCCCGCTACAACTGTTTAACCCTAGACGAGAGTCAAACTACGGACTGAGGAGGCATCCATATGTCTCATGACCTCAATAACGTAGCGCAGTGCTGCGCTGAGCCTGGACAGGATAGTGAACGTGCCAGCCTGGGCCAAACCGCCCAACAGATACACGTCTTAGCGTCGGCTTGTGGACTTGCCCCTTGCTTCAGCTATGGGGTTCCTGACTAAGGTTCAATGTATTAACCAGCGGTACACCCCTATTGTAGAATACGAGCTAAAGAAGAGCAAGCTGATGTGCCTGCCTACGCACCACTCTCAGGGCTGGGAAATCACCCGCTCCCAGGCAGAGTCCCCAGCCACTACCATTGCGCTTGAGATTCCTGGCGGGCTATCGTCCAGACGGCCTGCATGTGTGGTGCGAGCTTTGTGGCATCAATGTCATCTGCTGTAGAATCGACGAACATTGGCAACACGAGCGAGAGCGTGCTTCCCTCGCCGGGGCTACTCTGTACATCGATGTGCCCGCCATGCCTTTCCACGATTTTACGCGAGATGTAGAGCCCTAAGCCCAGGCCGACTGCTGAGCCGGTCTGCACTTCGATGCCGGGCACACGATAGAATGGCTCAAAAATATGCGGAAGCATTGCGCCTGGAATGCCAATCCCTATGTCACGCACCGAAATGATGGCTTCATACCCAATTTGCTGAAGCGTTATTGTGATGGGCGCTCCCTTTGGCGAGTACTTGCGCGCATTTGACAGCAGGTTAATGATTACCTGGCTGATGCGGTCAACGTCCACTTCTGCTTCAACCGGCTCGCCGAGGCTTTCGAATGTGAGAGTGGGGCCGACTCCCGCTGTATACTCATCTATTAAATGGCGACACAACTCGACCAAATCGCAGCGTCTGCGATGCAGGACGAACATGTTGGTTTCAATGAGCGAGGTATCCAATAAATCGTTTACGAGGACTTCCATACGACGAATCGAACGCTCCATATCCAGCAGGCCCTGGCATATCACCTCGGCTGAAGCTGCTCGCTCGACTTGCCTGCGCAGGAGCTGTGCTTTCCCTTTTAAGCTGGTAAGTGGTGTTTTAAGCTCATGGGAGACAATACTGAGGAATTTGTCTTTTGCCGCGTTGGATTCAACGAGCTCATGCGTTCGAGTCTGCACCATGCGTTCGAGTGACCTGGCATGCAATTCCAGAGCAAGTTGTTGCTCGATTACCCGCCGCCGCAACTGGCACGTTTGAACGGCTCGTTGCAAAGCGGCCACAAGATAATCACGTTCGATCGGCTTCTGGATAAAATCGTATGCGCCGCCCCGCAGGGCCTGGATGGCAAGATCGTGCTCGCCATGGCCAGTAATCAATAATGTCGGCGTATCGGGTCGCAGTTCCCGGATTTTCTCCAGCAGGGCCAGACCATCTATGCCGGGCATTTTGATATCGCTCACGATGGCATCATAGTCATGTTGCTGGATTAGCTCAAGGGCTGCCGATGCCGAATCAGAGGTATCAACCTTCACATCTTGTATACGAAGATACAATGCCTGAGGAAGCGCTTGCAGCAGTGCTGCGTCATCGTCAACGATGAGGATGTACGATTGGCTCATAATGCTAATACCTCATAATTTACGAACGCTCACGTGGAAGCTGAAGCAAGAAGCAGGCGCCTTCACAGGGCAGGTCCCCGACCATAATGGTACCCCGGTGCTCTTTGACAATACCGTACGTAATAGAAAGGCCGAGACCTGTCCCTGCACCTACTTCCTTTGTAGTGAAGAATGGATCAAAGATGCGCTGTTTGAGTTCCGCCGGTACACCTGGTCCAGTATCGCAGAAGCTGATCTCCACCATATTTTCCGTTGATACACAGGTAATGGTGATAACTTTGTGCTTTGCGTCGGTCATTGCATCACGCGCATTGGTCAGCAAGTTAAGAAAGACCTGCTCCAACTGGATAGGATTACCTGTTACTATCACGTCTTCCGCGGGAAAATGCAATACAACCTCTATTTGCCGGAGGCGCAGTTGTTCTCGTATGAGAGAGATTGCGCGCTGGACGACCTGATTGACGGCCACCGGTTCATAGCTTACCGGAGCTGCGCGGCCGAAAGTGCGGAGGTGGGAAATGATCTCCGTCGCCTTGCGTACCTGCTGCATCGCGCTGTGCAGCTCTTGTAAGCTATGCTGCGAGTCCGCCATTCCGAGTTTGATCAGGTCGATGGCATTGCCTATAAAGAGGCCGATATTGTTCAAGGGGTTATTGAGTTCATGAGCGACGCCGGTAGTGAGTTCTCCGAGCGTTGCTAATTTGCCGGCCTGAACGAGCTGTTCCTGCTTCTCTCGCAATTCTTGCTCGCGCCGCTGGACCTCTGCCGTCGTCTCGCACAGGTCACTCATGATGTGAATCATGGCTTTGCGGCTATTCTCTAACCGCAGGTTGGACTGGTGCGCATCCTGTAGGATATGCATGAGAGCGAGGCGGGAATTATCCAGGCGCTCAGTCTGCCTGGCGAGGCGGCTGCGATCCTTCTCGTAGTCGGCCAGGATATGGATCATGGCTTTGCGCTGGTCGGCCAGCTTACGGTTGAGCGTGTTCAGGTCACTGAGAATGTGCATAAGAGCACGACGCCGCTCTTCGCTCTTGTGCACGCGTACTTCCAGAGCCTTTTTCTGCTCTAACAGCTGCGCGTACTCCTGCCGGAGCCACTCCAGCTCTATTTTTTCCCCTGCATCCAGGGCAGTTTGTGGCTGGACCTGCAGCGTTACATCCATTTGCCCTGTCCCCGGCTCAGCTTATCCAGTTCGCCCCGTAGTTTCTCAATCTCTTTCTCTAACGCGATCATTTTGAGTTCGCGACCTACTACCACTTCCTCAAACTTCTCCAGATCCAGGATCTTTTCCTGTAACTCAGCTTTGGACACCTGGAGGTCGCGTACAACCTTCTCATAGGCACGCATGTCGCGCAGGATGCCGATAGCACCGATGACTTTGCCATCGGTATCACGCAGGGCGGAGGCATTGAGGGTAGTAGGAATAACTACACCGGAGGCGCTGCGAGGATTAAGGCGAGCATTGCGAGTGACTCCGCGTTCGATGACTTCGCGCAGGGCAGCCAGGAACTCGCGGGTCTCCTCAGGGCTAATAAAGCGGGAGAGCGACTGCGCCAATACCTCGTCAGGACGGAAGCCTAACAGTTCATAGACGGCGTCGTTGGCCTGCAAGATTTTTCCTTCCAGGTCCGAGACGAACACCGGGTCCGGCGCATTCTTGATCAGGCTGTCCGAGTACGCGAGCGCTTTATCGAGTTCGCGCATGTCGCGCAGGATACCGATGGCACCAATGACTTTGCCATCAGCGTCGCGCAGGGCAGAGGCATTGAGGGTAGTAGGAATAACTTCGCCGGAAGCGCTGCGAGGATTGAGGCGAGCATTGCGAGTGACTCCGCGTTCGATGACTTCGCGCAGGGCGGCGGTAAACTCACGCGTCTCTTCGGGGCTGATGAAGCGGGAGAGCGACTGCTCCAATACCTCGTCAGTGCGAAAGCCTAACAGCTCATAGACGGCGTCGTTGGCCGAGAGGATTTTGCCTTCCAGGTCCGAGACGAACACCGGATCAGGCGCGTTCTTGATGATGATATCGGCATCGAGCGAGCGCGTAGGTGTAGTAGTCGACACAACGTTATCAGCCATGAAAAACCTCCGGTTGAGGAGCACATTCCTCCATGTTTGTGCTAAACTATAGCCGGGCTCATCCCTGGAGAGAGGGATTATTACAAGGCGTCAGAGCGGGTCAAAGCAGGCGTGCAACGCCGTTCTTCCGTTCTTTAAGAGCACATTTAATTATTGAAAGTATAACAGCACTTTTTTCTAAAGTGCAAGAGCAGAGCTAATACTAGTAGTATTGGGCCAATTCAATAGCAGAGCTAATATCGGATGTTATATTAATTCAATAGTTGAGTTGTTACCAGGACATTTTTTCGCGCTATGGAAATGGTCATCCTAATTGGTTTGCAGGCATCTGGGAAAAGTACATTCTTCCGCACCTGTTTTGCGGCGACCCATGAGCATATCAGCAAGGACCGGCTGCGCAACATTAAGCATCCCGGTGTGAGGCAGGTACAACTTATCGAGGAGGCGCTGCAGAAGGGGCACGCGGTCGTTGTTGACAACACTAACCCGACAGTCGAGGACCGTAAGCCTCTCATCAGCCTGGGACAGTTGTATGGCGCCGAGATTACCGGCTACTATTTTGAATCACAGGTGCGCCAATGCCTTGAGCGTAATCGACTACGCGAAGGGAAGACACGCGTGCCGGACGTGGCGATTTATGTAACAGCCAGGGAGTTGGTACGACCTTCGTATGCAGAAGGATTTGATAAGTTGTTTTACGTTCGTATCACCGGAGACTCTACATTTGAAATCCTGGCACAGAAGGAAAATTAGCTGAGGAGGCTTGATAGATACCCATACAGATCGAGATTTTTTGGAGACACCAAAAACGATCAAAACCCCTGTCGAAACGGGCAGAACCCATTCGTCGTTTTAGTAGAGGGCGAAGCTGGTCGCTCTCAAATAATCACTGAACATGAAAAAAGAGGTAAACAATGCGTTACATGTTACTTATCTACGAGGACGAAGCTGCTGCAGCACAGGCGACCCAGGAGGAACAAGAGATCGCATATGTGGACTACGCCAACTATACAGAAGAAGTAAAGAATAGAGGGATACTGCTGGCCGGGGACGCTCTCATGCCGACGCACACGGCGACAACGGTGCGAGTGCGGGATGGCAAGATACTGACCACGGATGGTCCTTTTGCCGAAACAAAGGAGCAATTGGGAGGTTTTTACATGTTGAATTGCAAAGACCTCGACGAGGCTACTGAACTCGCGGCAAAGATTCCCGGTGCCAGGCACGGGTCAGTGGAGATTCGACCTGTTGCAGAGTACGAGTGAGACCAGCGAGAGGGTCATGGACGATACGGCGCACGAGATCGTGGCACGCACCTTTCGACAGGAATCGGGCCTGATCCTTGCCACCTTGATCAACACTGTGGGGGACTTTGAGGTAGCCGAGGACGCGCTGCAGGATGCGCTACTCGTCGCACTTGAACGCTGGTCCGTAGCCGGGGTACCACGCAATCCGAGCGCCTGGATTACGACCACGGCGCGGCACAAGGCTATCGACCGCCTACGCCGCGCCAAGACGTTGGCGCGCAAACAAGAGCTTCTCCAGGAACTGGTTGAACAGGAGGCGCAGAGAGGAGAAGAGGAGATGGATGATCTTCCAATTCCCGATGAACGACTCAAGCTGATGTTCACCTGCTGTCATCCTGCACTGGCATTGGAGGCGCAGGTTGCATTGACGCTCCACACGCTGGGTGGGCTGTCCACTAACGAGATCGCCAGCGCTTTCCTTGTTCCAATCCCAACGATGGCACAGCGCCTGGTGCGAGCCAAGCGCAAGATCCGCGATGCTGGCATTCCGTATCGAGTGCCGCCCACCGGCCTGCTGGCAGAGCGTCTTGATGCACTGTTATATGTGCTTTACCTTATATTTAACGAAGGATACACTGCGACATCCGGCAGTGAATTGATACGGCGAGACCTTTGTGACGAGGCCATACGGCTAACCCGCGTCCTCGCTCATCTTATGGTACACGAGTCGCTACTAGACGAGAATCCCGAAGTGCTGGGGCTACTGGCGTTGATGCTGTTGCATAATGCTCGTCGCAATGCACGCGTTGGACCAGGTGGGGAGCTCATCCTGCTTGAGGAGCAAGACCGCTCTCTGTGGAATAAAAAGGAGAAGGAGGAGGGTATAGCTCTGCTGGAGCGAGCATTCAGTAGGAGGCGGCCCGGTCCCTACCAGATACAGGCAGCTATTGGTTCCTTGCACCTGCAGGCCAACCGGCCTGAAGATACCGACTGGGCCCAGATCTCCGCGTTGTATGGAGTATTGATGCGTATGACACCATCGCCTGTAATCGAACTGAACCGGGCAGCGGCTATCGCGATGGCACAAGGCCCAGTACACGGTCTCGCACTGCTAGATCGACCCGAGATACAATTTGCTCTGAAGGATTACCATCTTTTTCACGCCGCCCGCGCGGACCTGCTGCGGCGAGCAGGTCGATTGAGCGAAGCCAGCAGCGCCTATGCACAAGCGATCCGCCTCTGCCAGAATGAAAGAGAACGCGCCTTTCTCGAGCGCCGCCTGGCAGAGGTTACACAGAATGCATAATCACGGCCTTTAAGGCGTCGCCCGGGTTTGCTACGAGGCGAAAAGCCCCGGCGGCATCCTTGAGATTGAAGCGGTGCGTAATCAGCGTTTCGGAACGAATGCGCCCACTTTGTAGCATTTCCAGGGCCTGCCGCGTCTCGTAAGGACCGGCTGAGTAGCTGGTACGCAGGGTTATCTCCTGGAAGAAAAGCTGGTTGGCCAGGACAGGAAGAACTTCATCCGGCGGAGGTGGAGCAAAGAGGAGGACGGTGCCACCCTGACCAACCAGTGAGAGTCCTTGCGACATGGCACTGGTTTTGGATGGCGTGACAAGTACGATATCCGGCATACGTCCATTATTCACTGCGCGGATCTGTTCAAGCAGAGGACCCGCCTGCGGGTCAAGGGCGTAATCGATCCCCGTGTCCAGCGCCCGTTGGCGACGGTAGGGAATGGGGTCGGCGATAATGACGCGAATTGCTCCGCGCTGCTGCGCCAATTGCCCCAGCATAAGGCCGTTGCTCCCCGCGCCAAGCACCAGCACACTATCACCGGGCTGGATCAAGGCGCGATCGATGCCGCGTATACAGCAGGCCAAAGGTTCGATGAGGGTCGCTGCTTCAAAGGAGAGACTGCCAGGCAAGGGTAGGACATCAAGCTGCACATTCAGGGCGGGAACACGAATATATTCGGCCAGACCGCCTGGATCCAGGCGCGTGGCACGGAAGGTTGCGCACTGAGAGAATGAGCCGCGCCGGCAGTAGTGGCAGACCAGGCAGGGGACATGATGATGTAAGAATACGCGCTGGCCGGCAACAAACTGCTCTACGCCCTCGCCCACGGCGGCTATTACGCCAACGGGCTCGTGTCCAGGATAGATCGGGGCACGCGGGCGCATGTACCACTCCATCACGTCGCTGGCGCAGATGCCGCAGGCGCGCAACTGCACCAACAGCTCACCAGGGCCGATCTCAGGCACGGGCAGTTCGACGACACGTATATCATCGTTGGAGTGATATTCGACAGCCAGCAACTTACAGCCTCCAATCTCGAGAAATGGGAAGTCATCGCCTGGCCGGGACAACACAGAGAAAACCAAACGGTTCATCACCTCTAGTAAAGAACTGGTGGATCTCGTTGCCGGAGATGTAGACGACATCACCAGAGCGGAGTTCGTGTTCGTCGTTACCGAGACACAAAAGCGCACGCCCATGCAGGACATAGACGCCATGATCGTGTGGGTGCTGGTCAAGTGAGGTATGACCGCCCGGCTGCACAGCGAAGTAACGCATATGGAAGTTGGGCGAGTTTTCGTCAATACCGATCAGTATCTGGCGGGTGGCTCGATCGGCACCACTGTTTTCTGACCCATAGGCACGGACCGGCACGCCTTGCCAGCGGAGTTCGCCACTCGCCGTATCGCTTAGATGATGAATAGTGCTCATACTGTCGCACCCTAAACTTTCTGTAACTGTGGGTCACTGTGTACAAGAATAGAGTACCAGGTGGACACAGAAAATACCAGCAGGTTTTCCCCATGACGTGAAAGGGCTTGAGCCCTTGCTATTCAATACAAGATGCAGTATCATGCCACTAGAACAAATTTCCTTACGTGAAGCTCACAGAGAGGAAGCAGACATGGCAGCCAAAGCAACCACGACCATCAAGCAGGTTTTGAACCATCAAGCCGAACATGGCGCGTGGTTTGCTGCCAACCAGGCCCTTTTCAATCGAGTTACAGCTTTCTACTTTGGGGTAATTCAGGCACATGAGAAAGTCTTAGCCCTCTCCGATAAGGACGCGCTCACTGCCCTTGAAAAGCTTACCCATACCACACAGAATAATCCAACTCCCGTGATGCCCTTGGAAGAGATCCTAGAGGACATTCCTGCCCTGTTCCGGCGTGCGGCTATCAATGCAGCTTTGGGGTCAGCTCGCTCGTTCTCTTCCCATCTTCAGAAGTGGCGAAAACGAAAAGAGAAAGCAGAGGCCAAGGGAAAAGGGTTTCACGAGCGCCCCCCAGTTCCACCACGCGCCTGGAACAAATCCGCGACACTGTACGCAGGTATGTGGAAGGAACGAGCTGGCTCGTCTATGGTGATGAAAGTCTGGACAGGGACATGTTGGAGCTGGGTCAAAGTTCGTATCATAGGGCGAGACCTACCTACAGACGCAGAGATAGGAAGCCCTCAACTTATCAGGCGCGGTAATCAATGGTGGTTGCATACCCCTGTTGAGAAGCAGTTCAAGAGTCCTGGAAAAATTGAAAAGCAAGTCACAACAAACGCACAGACAAGGATGTGTGCTGTGGACTTGAACATAAACGAAAATCTTGCCGTGTGTACGATCCAAACTGTTGAAGGTACGATCCTGGCCACCAAATTCATTGGAGGTGGGAGACGGATATCCGGCTTTAGGAAGAAACAGTTAGGACGGATTGCACGTAACCGATCCAAGACTGGCATCATCGCAGAAGGGGAACAGGACAATGCCGACCTGTGGCGCAAGATCAGGCAGGTGGATGAGCAGGTTGCCCATCTGGTGAGCGCCCGTATTGTCCAGTTCGCCCAGGCTCATCAAGCGAGCATCCTCGTCTTTGAGCACCTGGGCAACCTCAAGCCTGAGAAGGGCAAGTATAGTCGCCGGGGAAACAGCAAACGCGCCTACTGGATGAAGGGACGTATCTTCAATTACGCCAAATACAAGGCGTGGCACATCGGGGTCATTACCAGCCGAGTCAACCCTGCCAATACGAGCAGGGAATGTCACCGCTGTCATCGTCTCGTTATTCGCTACGATGCTGGGGAGAGGGCAGAAGGCTATACCCCTGGCGCATCCCTGGTACGATGCTCGCACTGCTGGATGGAAGGGCATGCAGATCGTAATGCCAGTCTGGTCCATCGGTCAGCGGCTCATCGCCCGCTATCAAACTCCTCTCAAGGAAAAGCCTCATGCTCCTGTGCGACGTGCAGGGAGGGAAGAGAAATCTTCAGGTGTTGCCCTCTCCCAGGAAGCCAAAAGCAAAAGTCGGCCATCTACCGATCTTGCAGGGTATGGAGAGAGCAACGAGCATGGCACCGCTCAGGATGGATTGCTTAGGATGGATGAGCGTCTATCAGATATTCCCTGCCAACTACGGCTTCCATTCGAGTAGGAACTACGTTCCATCTTCTCAGGAAACCGACTACGCGGGAGTGTCAGAAGCTGCGGGACTTTAGCCCCTGCGGAGTGTCACATTTGTCATACCAACATCAGGATAGACTTCACTTCCCACAGGTCCGCTTCACGATTACACTCTGAGGAGAAAGAAACGCCGCCATGCTGTTTATTCATCTCACCAGAAGGAGGAACCTGAAATGAGCAGCTATACCCTTGAATTGTTCCTGCATGTGAGCGGAGCCATTGGCGTCTTTGCTGGCGTCGGTATCTGGCTGTTCGGCCTCTTCGCCCTGCGGCGGGCACGTCGCGTCGAGCAGGTGCGCGCTATCGCCTGGCTGATCATTGTCACCATTCCCTTCATGGTACTCAGCCTGGTGCTTATGGGCGCTGCCGGGCTCGTCATGGCTATCTCCACCTGGGGCTTGCAAACCCCCTGGATTATCGTTTCACTGGTCAGCCTGGTGCTTTTCGCACC
>Ga0137380_10006894_pt1 | contig 10151 bp, 8 predicted proteins | sample SagtaG_17_FD_104809 | JGI IMG/M metagenome (GOLD analysis project Ga0137380, IMG submission 104809) | Vadose zone soil microbial communities from Sagehorn Ranch, Mendocino, California, USA - Sage2_L_100_16 metaG | ecosystem: Environmental > Terrestrial > Soil > Vadose zone | place: USA... | reverse complement strand
GCAGCCGGCTTCCAGCGCCTCCACGACCCCGGCGGCCTGGGACACGATATCCCCGGCATGCTCCGCGCGGTAGCGCGCTGGATCTTCTCCGCCCGGCAGGGAACTCAGGAATGCGGAGACGTTGACACCCTCAATGCGGCGGCCTTCCTCCGCCCGCACCAGCGCCGCGTCGGCGACCGTCGTGCAGTGCTCACGCCCATCGCCTGGAAGGTGTGGATACACGCCGGTGGCAATGGCCCGCAACAGGGTGCTGCGGCCGGAAAATGGATTCCCCATAATCACGGTCACACCGCGTGGGATGCCAACCCCGCTCACCGCCCCCCGGTGCGGCAGATCAAGGCTGACTTTCAACTCCGGGGGCGCCGCCAGGGGCACGAGGCGCGAGAGGATCGGGCGATCGGATCCGCTCTCGCGGGGGAGCACCGCCCCCTCGGCCAGGAAGGCTACCAGGCCCCGCGCGGACAGCTGCAGGCGCAAGGCCTCGGCATCCTCGGCCACCTCGACGTGGCGCTGCGCCGTATTGGGATTCAGGTTGGGGTAGATCAGCGCGCCGTCAACGAGCTGAGGAAGATCCTCGAAGAACACGGTCTGGGCCGCCTTGGACACAATCTTTCGGCCCTCTGCCGGCAGGAATACGGCGCAGCGAATCTCAACGTAGTTTTCCGCCATCCGGCAGGCGGTGCGCTCGAGGATCTGTTGACCGCCGACATCGACAGCAAACTGCGGCCGCCCGCCCCGAGAGCGGGCCGCCTTCCGGATGGCATCCAGCCAGCGCCGCGCGATGAAATCTTCCAGGGCGATCTTGCCGGGGCGGGACGCCCACAACGATGCCGGAAATCTGGCCTCCGCCTGGTCGAGCCGGACCCGCAGCGGCGATGGGGCCCCTGGCGGCTCCACGACCACATGGTCCACATGCAACGTGAAGCGCTCGAACCGGTACTCGCCGTCCAGCGCCTGGTATGCCTGGAAGGGCTTGCCCTCAAGGGTCAGGATCTTGTCGCGGAGGCGCTCCCACGGCAGCACGGCACGCTCCAATTACGGGATTAGGGATTCGGGATTAGGGATTAGCGAACTGACCGACCTTGGCTCTTGCTGTTCCAATCCCCAATCCCTAATCCCAAATCCCGCAGTTGCTTCTCCAGCAGACTCATTAACTCTGCTTCATCTCCATATCGGATGATGCGTAATCCGGGATCGCCTTCAATCATCGCCGACAGGGCCACATCCGCGCGGCACAGACAGATCATGGACTTGCCGAGGTGCTGCGCGGTGGCGACTTCCACCCCCACACCCAGCGAGGGGATCGAGACCTCGGCGATCACCAGATCGCACTCCAGGAGCCAGCGAATATCACGCTCATAGATCTGCGCGGCGTCGCCCCCTTCGCGCTGTTCCTCGGCAATGACATCCCGCGCGGCGACGTGGCTGGTCAGCACGTCATAGCTGCGCTGGGTGAGGAAGTCGACAATGCTCGCATACAGCGGCTGCAGGGATCTGCCCCCGCGGATGGATCCGCAGAAGTACACTTTGCGCGCCGCGGGCCGCAGGTGTGCCGCCACGAGCGCGGCCACCGGCTCAGGGATCACCGCTTCCGCGGGCACGCCCAGCGCGCCGAGTTTGCGGAGGATGGCCCCGGCCGCGGTGGCTGGATTCTGGCCCTCCACTTCCAGCTCGCACATCCAGCCGATCCCGTCCACTTGCTCTGCGACCAGCTCGCCGACATCGGGGATGTCGTAGAAGAAGCCGGCTTTCTTGCGCACGAACAACCAGGGGTCGTAGCCGAGCCCGGCGGCGAGGGCACGGCACTCGTCAGGGGTGCCGGTATAGAGGCGGACTTTCCCCTCGGGAAACCGTGACCGCTTGAACGAGAGCCCGTTGACCTGCACCAGATCGGTCCAGGTCAGGAGCACTTCGCTGGGCTGCGCCGGGCGGTGGTGTTCGCGGACGCGCAGGGCCCGCGTGCGCGGGTCCCATGGGCCGCCGGGTGGCCGGTAGTAGTGATCTGTGAACGCGTACTCGAAGCGGACCCGGCCACCGAGCGTCGCGATGCGCCGGCGGAACACCTCGACGTCGTCGATGAGGAAGCGGACCTCGCACTCAAACGGAGCCGTCATCGAGGTACGCGTGACTGGTGATTCGTGATTAGTGATTCGCACTTGCAGACTCCGTCGGTCATTCGCGGCGCCTCATCGCAACGATCAGCTTCGACTCTGGATGTGTTGGCCGAATCACGAATCACGAATCACGTTGTTCAAAGGGCCATTTCGGCAGCGTCACGCGCGTGGGCTTATCCTCGCGCAATCCCAGAGCGTAATCGGCCTGCAGCAGTGTGTGGATCTCGCGGGTGCCCTCGTAGATGACGGCGCCCTTGGCGTTGCGGTAGAAGCGCTCCACGGGATATTCGTCAGAGTAGCCGTACGCCCCGTGGACCTCTACCGCGTCGCCCGCGGCCTGCTCCGACGCCACCGTAGCGTACCACTTCGCCAGCGACGTCTCGCGCGTGTTCCGCCGCCCCTCGTTCTTCATCCATCCGGCCCGCAGATACAGCATGCGGCTGAGCTCGTAATCCCGCGACATGCGGGCAATCATCTCTTTAACGAGCTGATGCTCCCCGATAGGGCGGCCAAACGTCCGGCGCTCCCGCGCATAGCGGGTGCTGCTGTCCAGGCAGGCGCGGATCAGCCCGGTTGCCCCTGACGCCACTGTGTACCGGCCCTGATCCAGCGCGAACATCGCGATGTGAAATCCCTCACCCTCCTGACCGAGGCGGTGATCGTCGGGCACCCGCACGTCCTCCATTACGATGGATCCGGTGTTGCCGGCCCGGATGCCCAGCTTGCCGTGAATGGTCGACGTGGTGATTCCCTTCATCTCGCGGGTGACCAGGAACGCCGACAGGCCGCCGTGGTCCCGCTGCTTCTGCTTAGCCGCGTCGGTCCAGGCGAACACCAGGAAATGATCGGCGATGTCGGCCAGCGACATCCACGTCTTTTCCCCGTTGAGCACATAGTGCCGGCCGTCCCGCACCGCGGTGGCCTGGATGCCGACGGCATCGCTGCCGGCCGCCGGCTCCGTCAACCCGTAGGCCGCGACCTTTTCGCCCCGGGCCTGCGGGACGAGAAACCGCCGCCGCTGCTCGTCCGTTCCCCAGGAGAGCACACTGAGGCTGTTCAGTCCCAGGTGCACCGACATGATGACCCGCAGGGAGGTATCGACGTACTCCAGCTCTTCGCAGGCCAGCCCCAGGCTGATGTAATCCATCCCCGCGCCGCCATATCGCTCCGGGATACACAAGCCGAGGATGCCCAGCTTCCCCATCTTCCCCAGAATGGACCGGTCAAATTCCTGCGCCCGGTCGAGTCCCCGGATGCGGGGGGCGACCTCGGTCTGCGCAAACTCACGCACCAACCGCTGCGCGGCGACGTGATGATCGGCCAGATCAAAATTCATGACCCCATCCCTCTCGCCTACGCCAGCGCCTTCTGCCCGAGCAGGGCATAGAATTTGGCGGCAGTCATGAGCTCATCCAGATCGACCGATTCGTCCGCCGCATGCGCGACCTCAGGGTCGCCGGGACCGAAGAGAATCGTCGGCACGCCGCGCTCGGCAAAGAAGCGGCCGTCGCTGGATTGCTCGTAGCCGACCGGCTCGGGGGTCAGGCCCAGCGCGCGGGCCACATCCTGGGCCGCGCGCACCAGTGGCGCATCCGGGGAGGTCTCAATCGGCGGACCACACTGGATCACTTCGAGATCAACCTGGAGCTGCGGGTCCTCCGCCCGCAGATCGCTCACCACACGCTCGAGCTCCTCCACCGCTGCCTGGACGTTCTCGTTGGGCAGCGTGCGGCGATCGATGGTCGCCTCGCACCAGTCCGGGACGATATTGGTGGCCACCCCGCCACGAATGGTCCCAATATTGAGCGACGGAGGCGGAACCAGCGGATGCGAGAGAGCGCGCAGCCGCCCGCCGACGCGGCCCTCCACAGCCTGCAGGACCCGCAGCATGGCGCTGATCGCGTTGGCGCCCTCCCACGGGGTGCTGCCGTGCGCCGCCCGGCCGTGAGTGATGATGCGCATCCACACGATGCCTTTTTCGGCGACCGCCAGGCGGTTGTGGGTGATCTCGCCGACGACGACGTGATCGGGGTGGACCAGCCCCCGGTCGACCAGAAACTCAGTACCGTTGATGCCGCCCACTTCTTCGTCGCTGACGGCCGTAAACACCAGCGTACCGTGCAGCGGCAGCACCTCGACCAGGGCACCAACCGCAGCGAGCATCGCCACCAGCGAGGCCTTGGCGTCGGCAGCGCCCCGGCCGAACATGCGCGCCCCCACAATCTCAGCGGCGAACGGGTCGTGGCGCCATGAACGGCGATCCCCGGCGGGCGCGGTGTCCATGTGCGAGGTGAAGAGCAACTCGGGGCGTCCCTGGCCGATGCGGGCGATGATGTTGGGCTTGCGCGGTTCGTCGGCGAGGACCTGGAAATCGACCGCGGCCTCACGCAGCCGCGCCGCGATCAGGTCCGCCACCGCTCGCGTGTCCCCGGGCGGGTTGGGACTGGGCGTACGGACCAGGTTCGCCAGCAATCCCACCAGGGAGGCACGCTGGCGTTCAATCTGGGATCCAACTGTATCCATGGAAGAGGGAAGTTCCCTCTACCTTCTACCTTCTTCCTTCTTCCCTGCGCCTTTGCGCAGATTAGCGGATTGGGTCTGCCACGGCCTGGCGCGCCAGACGCACCGCCGTGGTCAGTTGACGGTCCTGTCCGGCCTCGAGATCCTCAACCGTCATCGCCGTCGTCACATCGGGCTCCACGCCGGCACCTTCCAACCGCACGCCATGACCCGTGGCCAGCCGGAAGGTGGTGACGCTGAGCGCCGAGCCGTCCGACAGATCAATCATCACGCTGGCTTCTACCGCCCCCGAGGTCTTGGCGCCGACCAGCACTCCGCGGTGATTTTCCTGGATCGCCGCGGCCAGCAACTCTGCGGCCGAGGCGCTACCCTCGTCCACCATCAGGACCACAGGGATCGACGCCTGCAGCAGAGGCGGCCGCGTGGTCCGGACCACCTCCACCTGCCCGCCCTGCAGCATCTCGGTGTACACGGGAACGCCGAACGGCAGCAGGGCGTTGAGCACGTTGTCGAGCTCGTGCAGGTAGCCGCCGCTGTTACCGCGGAGGTCCAGCACCAGCACCCGCATGCCCCCGGCCAGCAACCGGGTCAGGGCGTTGCGCACGTCGCGGCCGGTGCCTTCCACGAACTGGTACAGCCGGACATAGCCGCCGCCGCCGTCCAACAGATCGGTTCGAAAGATAGAGGGCACGAGGATCGGGGCCCGGGTCATCGTGACCACCAGCGGATCGGCCATGCCTGGGCGCTGGAAGGTCACCGTCACCGGTGTGCCCGCCGGACCGCGGATCATCCCCGCGACCTGATCCACGGTCAACCCGCCGGTGGACAGGTCGTTGACCTTCATGATGCGATCAAACTCATGGACCCCCGCGGCCTCCGCGGGGCCACCGGGGATCACCGTCCACACATAGAACCGGTTGTCTTTCGGCAGGAGCACGATGCCGACGCCGGTAAACCCCGCCTGGCCGCGCTGACGCTGGCGCCGTTCGGCGTTCTGCTCGGGGGTGAGGAAACCGGTGTGTGAATCGTGAAACGAGTCGGTCATGCTACGGATGGCGGCGTAGGCCAACTGTGTCTTGGTGAGCTGGCCTGATGCGGCCGCCGCCGCAGTGGCAAATCGCTCGAGGAATACCTGCCTCGCGTCGGACTCAGTAAGAAAAGAGGAGGGCATGTCCGGCAGATCTGCGGGGATGCCGGCCGCCGACAGTTGCTCCCGTAGGCCGGCCACCGCGGCGTTGAGCACCTTCGGGGCGTTCACGGGATCGACGTAGTGGGTCTGCAGGACCTGCAGGGCTTCAAAGACCAGTGACTGGTCTGCGGCCTGCGCGGGCGCGACCAGCGGAGCGGCGGCCAGCGGGGCCGCGACCAGCGCCACCAGCAGGGCGGCTGTGAGGATCACGTGCCAAGACGGTCGAACGGTGGATCGCATGTCACGCTCCTGGGTCGATCAGATAGCCGGCCGGAACGGAAACAGCCGGAGGATCAATGTATTCAATCGGAAGATCAGGTCGAACATTAACGCCGCCCCCATGGCGACGAGAAATGCCCCGCTGGCTGTTTCGATCAGGCGTCCGTGCCGGCGCACCCATCCCAGCGCATCGATCGCTCCGGTCAAGAGGACGGCGGTGATCACAAACGGCACGCCCAGTCCCAGCGAATATCCCAGTAGCAGGATAGCGCCGTCGGCGGCGCGCGTGGAGGTGGCGGCCAGCGTCAGAATGGCCGCCAGCACCGGACCGATGCAGGGCGTCCACGCGAACCCAAATGCCATGCCTACCGGAAGTACGCCCAACAGTGTCCGTGGCCTGGGCACCCGGACGCGCCGCTCGCGGGACAGTCCCGGGATTTTCACCACCCCCCAGAGCGACAGCCCCAGCACGATGATGGCCGCGCCGCCAATCCGACTTAACCATACGCGATTTCGCAGCACAACATTCCCCAGCACGGTCGCCGACGCGCCGAGCGCCGTGAAGATGGTGGCGAACCCGATGACGAAGATTACGGTCCCCAGCACCACGTGGGCCCGATGTTGCCGGCGGTCGGCGGGGGACAGCTCGGCCAGTGACAACCCCGAGACGAACGACAGGTAGCCTGGAATCAGAGGAACGATACAGGGAGACAAGAACCCCAGCACCCCGGCGGCAAAGGCCAGCAACAGGTTCACGTCAGGCATCTGCCAACCCGTCCTCTGTTCCTATTCCCGTACGTCCTCTGCTTTGCTCCTTCTTCATCAACGCCGAGGGGCGAGCAGTTGTTCGCGCCACTTCGATCCTCACCTTCGCTCCCTGACTCACAGCCAAACGGGTGGCCGCGCTGCCCTCCCGCACGGCGACTTCGAGCAGCCCGTCGCTTCCGGGGACGACGGCGATGCCGCCACGCGCCACGTTCCCATACGTGCGGGCGGCCGTGGCCCGGATGCGCCGCCGCCCGATCGTGAGTTGGATCGGCGAGCCATCGCCCGGCAACTCGGCGGCGGGAATGTTCGTGATCAGGTTCCCGAATGCGTCCACATAGAGGACCTCGCCATGGAGGGTATCGCCGGCCCGGTAGCCAGCCCCCAACGTTAGCTCAACAGGGTCCTCGACGACACCGCCCAATGCCTGCGGGGGCGTACCCAGAACCAGCTGCGCGGCAACCGGGGCGAAGAGATCTCGGCCGTGAAACGTGGACGAGGCCACGCTACGCAGGATCTCCGGCGCCTGAATCACATACGCGTGCGGCCGGCCCACTCGCTTCGCCGCCGGCAGCAGCAGTCCGTTGTCCGGCCCGACGAAGCACTGCCCGCCAGAGGCGACGATCAGCGGCCGCCGCGTAGTGCCCACGCCGGGATCCACCACGGCCAGGTGCACTGTGCCCGCCGGAGTCGTGCGCGCCACGGCCGATAACACGTACGCGCCGGCTCGGACGTCATGGCGCGGGATGTCGTGAGTAATGTCGATCAAGACCGCGTCGCACGAGGATGCCAGCACGGCCTTCATCTGGCCGGGATATGGACTCCCACTGCCAAAGTCACTCAATAATGTCACGATGCCTGGCATGGCGCTCTCCGTCGGTAACAGTCTTCCCGGTCTACCCTGTCTTCCCAGTCTACCCGGTCTACGTGCAGTCACTCTCCACCCAGTCAACTTGCACGATTTTGCTTCGACCGGGAAGACCGGGTAGACAGGGAAGACCGGGTAGACTCACAATCAGCGTTGACATTTCGGGCAATAGAACGACGGCCTCCCGCCCAGACGATCTTCTTTGATCGTGCCATCGCCGCGCGGGCAGCGCTGTCCGGCCCGGCCATAGACCGCCAACCGCCAGCGGCCCTGCCGGCCTGCGGCATCCACGAACTCCGGCTCCCCGCCCGCCGCGATTGCCCGCCGCAGCACGCCACGGATCGACCGGTAGAGGACCCGTGTTTCCGCAGGCGTGAGCGATGACGCCGGACGGTCGGGGCGGATACGGGCGGCGTGCAGAATCTCATGCGCCCACAGGTTCCCGATGCCGGCAATTCGTTCCTGGTCGGTCAGCAGTGGCCGGATGCTTCCGCGGCCGGCCAGCATCTGACGAAATCGCGCCGGCGTGAAGGCAGGAGAAAGAGGGTCTACTCCGAGCGAGGCCAGATACGCGACGCGACCCAGCTGAGGCGTCCGGTGCAATCCCAGCTCCGAGAGCTGCAGCTCGCGAAAGTGCAGGCTGCTACCGTCGGCAAAAGCAATCACCACCGCAGTCTGCGCGTCCGGGGTGACCGCGGTGCGAACGAATCGTAGCGCGCCCCACAGCTTGAAGTGAAAGACCAGTGTCCAGCCGCCGCTGAGCTGAAACAGCAGCGTCTTCCCCCGGCGGCTGACCCGTTCGATGCGCTTCCCAGCCAGCGCACCGGCAAATGCCTGCGGGCGGTGCGTGCGGACGGCGGATGGGGACCGGACCTCAACCGACGCGATGACTTTGCCGCGGATCACACGCTCCAGGCTTCGCTTGGCGGATTCGACTTCCGGTAACTCAGGCATCCCAGTCTACACAGTCTTCACAGTCTACTGCACCGGGATTTGGACTGGGGAGACTGGGTGGACTGGGAAGACTGGGAAGACCGTCATCTGAGCAGTCGCGACATCCGTCTATCGGCGTAAATCTTGCCTCCGGTCTGACAGGCGGGACAGTAGTAGGTTTCCTTATCGGCATAGTAGACCGTCTCGATGCGTGTGCGGCAGCGCGGGCACGGCTCGCCCGCGTGCCGGTGCACACGGAGCAGCTCGACCGGCTCGCGCGTCGGCAGTTGCGTCCCAAAACGGGTCCGGTGCTCCTGGAGCGCGGCGGCAAATACGCTCCGGATGGCGCCGTACAGCCTGGCCACCTCGTCGCTGGAGAGACGCGCGGCCGGCGCAAACGGCGAGAGCCTGGCTTCCCACAAGATCTCATCCGCGAAAGCGTTCCCGATACCCACGACATGGCGCTGCTGGGTGATCGCGCGCTTGAGCTGTCCCGGTTCCGCCTGGACGGCGCGCGCCAGCACATCGACGGTGAGCTGCTCACTGAGCGGATCGGGCCCTAACCCGGCCAGGGGCTCGCTCGACGCAGCATCCTGCGCGCGCAGCACATAGACCCCTGCCCGCTTTTTGGGCCCGGCTTCGTTCACGCGCAGTTCATCTCCGCCATCGAGGAACAACCCGAACGCCATCGGCTTGGGCGCCGGCGAGGCGCGGCCCTTGCGCGCTGCGCTTCCGGCCCGCGCGATCTGCAGGCGGCCGTCGCGCATGAGGTGCATGACAAGGAGCAGATCGTCTGAGAGATCGGACACGATGAGCTTACCGATCCTCCGGACGCGCTCGATGCGACGGCCGGCCAGCGCGCTGACCGGTGGGTCAAACGTCTTCACGATGGCCGGACTGGGCACGCGCACCGACACAATTGTGTGACCCTCAACCTCGCGGGCCAGATTCTCGACCAATACCTGGATGAATGGGAGCTCAGGCATTCAGATTACCCGTCTATTGCGTCTATTGAGTCTATCGCGTCTATTGCGTCTCCTGATTCTTCTGCGACGCGAGAGACGCAACGGACGCAAGAGACGCAATAGACGTCAGTGCCTCGCGTACTTTGTCGGGCGAAACCGCGCCTTGGGCGAAGGCCGGGCGTCCTCCGCCCCGGCCGCCCAGCGGCTCAAGGGCGCGGCGTAGTACGGCGGCGGCATCCAGATCCAGGTCCGATGATCTGGCGACGATCACGCGCCCCTCGGAGGTGGCGAGTGCGGCGATGGTGGCGCCGGCAGCCGCGAGCCGGCCCGCCAGCGCCGACGTCATCTCCGCCGACCACCCGGCCAGCACCTCGGTCACAATCCTGGGCGTGCCCGGAAGGTTTTCGAGCCGGCGCTGCGCTTCGAGTTCCACCAACTGATCGCGCAGGCCGGCCAGCGTACGGTCGCGTTCGCGGAGTTGCCCCATAAGCCGCTCCACCGCCTCGGCGACCTCTTGATCCTTCACGGTGAGCTTCACCGCGAGCTCGCGTACCAGCGCGTTCTTCCACCGGGAGTCG
>Ga0137380_10006888_pt1 | contig 10154 bp, 7 predicted proteins | sample SagtaG_17_FD_104809 | JGI IMG/M metagenome (GOLD analysis project Ga0137380, IMG submission 104809) | Vadose zone soil microbial communities from Sagehorn Ranch, Mendocino, California, USA - Sage2_L_100_16 metaG | ecosystem: Environmental > Terrestrial > Soil > Vadose zone | place: USA... | reverse complement strand
CCGGGGCTGACGCCGAGCGCGGGCCTGGCCGCCATCACCGAGTTGTGTGACCGGCTCGGCGTGATCAGCGCACTGGATGCGGCGGTCGGCCCGATCAAGCAGCGGGACCGCGGCTTCGGGGCCGGGGAGCTGCTGGCGGGGCTGGCGTCGGCGCAGCTGGCCGGGGAGGATTTCCTGGTCGGGCTGGACCGGCAGCGCGCCGATGCGGCCGGGCAGCAGATCACGCCGGTGCCGGGCCTGGCCTCGACCACCGCGGCGGGCCTGGCCCGCAGGGTCACCGCCGCGCAGTGGAAGGCAGCCGAGCACGGGCTGGCGGCGGCGACCGGGCGGATGCTGGCCCTGCTGCCCGCGCCGCGGGCGGCGGCCCTGACCGAGGGGCCGGTCACGATCGACCTGGACACCACCGACGTGGAGGTCTACGGGTCCACGAAGCGCGGCGTGGCCTATAACCATCAGGGCCAGCGGGTGGGCCGTCCGCACGTGGCCACCTGGGCCGAGACCGAGATCGTGCTGGCCGCCGACCTGGGCGACGGCACCGATGACCCGCGCGCGACCGCGCCGGATCTGCTGCGCCGCGCGCTGGCTGGGCTGCCGCAGCGGGCCCGGGCTTCGGGGCGGGTGGCGCTGCGCGCCGACGCCGGGTACTTCGCCGGCGCACTGGCCCGCGCCGCCCATGACGAGACGATCGCGTTCGCCATCGGCGCTAAGCGGATCGCCCCGCTGTGGCGGCTGCTGGCCGGCATCGCCGAAGACAGCTGGCACGACGCGATCGACATGGACAATGCCCAGGTCGCGGTTGCTCAGTACTGCCCGGACTGGTGGCCGGCGAACACCTGGCTGCTGATCCGCCGGGTGCTGCTGGATCCGGAGCAGGTGTCACCCGACCCGCGGTCACGGCGCCGCCGGACCCTGCACCCAGACCAGCGTGCCCTGCCGTTCCCTGAGCTGGCCGGCGCCGGGGCGATCTACGCCTACTCGTTCATCCTGACCAACCTGGACGTGTCCGCCCCGGACAAGGCGGTAGCCGCCGAGCACTGGTACCGGCACCGCACCACGGTGGAAAACATCTTCCGCGACAGCAAGCTCGGCGCCGCCCTGCGGCACCTCCCCTCGGGATACCACCAGGTGAACATGGCCTGGATGTGGGGGGCGCTGCTCGCCGCCAGCATGGCCGCCTGGCTGCACCAGCTCACCGCCATCACGGCAGGCGAGGACATCTTGGCAGGGCACGGCGTGCGCGGCGGCAAGGCCATGATCGCCACCCTGCGGTGGCGGCTGATCGCCGTCCCCGGCCGGCTGATACGCCACGCCCGCCACTTGGTCCTGCGGCTCCCACCCGGGCACGGCCTGCTTCCCGAGATCCTCACCCGGCTGCGCACACTGCCCCTCCCGGCCTGACCCGCACCCACCCCAGGCACCCGCTTCCCGTCCCGGTCCGCCCGGCTCACCAGGCCGAACCCTGCAGAAAGGCTGCAGACGGCGAACCCCGGCACCGATTCCCGGGTCATCAGCATGCCCAGCAGCAGGAACGAGGCACACCAAGATCATTAACGGACGGTGGAATCAGCTCACCGCGCTACTCGCGGAATCGGGTCTGATCACCGAGCAGCGGCAACTGGCGCGGGCCCGGCCGGAGCCGTGGCAGCCACCAGCCGGGCACCTGCTCGTCGCTGGCTGCTTTGTGTGTTTTGGCCGTGATCTCCACGGCGCCGGGGCGGCCGGTGACCCGGCGTGGGCCGCCGCTGTCCTTTTTCGCGGTCGGCGCTACCTGGCGGGAACGGTGCGCGCGGCGGCGGCGTGCGGCCCGTACGAGCCCGGGCTGCTCGCGCTGCGCGAGGGCCCGCTGCTCGAAGCCGCCGTCCGCGATCTTCCGGATCAGCCGGTTGTGCTGCTTGTCAACGCGACCGGGTGGGATCATCCGCGCCGCGCTGGGCTCGCGCTGCATCTGGGCGCCGTCCTCGGGGTACCCACGGTGGGTGTCACGCACCGGCCACTGGTCGCTGCGTCGCCGTGCGGGCAATGGCCCGCGGACCGCTATGGCGCCACAACCCCGCTCGTGCTCGATGCCGTGGAGGTGGGGTGCTGGCTGCGCACCCGGGCGGGCACCCGCCCGCTGGCGGTGCACGCCGCATGGCGGACAAACACCGCCGTGGCCGCGGACGTGGTGCTGCGCAGCTGGTGCAGGCGCCGCACGCCGGAACCGCTGCGCCAGGCTCGCCGGCTCGCCCGCACCGCACGTGCCGGGTGACCCGCACGCCGCGCTTGCTACTCCTGCACCGCCCGTGCCGGGTGACCCCGCGCTCCGCGCGGGCGACCCCTGCACCCCCCGCGGCGCAGGTCGCTTAGCGTCAAGCAGGCTCTTAGCTGGCTACAGGGAGCAGGATCGCCGAGGGGTGGTCAGGGTCGTGGAAGACTTCCTGGTCGGCAGGGAGCATCCGGGCGACGCCCGCCGGCTCGCCGGTGCCTGAGTTGCGGTCGACCCGCGGGTACGCGCCACTCGCTACCTGCACGCGCAGCCGGTGACCCGGCAGGAACCGGTGCCCTGCAGGCCACAGCTCGACCTGAACCCGCCGCACGCCGTCGGCGCCGCACGCCGCGCCCGCTGGCAGCACACGGCGCACGCCCTCGCAAACGCTGACGGACGCGCCGGTCGGTGCCACATCGCACAGCCGGACCACGAAGTCAGTGTGCCCGCGGCTGGAGCGGACGTAGAGGTCGGCGGTAACCGGTCCGATGATCTCCAAACCGGCCGCAAGCGCCCGGCTTGTGAAGGTCAGCACGTCCCTGCGTGCCTCAAGACGGCGGTTGTCCTCGGGCGCCGAGTTGCCCATGAGGGTTGGCCCGTTAAGCGCGGGCGTGGGATGCCCGGGGTGGTAACGGTAGGTGTCGGGCGGTGACTCGGCGGGCGCGTCAGGCGCGAGGCCGCGTCCCTGCTGCAGGTGCCACCGTTGCTCGCGCATGCCTGGCACGGGCCATTCGGGGTACTGGCGCCATTCGCACGCACCGGTGATGTACAATCTGACCGGACCGGCGAGCAGGCCGGAACTGTCACCAAGCAGGTGGGCGCGAAACCACGCGAGCGCATCCGCCCCCGCGGCGCTCACCTGCCGTGGGTCGACGTGGTACCAGGGCCCAATGGTCAGCCGCGGCTGCTGGCCCGCGCGCCGAAGGCGCCCGTAATCCCGCAGCTGCCAGGGCAGAAAAACGTCGTACCAGCCGCCGAGCATGCTGACAGGAGCGGTCACTTGTGCGACGTTGCCGCTGTGGTCGCGACGGCGCCAGTAGGATTCGTCGGCGGCGGCGTTTCGCAGCACGTCCTGGAAGAACGGCACCGGCGCGCCTGCGGCGAGGGTGTCGAATTCGGACATCGGCCGCGCGGAAAGCGTCGCGCGCCTGGCGCGGCGGATGGACGTGAAACCCGCGGTCAGCCCGCCGATGGGGCGTTCTACGCGGGTGGTCAGATCGCTCCAGCTGAGCGTGGACTCAAGGGCGAAGGCGCCGCCGACATAGGCGGCCTCGTACAACTGTGAGGCGGTCATCTGCACCGCCATCGCCCGCAGCTGCGGGGCGTGAGCGGCGATCGCCCATTGCGCGTAGCCGAGATAGCTCGGACCATGCATCGCGAACGTGCCGCCGAACCACGGTTGCGCCCTGAGCCACTCCACCGTGGCGAGCCCGTCGCTCTGCTCGTTGGCGAGCGGGTCGAACCTGCCGCCCGACCCGAACGTGCCGCGCACGCTCTGCACTACGGCCTGGAAGCCGTGCTGTGCGAAGAAACGCCCATGGGCCAGGCCCATGAAGCCGCGCCGCCCGTACGGCGAGCGCACCAGGATCAGCGGCGGCTGGCTTGCCGCAGCGGTGTGCACGCTCGCCGGGTAATACCGGTCCGCGAGCAGGATGACACCGTCGGGCATTGGTACAGGAAGATCGCGGTCCACCAGCACGGGGTGCGGCCCAGGCGGCAGCCGTATCGCTGCCACGCCAAGCCTGCCTGCGGCGGTAGCCGCTCTCGCCCGGGCCATCGTGACACTTTTGGTCGCCGTGCGGCTGGCTCGGGTGACCATGACGCCAGCGCCAGCGGCAGAGGTGGCGATGTGCGCGCGCGTCACGCCAGCACCGCCGTTAGGTACCTGCTTTGATCTCACGCTGCCCGCGGTGCTCAGCCGCTGCGCTCGCACGGTCGACCTGCGGGCGCCGGCCAGTCTCGCCGCGCTGTTCAGTGTCGAGTATGTGATCGTCCTCACCGCGACCAGCCGCTTGGCAAATTGCCCGCCGGGAATACGCACCGCCGCCACCATCCCCGAAGTTACCACTTAGTAGCCATAGTGACCCATCACTGCGGGCGAGGGAAGACATGGCAGCGGTGGTAGTTACGCTCAGGTCGGCGAGCCTGCCGCGGCGCCGGTCACCAGATCGCCCCACCGATCCAGTGCGGCGTCAAGGTCGAGTGGAGCGATGTCGCCCTTCTGCCGCTCTTGCTTCCAGTCCTGTTCCGGGACTCGCCACATGACCTCGAACTCGATGCCGTCAGGGTCCTTGGCGTAGAGCGACTTGGATACCCGGTGGTCGCTCGCTCCCACCAGCGCACCTGCCGCAGCGAGCTTGCGGCGCGCGTCGGCAAGCTCGGGCAGGCTTCCCACCTCCCAGGCGAGGTGGTAGAGGCCGGGCTGCGCCGAGGTGGACGGACCCGCGTGGCTGGGGTGGCTGATCTGGAACAGCCCGAGGTCATGATCGTTGGCGGTGCCTGGTGCGCGCAGGAACGCGGCACTGCCCGCAATCTCGTACGAGGTCTCGAAACCGAGCGTCTCGCGGTAGAATCGTACGGAACGTGACACGTCGCGAACATAAAGCACGGCATGGTTCAGGCGGCGAACTGGCATCGCGGACACTCTCCTCGCAGTCTGTCTACCTGGGAAATGCGCGGATGTCTCCGCTGATTCCCGCCGTCGTCCGCGGTCCTAGCCGTGCGCCAGCTTCGCTGGCCAGGCCGAGATCTCCTGCCACAGCTCTTGGTAACAGCGGGTCGCCAAGCTGCGCGGCGAATAGGCGGGCAGTGGGGCTCTTCTGACGGCCATCTGCTCGATCAGCGACATCGCGGGGATCGCAGCGCCTGCCACGTCGGCCCGCTGTCTGGTGAGGTCCGCCAGGATGTCGCGGTGCAGCCGCTTGCGCCTGTCGACCATGGAGAAGAATGCGACGATGGCCGGCTGTCTGCCGTTCAGCGAGCCGACGAAGCCGGTGAGCTGGTCAAGCGTGCGGGTGCACAGCGTGGTCGGGATGAGCGGCACGATCAGCATGTCCGCCGCGTGCAGCACGTTCTCAGACACCAGCGACATGCTCGCCGGGCAGTCGAGGAAGACGGCGTCATACTCGCGTGCGAGCGGAGCGAGCAGCCGGGCGATCTGCCGCGTTGGCCTTCTTGCCGCGTCCAGAAGCAGATCCAGCTTGCGGTAGGTGAAGTCGGCGGGCAGTAGGTCGAGGTTGTCGAAGTCGGTGCCCTTGATCGCGGCGTCGACCGGCCTCGTCCCGCGAACAAGCGCCTTGCCGCCGCCCTTGACCCGCGGGCGGACACGGAACAAGTAGGTGGCCGCGGCTTGCGGGTCCAGGTCCCACAGCAGGGTTCTCCTGCCGTCGCGGCTGGCCAGGTACGCCAGGTTGACGGCAGCCGAGGTCTTGCCGACGCCACCCTTGACGTTGTATGTGGCGTAGACCCTCATGCCGCCGCCTCGGCGAGCAGCGCGATACGCCGGGTGTTGCGTGGGCTGGTGAACTGGGCGAAACGCCTGGCGAAGTCGCCGCGGGCGTGGTTCGCGGTCGCGTCGAGCTGTGCCGCAAGCTCGCCCATGGCAAGCAGCGTAGCCGCGGGAACTGCGTTTTCCGCCATCATTCGTTCGGCAAGGGCACGGATCGCCTCACGCTGAACGTGCCCATCCTGGATGTCGCCGAGGCAGTCCTGAAGCTGTTTGAGCTCGCTGACGGCGCTTTGGTGGACGGCTGGTTCGTGCAGCGTCGCGAAGAACTCGAGCACGTAGCGCAGTTCCTTGCCGCGTTTGCGCACAAGATGTAGCTGATCTTCGTTGGAGGCGGGCGTCACCGCCGAGCCGGTCCGCACCAGTCTGGCGTAGGCGCGCCGGGTCCGTGCGGCGGCCAGCTCCGCGATGGGCACCTGCGCCGCGTGCGCCATGTGCGCCGCCTGCGGCGTGTGCGCCCTGTGCGCCTTGTGCGCCTCGTGTGCCGCCTGCGGCGGCCGGCGCGTGGCCTCACCTTCGGCGGCGCGGACCTCGCTGAGCGCGGCGCGCCAGTCGTGGGTGAGGCAGGTGAAGCGGGCGGAGCGCAGGCCACGGACCAGGCGCCGGCGCTCGGCGGCGCGATAACGAACAAGGCACGCGTGCAGCGGTTCCAGGTCCGCGGCCGCCGCCGTGACCAGGTCGGCGGCGGCGCGGTCGAAGCCGAGCAGGTGCACGTCGAGGTCGCGAGTCGGGGTGGTGAGTTGCCCGAGCCAGCGAAATTCAGGCGCGAACCGTGCCGCGAGCCCACCAGGCAGCGCGTCGCCCGCCAGTTTCAGCGCGGCTCTGGTCCGGCGCACGGCGACCCGCAGGTCGTGCAGAAACTCGGTGTCGACATCGCGGATGACGCCGTCGACGTTGGCCTCGGCCATGTCGAGAAGGCGCAGCAGCACCGAAGCAAGAGCAGGGCCCGCCGCCATGGATGAGACCAGCTGAACACCCACCTGGCTGGTGTAGCTGCCCGCGTCCAGCCCGGCCGCCGCGAGCGCGGCACGAAATGCTGACCCGTTGGCGGCGGCGACGCCTGGCAGACCGGCGATCAGCCGCTCGATGCGGTCGGCTTGCGCCTCATACCCGCGTACCGCGACGATCGCCAGGCGCGGTGATGGGGCCGTCGCGTCCATCTCCGGCACCGTGGTCTCGTCAACCGTGAGGTAGGCGATCGTCTTTCGCTCCTGGTCGAGCACACGCAGCTCACGCCGGGTGCCCACGGTCGAGACAACGGGGAGCAGCGCCCTGATCCCCGTGATCGGGGCGAGGAGGTCACGAACTGGCCCGGCAGGCAGCTGTTCGGCCAGAGCTGGCAAGGTCAGTCTGGGCACGGCTGCGGTCCGCACACCCTCCCGCGTGACCAGGCTGAGTTGGTAACTGCCACTGCGGATGCTGTATTCGAGCGTGACTCCGGTGCGGTGCAGGCGCCAGTCGAAGGTGTCCAGCCACACATGCCGTACCGCTGCGGGCCGTCCGGCGCTCAGCTTGAACCGCGGTTGCAGTGCGTCGGCTAGCTTGCCCACCGACCCGCTTGTTCCTGCGCCGGCGCCAGACTCGCCGCCCGTCCTGTCGACGATGAACTCGCGAAGCTGCCGGGACAACAGCTGCCTCCCGTTTGATGGATGGCTGGTGCTGGCGTCCCGCGCGTCTACGGCGTCGCCAGACATGACGCACTATAGCCAGCTTTGGTTAACTGACCGTTCAAGACTTTGTCACCAGCTATCACCCTGCTGGCTTATTCGGCTCGTGCGCTGAGGCGGCGTCGGCGCCAAGCCGCCGCTGAGCACCTGCGCATCAGTGATCACGGAACCTTTTCCCGTCCATTCCTGGAAAAGGTTCCGTGATCATGAAACCGTGGCTGTCGCGCCGCCTGGCTGGGCAGTTTGCCGCCGCAGGGCCGGGCACACCGCGACAGCCGGCCCTCCGCGACAGTCGGCCCCTCCGCGCCAAAGGGACACCGGTTTCCGCACCGCACGATCCCCGCGCGCGGAACAGCCAGCAATCATCGCAGCGTCGCCGCCAGCTGAGGTCGGCACCATGGTGGCCGCCGACGCATTGGAAATAGGCCAACAGAGGCCACGCCAGAGTACAAAGACGAATTTCGTCGGCGACGGGGGCGCCGAGGTGGCCGAGTTTCTACTCTGGCCGAGACCCGCGCACCCAGCCGAGACCCGCGCACCCGGCCGAGGCCTGGTCACGAGCCGGATCGCCCGAGCTGGCGCAGACGCTCGCGGCCAATGAACGTGAACATCCGGTGACCCATCTCCAGTGGCCGTGGCGAGCCGGTGAAGCGGTGCGCCCCAACTCCGAAGTCCGTGCCTGGCTCGGTGACGAACTCCAGCTCGAAACCTCGCTGCCCAAACCAACGGCAAAGCAGCGGCACCAAGTCGGGTGAGCGGCGGTGGCGCGTCCACAACACGGTGCCGTCCCACTTGCACAGCGCAGGAAGGTAGCCGATCGTCCGCTCGATGTCGGCGTCGGTAATGTTCCCGAACACCCCGCACGCCAGCACAAGTTTGGCCGGGACCATTCCGGCGTAGTGGTCGGTCAATGCCGCGTCACCGACCACTACCTCGATCCCGCTAAGGCCACTGGCCACGGCGCCGTCCCTGGCTGCCGTGGCGTTGCGCGGGTCCAGTTCGACAAGCCGCGCTCTCACATCCTTACGGCGCGGGTGCGTAGCCAGCACCCCGAGCAGGTCACGGGCCTGGCCGGCACATATGCTCACTATCCGCACCGGTCCGGGCGGGCACGAATCGAGTGCGTGCCGGATCTGCCGCTGAACCACGGCAAGCCGCTGGGCCAGCGCAGAACCGGAATCGTCATACTGGTCATGCCAGGCGTGCCAGTCCTTGCCCGTCATTTCCTTCCCAGTCATCGGCGCCCACGACAGTGGTAACGGCCCGGTGCTCGCAAGCCGCGGGCCCGCACCCATTGTCCCAGGCGCCGTCACCACCCCATCAAGGTGGCCAGCGGGCACGCCCTGCCTCAATCCCACGCACGGGAGAGCAGCCAGTCGCTCACGGCTACATCGTGACGCAGCTCGTATATGCCCCTCGGCGCATCCCTTCCAGGAGACGCCTGAACGCGCCAGAACTCCCTGTCCGCTGGAACGCTCGGGTCCGGGCTCCGCTCGCGCCACCATTCGCGGCTCACCACCGAGTGATCCAGTATCGCAAGAACCGTGTATAACCTCCCTCTCCAAACGAACCTGGCTGGCCTACCGTCTTCGTGTGTCCACACGTCGATGGGATCGCCATATAACCTGTTCACGCGACCGCCCGCACTTCCCAACACTTCCGCGTCGATCACCGGCCCCGGGTGTGTCCGTGGGCCGCGCGGCCATCTCTGCTACCGCTCCGGCAGCCACCCGGGGGAAGTCAGGCAGCACTACATTCGAACATATACTCGATTGTCTGAGACGGCAACCCACGGCGATGCGGCACAATCCGGGCTTGCATGCGAAGGGCCTCAGGGGCGGTCAGCGGCACCGAAATCCGGTTCCACATGGCACCGGTCGCCCATCGGGACCCCTGGCTGAACAGTGGGCCCGCCGGGGGTCCTACAGAAACAGCGGTGGGCTACCGCTGTAACGGCAGCGGCAGCTATGGCCATCGATATCCGTGGAACTGACACCGCGGAGTGGTGTCAATGGGCCCGTAGTGGAGGTCCCGTGAGGACCCCAAGGATCTATCGCGGCGACGCGGGCGGAACCCGAAGCTGTCGCGCCGTAGCTCGCCGACCTGCGACACTACCGACCATGCGTACGCTCGTCGTCGACCACCCACTGATCGCGCACAAGCTCACCGCTCTGCGTGACGCGGACACTGAAGCACCGACCTTCCGCCGGCTCGCCGACGAGCTCGTCACCCTGCTCGCCTACGAGGCCACCCGCGAGGTGCGCGTCAACGCCGTGTCAGTGCGGACGCCACTCAGCCCGGCTAGCGGCGTCAAGCTGGCCCGGCCGGTCCCGCTCGTGGTTCCGGTCATGCGAGCCGGTATCGGAATGCTCGATGGCATGGCGCGGTTGCTGCCGACCGCCGACGTCGGGTTCGTCGGGCTGGTCCGGGATGAAGAGTCGCTTGTTGCCTCCACGTACGCCGACCGGCTACCGGCCGACCTAAGCGGCCGGGAGGTCTTCGTGCTCGACCCGATGCTCGCGACCGGCGGCACACTCGAAACCGTCATCGGCATGCTCACCGACCGTGGCGCAACCGCGGTCACCGCCATCTGCCTCATCGCGGCCCCCGAGGGAGTCAACAGGCTCGCGGCCGCTTTCCCTGCAGATGATCCGCTTCCTGTCCGGGTCGTGACGGCGGCGATCGATGACCATCTGGACCACCGCGGTTACATCGTGCCCGGGCTCGGCGACGCCGG
>Ga0137380_10006883_pt1 | contig 10158 bp, 9 predicted proteins | sample SagtaG_17_FD_104809 | JGI IMG/M metagenome (GOLD analysis project Ga0137380, IMG submission 104809) | Vadose zone soil microbial communities from Sagehorn Ranch, Mendocino, California, USA - Sage2_L_100_16 metaG | ecosystem: Environmental > Terrestrial > Soil > Vadose zone | place: USA... | reverse complement strand
CCGAGAAGAACATACGCCCCGCGTTGAGGAGTCCTGGCCAGCCAATTACGCTCGGGCAACTGAGCTGTGCCACTTGATGTGAAGCGGCAGGTCTAAGACTTGGATGTGACATGTTGGACACGTTTGGGCTACTCGCTTCATTGGGAGAAATCATGTGGACAATCAACGCGACGTCCCTCCTGTTTTTATTGAGCTAGTACGGATTAGAAGTCTAGAATAGTCTCGCCATAGAAAGAGTGAGAACGACTTTGGGCCACGGATTCCAACCATCTACCTTAGGAGGTATTTCGAAGACAATGATAGTAACGCTCTACCCTCTCATTTTTTGGGTGCTAGTTCTCAAGCTTATCGGAATAGGAGAGATAATTCCTTCCACAATATTGGCTGACCCTGCGTTAAACGCCGCTTTGACAACGTATTTCTATATCGGCTTGGCTCATCTAGCGATAGGAATTCTGATTTTAGTCTGGCAGACTCTTGCACTCCTGAGGCCCGTTCAGTTGCTTCGGACCAGTATCCCGAGAATGGTAAGCAATGTTCGGGACTACGCCAGCATAGACGCAGATTCTGCTCTAAGAATCCAAGTCAAGGATCTGCTAATTTCCAGCCTAACAAGGGGACAACTAAAGTCCCTAGCCCTTTACTCGCGCCTCAAGCAAAGCATCCCTCTTCAACTGATTCTCTTCGCAACCTTCCCTGGGAGGATCATTGTTACGATAGAATTAGCCCGCTTTCTATCACCCTTGGCGATGTCTTGGATTTCCTTGGGGCCCCGTGACATTAGCTCCTCCTTCATCCTTGTCGGACTTCTTTCGGTATTATCAGCCATTAATTTCAATCATCTTCTCACCATAGAGAAATCATCTCACTACCAGAAGGTTCGACCCAGGTACTATATGTCTCGAAGGATTCTCTCCGAATTTACGATATTTGCGCGGGTGCCGACTATATTCGAGGCAATTGCGAAATATCGCTTCGGCGTGATCGAAGTCGAGAGTCCAAATGAAAATACCTTGTCCGATATCATCAAACGCGTACTCTCTGCGCAGGTCGGATCTCCTCTGATCTTCTTCTACAAGTTCGAAGAACTCTACCCCCTCTCTGAATTGAAACATGTTGCAAAACTCGCCCCGGTGGCTCGGGACTTTCTCATGGAGGCACATCCAGTGGCCTTCGTCGCAATCTTCAATGGTGAATGTATCCTCTTCGCCGAAGTCGACATGCTGGACGTCAGAAGGATGGACGTTTGGAGCCGTAGTCCTGCTCTAACTCGCAAAATAGTTGCGAAAAGTGAGAAATTGCTGATGGAAAACTAGGTCTCTTGAAAATTGAGCCTCAGAGTTGCGAGTCGATTTGCCGAGCTATCAGCAATCGGCAATATGGCCTATCATTCTCCTCAGCCCAACTATCGGGTCGGTGTTTGTAACAACTCCCAGTGGGACCTTGATGAATGCTCATTAGGGTTTACATCGTCGAGACGTTTGGTGAGACGACTCGGCGACTCTTTATCGAAAGTCTTTGCAGAAACGAAACATTTCCCGCTTACTATATAGTTCTCGAAACTCATCGGACCGTAGATCGACCTCGCGGACCTAACTCAAGCTACGCTGGTCATCATCAGATTGGGTCAAATGTAAGCCTTTGTAGAAATATTGTCAGGAGGCCGAATGAATCCTATAATCAGAAGTTCCCGGTCGTATCGGGAGAAGCAATGGTAGCCCGGGGGAGATTCGAACTCCCGTCGATGGGTCTCTTCCTGGTTAGAGGAGTCCAAAGCCCATCATTGGCCGGGTCACTGTTTTCGACCCTTGCTAGTCCACTACACCACCGGGCTACAAGAGACCCGGGTCTTCGGCCAAGACCCAATAAGCCTTCTGCGACAGCACCGCTAGCAGATTCGCTCTCCTGTCTCAGCGATAACAGATAAACAGCTCAACCTCGCAGTTGTCGAGTCAGCGAAACGATTGGCGCGATCGCCCACACGCCAATCCTTCACGAAGGGAGCAAGAGTTTTGGTTGGCGGTGTAGGTCGGCTTGCCGCGAGCGTGTCTTGGCGAGAGAAGTTAATTTGTGAGACTTGAAGGAGAGGTAAGGCGATGGTATCAGATTGAGCGGACGTAGAATCGGCATTATTGCGATTCTGTCTCTTCTGTCTCTGATAGTTGTCTTCTTTGTTCCGGTGATCCCCGTTGATTCAAGGGGTTCAGCGGATTCAATATCTTTTTTCTTGTTCAGATGCGGCGAAGTACATTGGTACCTGCCGGTTGGAGGAGCTTATCCCAATTACACGTACGTTGGCGTGTGGGCATTTGGGTGTGTATAGCCTTTGGATTTGGTCAAACCCTGAGAGCCTGAGGCTTTGCCTGCCCACGTTCAAGAGAAATTTGCGCCGATGCATAACCTTCCGCGGTTGTTTTCGGGGCCAATGCTATTTTGGGTATGCTCAAAAATACCTATCTGGCCCGAGTCGAGATAACTGAATGTCCGGGTCTAGCTATGTAAATTTACAAAGACTTTGCGAATCCATCGAGTGTAAATGTCTTGGGTCTGTTGTGATAACTTCCATTTGTCCATGTCCCCCTCACCAATATTCCTTGAGATTGAGTTGCGAGAGCATGATAAATTTGCGGAGTTCGGCCTAGTAGGATCTGCCGACTGGAAATCCGAGAAATTGCCAAAAAAGAGGATTCGCGTCTCTAAACGAGGCTTTCGTCTCAGTCTTGGGGGAGGTCACGATTTAGCGAAAGAGATTTCGGGCGCATCGCTAGTCTTCTCAAATACTTCTTACGGAATAACCAAATGCTGATGGCGACGACCGCCACTATTCCAGCGACGATTGTAAAAGACCATGGTGGGTTTATGCCAAAGAAGATAAGAGAACTTGACTGGCCAAACAGTTGCACGACCGCATTCGCGCCATACGCGTTACCGATAGTCACGACTGAGGATCCGGCTAAGAAGAATCCTCCGCCCACGGCAGCCACTAGAAATCCTTCCACCTGCGAGAAAAATTGGTTGGGAGAGATCGGCGTACGAAAGCTCCAGAGCTGGTGACCCTGCGAATCATACTTCATGACAAATCCGTTTCCACCTATAGAAGCCATGGAAAGGTAGACTCCTGACGAATCCCCGGAAAGATTAGACCTGCCTACACCAGATCCGTCGGGGCTGTCAAACAGCAAGGTCCACAACTGGTTGCCACTTCGGTCGTACTTGCTAAGAAAGCCACGGGGACCTGAGTAAATGTACCCGAGCCCCGTCTCGCCGGATACGTATACCCCGCTTGCGTCCGCCCACCCTCCCGTGCCCCCGGAACGCAACCAATTCTCATTGCCATTCGTATCATAGCTAGCGAGGAAGCTGTCAGTTATTGCATAGATGGTTGATGAGACAACAAAGATTCCGTCCACGCGTCCAGTAGAGTTCGAGATTTCATTGGTCCAAAGCACATTACCATCAAGATCGTATTCACGGACAAAATTAATCGTGCCCGTGAAGTTCTGGTTGGTCAGGCGAATGTCTGAACTACCGGCCATGTAAACAGCATTTGTAGTCGCATAGATCGCAGCATCATGGACCCCTCCGAGTTGGCGGACCCAGAGGATATTACCGTTGGAGTCAAGCCTGACAAGAGTATCGTTGCGAACTCCTTCACCCATAGTGAAAACAGTGTTGGTTCCAGCAGCCACTGAGACGATAGTCTGGCCTTGCACACTAGTAAGAGGACTGTTCCAACCAGCTCTCCCTGCAAGATCGTATCGCCTTATGAAAGGTGTTCCAGTGTACCATCCAGTTGAGTTCAGATAGCCTCCTACATAGAGACTACCATTGTTTACCACGATGCCGGTGACACCATTCGAGTTTGTGCCATATGATCCAAATTGGTCGGTCCAGATGATCGGGGGTCGCCATAGTACCAGGCCCAACCCGCTGCCCGCGACAATTAGCGCCAGAACTAGAAGGGGAATCACTCCGGCTAAGAGGACAGGAACAATTGCGCTTCCTTTCATCGATGAGACTCTAGAACATAGTTCTCAGCAATATGTCCATCGCAAACGATCAAGCTGGCCGAGCATGTAGAGGGATGACTCATGGGTGGGAACCATTCTAAGTGGGGTTCTGGACTTTCTAGGCTAAGGTATCACGGTTACTGGTATCTGGACTGTTGCGGAGACTCCTCCGCCTGTGGCGGTAAGAATGACGTTGTAGGTTGTCTTGGCCGTGTTCGAGTTCACAGAAACGCCAAAGAAAGTAGTGCTGCTGCTCCCTGCCGCTAGAGAAACGCTTGTTGGGCTGGTCGAGAACGATGGCGGATGCCTGACCGAGGGGGAAGAGGTGATCGAAAATGTGATCGTGTTCATGAAACCGTTCAGACTGGTCAAGGTGATTGTCGCGTTGCTCGTCTCACTCTTTCCAAGTGTTATCTCGGGCCGACTGCTACTCATCGAAAAGGTCGGACTAGGGGCGGCAGTGTAACTGGCTCCTTGGATCGTTTCAAGGGGAGGAGAGATCGATCCGTTAGAGAATAAGACGCAAGTAGTCGTCCCGTTCACGCTCGATGAGGAACAGCCGGTCTGGAAGGAGATGGGAGTCATGGTTGTTCCGGTCACATTGTAGACCGCTGTAAAAAGTAGCCCTGTAGTAGGCGCGATGGTCAAAAAGCCCGCGGGACCGACTGCTCCCATATGGATCGTATCCACCGAATCATTGGGGGAGCATGCATTGCCCGCTTTGAGAACATTCCCGATGCACTTGGATATTATAGTCCCTCCGGACAGGATGCTCCCCGCAGTGTTCGCGTCGGCCGGTTTGATTATGGTATGGTTCGCTTTGAGTATGATGTCGAACGCGCTAATCGAATCGGAGCCTTGGATTATTACTGATACGCTCATTTGAGTTCCGAGCGGAGAAGAGACTGTGACGGGAGGCGCCGGACAGCCACTGGTCCTCGATGGAGAGAGACACACGACACCGACCAGCTGACCATTCACCGGATGAAAAGCACCAGGAATGAATATTGCTGCAGTGAGAATCAAGATTAGAATTGATAGAAATTGTCGTCCGCTCGTTAACAGGCTCTACCACCACGACGATGATCGAACTCTCTTGTTACCATAATAATAATAGATTCACGTTCCATCTCAATAACGAGAAGAGACAAGTCTAGCAATCGTATCCTCCACTTGGATATTCCGGAGTGCAGCCCGCCACACTGGCTGGTTTGAGAACCGTTGATCCCTCGTAGAGAACCGGCGGCAGAGTAGCTATTCCCCCTGGGGGAGTCACGGCCCAGTTGAAGGGCGCAATCCAGTTCAAGCCGACGAACCGATTAACAATAGCAATCTGGATGGTACTGACTGGGCTAGGCCCACCGTTGGCTCCTATACCCTGCTGGAAGTGAGCACAGGGCCCCGACGAAGTCACCGGCTGACCAAAGCAACTGGCGACAACACTGAAGGTCAAGAAGTCATGAGAAATATCACCATTGTTCTGAGACCAAATCCAGAGCGCCAAGTTGCCGTTGCTTCTGAAGTAGCTACCGGCGACGCTGGAGCCAGGAGCCAGACCTTTTCCGAAACGGCTCAGAGTATAGCTACTACTCGGAGGGGGATTCATACTTCCGTAGGTAGTACAGCTTGTGCTACCGGTGAGCGTCACGGTACCACACTGCCAGGGGCCTGATCCTACAAAGTTGTGGTTCGACTGGAGTATGGGGTCAAAAGTAGCTGTGGTCTTTGCTGGGTCAACCTGCATGGCCAGGTTTGGGAAGACACAGCTCAGAGCACAGTTGACTGTCGAACCTGAAAGCGTATACTGGGCGGGGTAACAGGAATTCCCCAAGGCTGTGCAGGCATTGAAACCATTATTCCAAAGATCGGAGCGATTTGTCCACAAAATCCCCGGTAAGATGGGAGGAGAACCTATCGACTCCAATGTAAAAGGCCCAAAGGCTTTCACATTGATGTCGAACTGGGACAAACCAAGAATGGTGATTCCCGCAAGCGGCGCCAGAACTCCGCCGAGGATACTGCCAGTTGAAAGCAATGATAGATAGCTAAATGCAACGTCGAACGACGATACCCTCCTTCCGTCCTGGAAGAACATGTCACTCCGCAAAGTGAACCGATACGTTGCTGTTGTGCCCGCTGGAGGCGTGTAAGTCAGGGATGAAGTCGTCAGTTGCAGAGCACTCAGGGCCATCCAGTCAATCAACTGTTCGCCATACGGATCTGATGCTATCAAGCTGTCATACACGCTTCCGACGACTGCAAAGTCCCAGGGAGTACTGGCGATGTAAGGGTCGACGCTCGAAGTCGAGGACGAGAAGCCTTGTCGCAGAGTCCCGGTCGAGGTCGGATTCCAAGCATTAAGCCAATTAAAGTAGTTGAAGGTGCCTCCAGAGTTGATTACCCTGCTCCAGCCGTTCTGAAAACCGTATTGGACCCCCGTTGAATATACCGGAATGCTGTACGCGCCTTGGCCGAACGCATCTTCTGCCTGGATCCCCGCGCTCACCGCAGACAGCTTCGTCGTACCCGAACAGTTTCCACCTGGCCCATTGCTGGTCGCACCTGCAACAGGGTCTCCTGCCGCGGTTAAGCAAGGCGCGAACTCCATCCGATTGCTCAGGCTGTCAAAGCTTACGTTGCAGAGGTATACATAATCTGCTGCCGCGTTATTTGGTACGGCGCTACTTGAACAAGTGCCATTCGGTGGTTGGATGGACGTGATGCCGGAAACAAACTGGCTGTTGTAGACAAAGTAGAGATCAGTGTCAAAGGGATCGCAACTAATCAATTTGCAGAGTTGTCCTAATCGCTGTCTCTGGCTCCCATCAAACGGATTGATTGGCACATAGCTTCCAGATCCTTCTGTGAACATTCCCCAGCTGGTCGTCGGGCTTGACCCAGTCGAGGTGAAGTATCCTTGAAACGCATGTGCGTTTCCGTAATGTACATCCAGTATGTCCATTGGATTACTAGGCCACCCTGGCACTGGAACACTATTGCAACCAACCCCAGTGCTCGGGAAGCTTTCACTAATCGAGAAACTCCCACTCCACAGACCACAGATCTCTTCAGCAAAATTTTCGCCTAAGGTCTTGAGTGGGGGGCTGTCGTCCCGAATGTAGAAGTTGACTGGGTGTCCCCCTATCTTGTATGAAGCGTCAAGAACATTGTTCGATGGCTGGGCGCCGCAACAAAGCACGAGGTGACAGTCGGTGGAGGAGCTGAAAGTCCAATTCGAGGGAGAGCCGCTGGGGAACGTGCCGCCTGGAGGGTTAGCCAATATAACTTTCTCGCCAGGTGGCAGGCCGCTCAATGTCAAGCTTACACCCGTTGCGATGTCTTGGGCGCCAGCACAGAAGTCCGGGCTGGGATTTGCTTGCATCCACGAATACGAATTGCACCCACCTGAGACTAGGGGGACGCATACTCCAGTCGCAGCGGCCAGGTGATACGAGGTGCCTCCGGGAGCTCCAACGATACATCCGGAACCTGCTTCAGGGAAAGTTTGATCCCATCCGCAGGGAGTGGGGGTAAGCAATGCGCTGCTTGAGGAGAGGGGATTGTCGATGGCAACGCCATTTGCGGCAATATCTGCCTCATTTGTGACGAAGAGTGCTTTGTCGATCAGGTGGGCAATTCCCTGACGAATGTCTATTCCGCATAGGGAGTTGCCGAAGTTGAAGTTGCAACCCCATAAGTTGTTCGCAAGGTTGAACTCTATTCCCGTTATTCCCAGGAATTTCTGTTGCGTAATGAGCAAGCTGGGGCTCTGTGTAAATGTCGGTCGGAGTAACGGAGGAAGAGGCGCATCCGCAAAATCAATGGTACCGCTTTGTATGTTGCTGAATTCGGTGTTTTGATCACCAACAATTGTATCCAATAGAGTGTTCATCGCGGGACCCGCAGGATACCACAGTTGATCGCTTTGCAGGGTTGCGTGGACTCGAGGTGTACTCTGCCGAAGAAGTTGGAAGTGGCTCGATGCTGGACCCGCAAGACTAGAAAGAGAAAGAGCCAAAGCAAACACGATCAATAACCTCGCACTGTAAGCAACTCCAAGGGATCTGCTCAATCGTGAACGGTATCGCGAGAAGCCCTTAAGACTATATCACACTTGCGCATCTTATCCCTAGAACATTAATGCCGGGTTCTCCATTGTTCGGTACCTCCCAGATGCGAAGAGCAAGGAAGGAATATCCCTTATGACTGAGTATTTCACCAACTTTTTTTCTCGTGTCTGAGCAATAGCGGAGCGGTAGCTCAACCCAACGGATGTCGAGTCAGCGGAGCGACTGGCGCGAACGACTACACGCCAACCCCTCACGGATGGAACAAGAACTTGCAATCAAACTCCAAGCTGATGGAATACGCTATCAGACGCAGGTCGAGATACCAATAACCACGGCCGACCTCTACTTCCCACTGGAGTCTAGACCGTTGCTCGTGTTTGTCGACGGGCGGGTCCACCTTGGAACAGCGCAGATGGGCAAAGGACGAAGAACTGCGAACTCTACTCCGGAAGAGAGGATACAGGATCCTAGAATTATGTTACGACAGCTACTCGGACAAGAAAAGAGACAAGTTATACAGGGAACTCCAGAACAGCTTACGGATCACAGGATCGTAAAATCCCGGCAACCGATATTCAAATAAGCTCTGAACTGGACGGGTAGCTAAGGAAAGCTAGCATGAAACACATTACAGTATCGTTGTTGCTGTTCCTTGTTTCCCTCATGACGTATAGCTGGATAGGATTCCTTTGGGTCCTGTACAACAGCTATTTTGCTAGTACTGGAACAACCACAGCCAGTCTTAGTCAGACACTTGCATCAAACATTCAGACCGTTGTATTTCTCGCAGTTATAGGAGCGCTGGTGACCGGAATAGTAGCCTACGTTCTCGAGAGAGGAGTCAAGCTCGCGGCGGGTTAGGAAACTGGACGCACCGGTAAGTTCATGACAGAACAATCTCGCCAAATTATCTACCTAGCGGCGTGAAGGTCGACCGGAAGTCTGGCGGTCAATGCAGACCGTTCCTTGCTGCAAATTCGTATGCGGCTTGTAGTGGAAGGTCGAGGTTTCATGGCTTCTTGCCAGTTTTTCTTTGGAAAAGATCTTAAGGGTTTCCGCGAGGACCCATGGAGAGAGTTATCATCGGGGTTGGATTCTGCTCTTCGTCGCAACTTCGGGTGTCAGGCGTTTTTAGTCTGTGGGGTCTTCTAGTTTTATTGCAAATTTCTTCTCGGTGATCTGTTTCAGGTCGACTAGGTCCTTATCGTGTGTGTAGAAGACTGGGACGTTGTTCGCCATTAAGTTGGCGAGGATTAGGGAGTCGTGGCCTCCGAGCTTGTGGCGGAGGCAAGGTCGAGGGCCAGGTTGGATATTCTCTTTGATTGGTTGTGGAATTCGATGTAGGGATGATTCAGAAGGGAGACTAGTAGGTGTCTAGCGTCGGTGGGATCCCATTCTTGGTCAAAGACTATGTGATATGCGTCGTGTAGAACCGTTGGGTTCAATCCGATCTTCGACTCGGCCGAAAGCCCCAGAATGATTTTTCTTGCATTCTTGATTCTCTGGGAATGCTGGGTCGAGTGCATAGCAGAGAATGTTAGTGTTTAAACCCTTGATCAAGCGCGTGAACTAGGATAACCGTTCTTTCCAGATCCTCTTCATTTGCGAAGGGCTCGGGGTTGAGGGGCTTGCCGGTCCTCTTCGGCGGACTCTCGATCAACTCTCGAAACTTCGACAGATAGTCTCTCTTCCGAGCCGGAGTCACGACAGGCCCGACACGCGTTGCTTTCCATCCGTGGAGCCTTCCAGGCAATCGCCTGACTACTAGCCATATTCGTCTTCTTTGCAGATAAGACCGATGCCTCGCCCTGAGAGTCCCAATGAAATCGCCTAGGAAACGCCTGAAGGTCCGAGTCGATGATAAAATCTGCTTGACTGCGGAGAGATGGGAACGGGGTTGTTGAGGGGTCCCTGTTAAGATTCAGCTAGCAGTCAGAGATCTAGAAAGAAATGGGTATGCGTGCTAGTCTCGCGACACAGAAACCGTTTTCCAGAAAATCCTAGAGTTTCATAACCTGAACGTGTGGGACTCCGGCTATGGTTATGACCGCGTCCGGATGAACCAGTCCATTATTGAT
>Ga0137380_10006882_pt1 | contig 10160 bp, 12 predicted proteins | sample SagtaG_17_FD_104809 | JGI IMG/M metagenome (GOLD analysis project Ga0137380, IMG submission 104809) | Vadose zone soil microbial communities from Sagehorn Ranch, Mendocino, California, USA - Sage2_L_100_16 metaG | ecosystem: Environmental > Terrestrial > Soil > Vadose zone | place: USA... | reverse complement strand
TACGACGACCTGGACCGCCTGAAGCCAATCCCTCCCCACGTAGTGGGGTAGTATTGCCATACCCCACCACCCTCCCGCCACGACGGAGAGCCTTGCGGGAATGCCACATGTCGCTACCACCGATGGGGTCAAAGACGACGTCCACGCCCTCGGGCGTTCGGCGGTGAATTTCTTTCACAAAGTCCTGATGCTGGTAATCAATCGGGATAGCGCCCAGGTCGGAAACGGCTGACGCCCCTCGCGATGAACAGGTACCGTACATCTCCAGCCCGGCGAGGCGCCCAAGCTGCAAGAATGCCGAGCCGACTCCGCCTGCCGCGCCGTGAATCAACACGCGCTGGCCCGATCTGACCTTAGCGGAGCGATGCAGCATCTGGTACGCGGTGACGTAGTTCAGAATGAGGCTGACCGCCTCAGCGGCGTCTAACCCGGATGGCACTGGAACCAGTTCACGTTGCGGCAGGCAGACGAATTCCGCGTACGCACCGTGGATCGGCATTGCGGCAACTATCTGGCCTGGTTCGATTCCAGAGACCCCGTCGCCGAGCCGATCCACCACGCCGACCAGATCCCACCCCGGCGTGAAGGGCACCCGGGGCGTTTCGGGATGAACGCCCTCGCGCGCCATTATGTCGGGCAAGGAGACGCCTGCGGTCAGCACTCTCACCCGCACTTCCCCACCCTTCGGCTCGGGGCACTCTTCTTCAACCACCCGAAGTGCATCGGGTCCGCCGTAGTGAGTGACGATTACGCGTGTGTGTCTCATGGTGCTCATCTGTCTTGCGCGGGGTGGGAAATCCACCTCGCCTTGCCCCTCCTGTTGAGAAGGAGAGGTGATTGTGGTATTGGTTAGGTGTTGGTCTCGAATACTCATGGCTTTGCTCCTTTCGAGCAAGCGGTGTGCGCTCCACGCAAGGCGACTGCGACGCTTCCCGGCGCCTGCCACCGACGAGGAACATGCACAAGTATCATTCCTTCTTCAGGTGTCACCCGACAGGCAGCCCACCGCTGTGGGCGAGGTGCTCATCTGCGCGAAGGCCTCTGCTAGGTTGCTACGAAACGCACTACCAGGGGGTGGGTACGATGGAGCACGAGGTTCAACTTCTGCCCTTCACTTCGTCGTACTCATCACTACAAGGAGCAGATCGATATTCAAGAGAAGGTGTAACACAAAGACCTCACGGAGGCGTCACAAAAGGGAGCTTTCCTCTCACAAGCCGGTCACAAAATGCAGCTGGGATCAGTAGCCTCTCTTCTCGAACTGGGCCTTGCGGACTCACCACTAGCCACATTTCGTGCTCTCGTGAGTCAAGGTAAGCGAAAAGAATTGTGTCAGAAAACAATAGTGTTTTCACTTCTCTCCTCCAACGCCTAGTGTTCTGTCCATCGTCAATTGATGGGTGACTCTTCCTCTAAGCGAGGATACAGACGGCGCAGCTTGATGCGGGCATCAGCGGTGGTAAAGCGCCAGTTGATGCGAGCCAGCAGCGCATTGCGCTTGGTCTGCCAAGCGGCGACCTCTCGTTCGAGTTCAGCCTGCTTGCCGATGCGACGATCCAAACACTGACGACTGAGGACACTCAGTTCGATCTCAGCCATGTTCAACCAACTCCCATGCTTGGGAGTGTAGTGGATTTCCAGCTTCTCCACCAGGCGTCGTGCTTGAGCCGCGGGAAACGCCTCATACAAGGCCGCAGGCGTATGGGTGTTCAAGTTATCCAGCACCAGAATGATCTTCTCAGCACTGGGATAGTGCACCTCGACCAGGTCGCGAATGAACTGAGCAAAGTCCGCTTTGGTGCGATGCTCGGTCACGCTCAGATAGCGCTGGCCTGCCAACGGCTCACAGGCCACAAACAGATTACAGGTGCCATGTCGTTCATACTCATAGTCGTAGCATTCGGGCTGCCCTGGCTGCATGGGCAAGGGAACGCGCGTCTCGCCGATCAACTGCTTGCTCATGCGCATCCACGCACACCTGTGGGAAGCGCTCATCAAAGGGACGCATGTCCACCGAGAGTACATCTTCCATCTGCGAGACAAACTCGCCATTGCTCTTGGGCGGAAGACACCACTGCTTTTTCAGCCACGGCTTGAGTTCGTTTTTGCTGAGCAGCTGTCGGATCGTTTCTCGTGCAATGCTTTCCACCAGCTGCACTTCCACCAGCTTGTCTGCCAGCATCTGCAACGTCCAGCGATCGCGCCCTTGCTCCGCTTCTGAACAGGTCAGGGCGATCACATATGCCTCCTGCTCTCCGTCCAATTTGCGCGCATACGACCGGTTGGGCTGGTGCCGCGTGAGGGCTGCGGGCAGCCCTGCTTCCACAAAGCGCTGCCGCACACGCTCCACTGTGGCCGTTCCCACTTCGAGGGCTTCACTGACCGCTTGGTCTGACCATGCTGATCCTCCTTCACCGCTATCGGCTTTCAGTAAGATGCGGGCATGCGCCAACTTGCGTGCTGGAGCTTGACCTTGAGCAATCAGTTTCCGTAGCTCTTCTCGTTCTTCCTCCGTTAACTTTACGATATACTTCTTCATAGGGTCCCTCCTTGGTGAGATTCGTTTGGTTTTTGTTTCTCTCCAAAGATACCCTTTTTCCCTCCACTTATCAAATCATGATGGACAAAACACTAGACGAAAAACGGTCAAATGCTGCAACGAAAAGATATGTGTCAGGGTCAACCCGCCACTGGATAATGCGAATCCGCTTTCCAGGCTCATTTCTAGCTTGCTGGTGAAAAGTTATGAGTCGAGAAAACGAAAAGTTATTCGACGATCAACACCAAGTCACGTACACCATTGAGACCAGCGCGGCATAGAGAACAGCAAAGGTAATTCCAATATGGCTCCAGATTTTTTTCTCAGATGGCAGCCACGTCATTGCCTCCGATTTCCACCAGAGAGTAGGCTCTAAATCCTGGCATCCGGCTGAGAATGGGCACCAGGCTCGCTTGCACATGCTGGATAAACTCCTCCAGCGTACCTGGTACGAGATCGTACTTGCGTATCACTGTGTACATGGCTTACCCCTTTCTGCTTCCACTTCTTCTTGGATAGCTTTAGGAACTGTAGCATAGAAACCTCACATAGCTCTCACATTCTGGAGCTTCGCTATCACAAAACAGTCACATTATGTTCGGCATAACGCTTCTCCTTTTTTCACCCGACACTGCTCTTCTGACCTCTTGACCTCGTGGCACTTGGTGATCAGCAATGAAGCCGGGGTGGCAAATCGCTTTCCCCTGGGAAGGTATCCAGGAAGGTCTGTGCAAACCGCACCAGCCGGTACACATCGGCGAAGTTCGTAACCAGGCCCAGCGAGATGCGTACGGCGCCACCACTCTGCATGCCCAAATCGGCGAGAAACTGATCCCAACTCATTCCCCCTTCTCCCGTGAAGAGTTGCGGGAGCGTGTCCCTGGACTCCTCGTGGAAGACCTTCCGCAGCGTCTCTTTCGACAGATGGAAGGCCGCTTCGCCAGCACCAGGGTTACAAAAGCAGCCGGTACGCAAGGAGAGACCGATGTCGCTGGCTCTGAGGTCCACTACGCGTTCGTCAATCATCGACCCATGCGGGTCGAAGAAATTGAGCGCGATTGTCCCACCGGCAAACCAGGGACGCTGTAATGTGGCCAGGGCGGCTTTGCGCGCCAGCAGGCAGCCCACACCCGTCGGATACCCGAACATCTTGTAGAATGAGAGCGGCACAAAATCGGGATGCCACCTGGAAAGGTCCAGGCGATTGGTGGGCACAAAGGCTGCCCCATCCAGGAGCACATCCCATCCTCTGGTCTGAGCCGCTTCGATCCACTCCAGGGGATGCTGCACCCCGGTGAAATTGGACTGCGCCGGATAGGCGAATAAGTGCTGAGCCACATTCGTCCCGTGCTCCAGGAACGGGAGGAGAAGCGCCTCCTCCATGCGCAGGTCGGGAGCCATGACGGGCAGATAGGTAAACGAAGCCCCTTTGGCCCGTGCAAATTCGCGGATGCCATTGACGGAGTTGTGGTTATCGGAGAGCAGGAGGAGCTGCCCGCCGGGTTGAAAGGGATAAGCCTCACCGACCAGCTTTAAGGCCTGGCTGGCATTGGAGGTGAAGATGACGGCGTATTCGTCAGGGGAAGCCTGAAAAAAGTCCAACACACTGGCACGTGCCCGTTCGACCAGTTCCGTCGTCGCTCGCGAGGTGGGATTGAGCGAGTGAGGGTTGCCAAAGACATGGTGACGCAGCAGTTCAAAGTGCTCACGCAGCTGGCTCTCGGCATAGAGCCCACCGCCCGTATAATCAAGATAAATCTGTCCCAAATCGTCCAGGCGCGCGTACTCTCTTGCCCGCAAGTCATCCAGAGCGGACGTGCTCGCAAATGTGGGGTACGCCTGCCGGAACGCTTGCTCCGCCTCACGCATTTCCAGTGAATTGAAGTGAAAGGGACTTCTTGCGCCACCTGTTGCTCCGCTCATCGTCGCTGGTTCCTTTCCTGGCAGTGGCCAGCCCTTGCCCTATGGGCTAGAGCAAACGGATACCCCCAACTGTCTGTTCAAGTAGGGTCAGAGGGTTACCGTGCTCTCACCCCAACACCTCCACGAGAACCCATGACGCTGCCTTGTCGCCGCCTTGTCGCCGGCTCTCAGGGCAGCTTCTGCATCTCACGCTGGATCTGCTCTTCGGTGTAGACGTTGCCCCAGTAGGCGACGTAGCCATTGATCACCACCCCGATCCCCCAACCGGCGATCGGGAAGATCGGCCAGAAGAAGCCCTGCGGAAATGGCTGTCCCGCGTTGGTGAATGCCCAGATGACGACCAGCATCGTGTTGACGGTCAAGTACACCAACAGGTGGATCTTGAAGTCGTTCTTCGCCTTGATCCGCTTGATGGCCAGCTCGCGCCGCGTCATGAAGTCCTCTGCTCCGCGGCCTCCGACCTGTTCCTCGAGGCCAGTCATCAGCTCCGCGCGACCCGCAGGCGTTTCCCAGGGGGATCTCTCTGTATTTGTAGACATGGTTCACCTCCAGTGAGATTGATGTGTACTCCGTCCTGGAAGGCGACTGCCGTGTGCAACCACCCCTCCAATGTGGCCTGCTCCCTCAACTGGAAGCACTTCTTGCCACCTGGCGGACAGAGCCATCTCATCGTGTAAAAAGTATAAAGTAGTGGCCTCACACAGCCGTCACAAAAGGGAGCTTCCCTATAACAAGCCCGTCACAGTCCACTCCACTGTTGCTCGCTCCTGAAGGGCTTCAATAGCCCGCGTAGTAACGCAAATCCTACTGCGTAGACCAAAAAGGCAATCACCGTTGAAACATCCACCGTGTGGACAATGGTCGATGATGTATGGATCAGCCAGTTGCCGAAGGGGGCAACCAACGGTGTGCTCAGCAGGTTGACCCAGGCGGAGAAATCACCAAGCGAGAGATGGAAGAAAGTCAAAACAAAACGTGCAATCAGGAGCAATGAGATGATGGCACTGGCCACTCCCAGCAGGTGATAGATGATCGTCATGACGACGGCCAACAACTCGGCCAACAAGGCACCGATCTCTCGGAACAGCCTGTGTGTCCAGGCCTCATATGAGGGTACAGCGGGCGGAGGAGGGGAGGGAGATGGCGCAGGTGACAATGAAGCAGGAGACCTCATATAGACTGGCGGTTGCTCCATCGAAGCAGCATTCCTCATACGTGCTTGTGTTCCAGCCTTCTGCTCCTTGAGTGCGCGATAAATTGATGAGCCAATGTCCACCACCAGGGGCAGGACCTGGCGTTCAAAGGTGGTTATTGCAGGCGTGAACGTTTCACGCGGCGGAGCAACTGGTGAAGGAGCCTGTCGTTGGATGGTGGGCGTCGATGCCGTTGTCGTCGAATATGCCCTGCTGGGGTAGAAACCGGTGGCGCTCCCACCCGCGAGGATAGCCTGCTGCATCTCTTCCGCGGACTGGAAACGATCCTGGGGGTCCTGCTCCATCGCCCGCAGAAAAGCGCTCATCGTGGGCTTTGTAGACCGCGCCAAAACCACCTTTGCCCATCAGTTGTACAACACGATACCGCCCGCTTAGCAGTTGCCCCGCTGCGAGTGCACCTGTAACGCGGCGACCCTCAGAACCTTCGGCACTGGAAGGGCCGAAGGTTGAATCGCCCATCGACAAGACATGCGAGGCAGAACAAGATTGCTCTCCTGGCGCATTTGCTGCATCACGCCCTCTCTCAATTGGGTTGATTCCAACGTGTTCCATAGCTTCTCTCCCTGGAGCAATAAGTGACATTTACGAGCTTACTCGCTCTACTGGAGCGTGTTGCACTCAAAAGCCCTTACCTCATAGTAGATGATAGATCGCTCGCATCACTACTTCATCTCAGTATGCCCAGCATAGCCATGACCAACCGGAAGCGAGCACGCAATCTGGGAACGTCCCATATCGCCCCTCGCCAGCGGTTGGTCTTCTGGCTGAGTTCGGAACTCAGGCCCCCATCAGCCCGTCGGTAAGAGCGTCTTCGGTGGCGCGACCGGCGCGGCTGGCATGGCTCTCAGCGGTTGCTGGATTGCTATCCCATCGGGTCCCGCGACCAGGTAGGCGATCATCATACCCCACCCGAACAGGGCACCCAGGCCGCAGATCGAGCTGGTCACGATCCCCGCAATCCCGCCCCACAGCAGGAGGTTGAACCACGTTTTGTCCACAAGCCGGTTGGTGTTGAGTATCGCTCCAATCCAGGCCACAAACTGGGCAGCGATGCCGCAGATGACGGCGATACCGCACAGCGCTATGAGGCCAATCATCGTCCAGAACAAGCTGTCGGGGACGTAGTTGTACCTAAAGCTGGCCGTGGCGTCTCCGATATGGGCCACCATCACTATGGAGATGATGCCGGCCAGAATCCCCCCAACAACCATAACGACCATCCCCCAAATCCATGTCCTGGTAATCGTGAGCTTTGTCATATTGCTCACCTCTTTTCTCGGTGTTCTCACCTACGGGAACCAGACCCCGCATGATGAGTCTATTGAAATTATCTACGCTGACCTCTTATGGAGATCATCGCTGTACAAGATGACTGCTCATCCTTTGGGCACCCTCCTCAGACATGAGAAACATGTCTTGAAGGGGCTGATCCGAGGACCAGCTGTTGTCCTGAGACGAGCCACTCGCTTCCGCACATGCTCCCACTTCTCCACAGTACAAGTATGGCAGATCGCTCTCACGAGACAGTCACATACTGCCACCTCATCCTCTCAAGACTGTCACGAATTCCCCGATGGAGCATCGATTTCTTCTCTCGCTATCTAGAAGCACTTAAGGTTTCTCGCCTCGTGGGCCGAGAAGTTCCCTTTCACGTTAGCCGCTGCCAAAGCCGAAAGGGCCACTCGGCCCACACTTCGCAAAGCCTTGCGGCTGCTCTCGGGCTTCGTATCTCTCGAAGGCCTCGCCCAGCGGCTGGGAACGCAAAGTCCCCGCGGTGTCGCCGGCTCTCAGGGCAGCTTCTGCATCTCGCGCTGGATCTGCTCTTCGGTGTAGACGTTGCCCCGGTAGACGACGTAGCCATTGATCACCACCCCGATACCCCAACCGACGATCGGGAAGATCGGCCAGAAGAAGTCCTGCGGAAGGCCTGGCGAGACGAAGACATAATGCGACCATCCGGCAGCTGCGAGAGCCACCCAGATGACGACCAGCATCGTGTTGACGGTCAAGTACACCAACAGGTGGACCTTGAAGGCTTTCTTCGCCTTGGTCCGCTTGATGGCCTGCACGCGCCGTACTGTCATGAAGTCCTCTGCTCCGCGGCCTCCGATCAGTTCGTCGAGGCCAGTCACCGGCTCCGCGCGACCTGCAGGCATTTCCCAGGTGGTTCTCTCTGTATTTGTAGACATGGTTTACCTCCAGTGAGATTGGTGTGTGCTCCATCCTGGAGGGCGACTGCTGTGTGCTTCCACCCCCAGTGTGGTCTGCTCCCTCAACTGGAAGCACTTCTTGCCACCTGGCGGACAGAGCCATCCCATCGTGTCAGAAGTATAAGGTCGTGGCCTCCCATGGCCGTCACAAAAGGGAGCTTCCCCATCTCAAGCCCGTCACAGTCTGGCGGGATCGACAGCGGCAGCTTCTCAACATTGCTAGGCGGTCTGACCACTACCCGCTTCCCACTTGTACGTGCGGAACCATATCGAGGAGCATAAGTGGTCATGTGCTCCCACGCCACAGCACTGGCGCTTCTTCCGCATCGCTTTCCGGCAGCCTGCCGTTGCCTCTCACAATATCCGGTTGGCCAACGGAAGCTTGCAGAGCACGAGGCCCACCAGGAAGCTGAACGGGAGCACTTCGCGGTGACATTATTAACCCCAGGCCAGGAGGAGATCCCCTTGTGGAGCAGGCAACAACTCCTGCACGCTCCAGCCAGGTAAGACCTGGAGCTGCTGTCGCAACCAGCGCTCAAACCACGCCTGCCTCTCGTCCTTTCTGCTGCAAGTATAGTGCGGACGTGTAATGAAAGTGTAAAGAAGAGCATAATGTACGGGAAGCGCCTCCACATCAGGCCGCATTTCTGTTCCAGGAAGATGTTTCATGCTGTCTTGTGAACAGCACGTTGCAGATTGTGATATTCCTGCACCAATATCGAGTAGGGTCTGTGATATTGCTGATTTGTTTTGTGATAGTAATGTGATAGAAATCAGTTAGTCTTATAGATGGAGAATTATTACGGAGCAGCGAAGTTGTTCATCGTTGTTCATCATTGATAGACAAGGAGGGAAGAGAACATGATGCCCAATATGATGCCTGGTATGGGAACATATATGTTTTTCTGGCTAGCGCTAGCAGCGCTGGTATGTCTTCTCCTCATAGGCACATGCATCTGGCTCGTGGCAGGCTGGATGAAGAAACAAAGGACTCCTATGATGCAAGATATACCGCGGCCACGGGATGCTTATGAAGGATATGAACAAGGCTATCAACCACCCGAGCCGCCACCAGAAACCTATCAAGAAGGTGGTCAGTGCTATTCATACCCACAAAATGAGCAACCGCAGGCTCAGTATCAAGAAATGGAGCAGTTACAGCACTAGCAGTAGTTTGTTGACTCGGACAGCACCGTCTCCTCGCTCTTGTGTTGAAAGCTGGCCCTACCTGAACTCTCAGCACTCGAGAACATGTCGGGTTGTTGCTCCGCATCGCGTAAAAAATCCCTAGTCCACAAAGTAGTGGTAGAGGAGGAGGACATGCCATGGGTCTGTTACGTCTGGCCGTGCTCGGCGCTCCCGAAGTGTTTCATGGCGGAAGCCGCCTTACGTTTCCCTTGCGCAAAGCGCAGGCCTTGCTGCTCTACCTGGCAGTCGAAGGGGGCATGCATCCCAGGAGCAACCTGGATGCGTTCCTCTGGCACGATAGTGAGCCCCACGAAGCTCGCGCTGCCTTGCGCAACGCCATTGCATTGCTGCGCCACCTGCTCGCCGATTCAGCGGCCTCTCCCTCCCACCATACCCATCTGCTCAGTCCGCGTGATCTGCTCGGTCTGGACCCACACGCCCCTCTCGAGCTGCACAAACGCTCTCCATGGTTCCATCCAAGGAGCAGCGCGCCTCGCTGGTCGCAATCTTGCAGCACGCTCTCTCCCTGGTGCGCGGTCCGTTTCTCGACGGCTTCTGGCTGCGCGAGGAAGCTTCCTTTGACGAGTGGCACGAGCAGCAGCAGCAGTGGTAGGTGCGCCTGCTGTTGCTCTTCGATCGGCTCTCCTCCTGTCAATCAGAAGCCTTTTGCTGGGCATTGCTGGCTTTGGGGCAAGTGAAAGGCATGAATAGAACCGGCTCTCACTGCCCTGAGCGGTAGATGGCGAGACCGTCGCTCTAGGCATACGGCACAGGAACTGTCCGGGGAGCGGCTGCCGCTTCGCGTTCGGCCCGCTGCTTGATGCCCAGCATGCATTTGCGCATCATCGCGATGTCGGTGAACTCCACGAGCAGGCTAAACAGGATCGAAGGCTTGAGCCAGCGGTAGTGCATGCGCACGCGCGTAATCAGGCGTGTCTGGCTGTCATCTTGCCGGTAAAGCCCCCAGTACCAGGTCATCTCACCTTTCTTATCCCACCAGAGCATCCACTGGTTCGGTTCGAACGCCTTGACCCCCATGCCTTGTTCTCCATCTGGGCTTATCGGTACCAGGTCTCCAACAGTCAC
>Ga0137380_10006881_pt1 | contig 10161 bp, 16 predicted proteins | sample SagtaG_17_FD_104809 | JGI IMG/M metagenome (GOLD analysis project Ga0137380, IMG submission 104809) | Vadose zone soil microbial communities from Sagehorn Ranch, Mendocino, California, USA - Sage2_L_100_16 metaG | ecosystem: Environmental > Terrestrial > Soil > Vadose zone | place: USA... | reverse complement strand
CGTAGGGCAGGTAACCGCTGCTGCCTCCATTTGGGCAATATTCCAGTCGAAGTTCGGCCCCGAGACGGTCTATGATGCGGCGAATTTCAAACCGGCAGCCGGTGAAGTCTTAAGCCGAACCGGGATGGAATTCGAGGAACGACGAGGGAGAGGGATAATGAAGCGAACCTTGGCGGCCGCGGCCTTCTTAGGCATGGCGGCACTAATGCCGGTGCAACAGGCATCGGCACAGGATCCTGTCGCCGGAGCGATTGTCGGCGGCGCGCTTGGCGGCATAATCGGCGGCGCGGTCGGACGCGGCGCGGGCGGTGCCGTTGCCGGTGCGGTGATCGGCGCCACCACTGGCGCGGTGATCGCCTCGGAAGCGCAACGCCGGCAAAACGGTTATTACGGGTGGCGCGGTGGCTGCTATTACCGTTATCCGAACGGCTCGTGGCTACAGGTGCAGCCGGGCTACTGCTACTAAGATCAATCCGAAGCGAACCGCAGCGGCAATTGCGGCTATGGCTTGACGGCCAATGCCGGGGGCGCCGTCGATGCGGCTGCGGATTGCGGCCTTTCGAGACGGATGCGGAAGAAGTTCAACACGCGCCGTGCGCTATCGCGCGGCAAGCGGCTGAACTTTGCCATAGCTTGCGCCACATCCTCCGCCGACATGCCGCAATCGGCCGCGCGCAAGCGTAAGATTGCTTCGGTGGTGATCGACGACAATCCTGCGGCTTTCGCAAGAACGAGCACGGCTTCGGCACGCGGGTTAAGGAGCGTGCGCTCGACCGCGTCCTTCGGGAGGCCTGAAATGATCGACAGCGCGGCAGCAGTCTCCTCTAACTTACCGTGGCGGGCATAGCGGTAGATCTCGGACTCGCCAGGCGATGGCGGACGATCTTGTGGTCCGATCCGGAATCGCTGCGCCGGCTCGACTGCGGGCACAGCATCGCCGCGCGTTCGCTCAAGTAGCCGCCGCCGGCCGGCCTCAGAAAATTGCGCATCGCCATTGCGGGCCAGCGAAGCAAGCACGTCACGATCGCCACGCGCGATCAGCACATCAGTGACCGGTGCGCTCAAGTCCCGCCGCCGCGCGATGGTCAAAAGATGAGCCTGGCCCTTGCTGTTGGCGATCAGCAGGAGCTCGCGCTCAGCAAGCCGTTCGGATTGGGCCAGTACGGAAGCTGCAACCGCGATCTCGTCGTCCAGCGCGAGCAACCGGATCACGTTGGCTGGTGCGTTTACGATCGGTCCCAACCGCTCGGCCAACCGGGCGCGCGCGCCGGCGTCCACGCCGTGCAGTAGGCGCGCCATGACGTCGCCAAACAAGCCGACTTGCTCAGGCGAATAGCGCGCGGCGCCGTAAATAAAGAGATCGGTGACGCGATTGAGGATATCGGTGCGGCGGGTGGCGCTGCCCGAAACGAGCACCGCCTCTAATTCCTCGGCCAGCTGGGGGGTACGCATCTACGGAACGCGCGGCTACACCATTGAACTGTCAGGGACAATGCATCGCAAAGGGTGAACAAAACCTTGCCAGCCATGCTACGCGAGCAAAGTTGTTGCGCCGGCCGTACCGGCCGAGATGCCAAGGGCCGGATGGGCCGGATGGGCCGGTGGCAGTTCAGCGTGGCCGGTGCTTCGGGCCGCGAAATATCCCGATCCGGTTTTGCACCTCTTGAGGGACCCGATAGTCGCTCATGACCGGCCGCGGGTCGTGCAAGCCGCAGCATTCCCGCTGAACGAGAAGGCGCCAAAGAGCTTCGCCGGCGTCGTCGACGAGCTTGGCCCGCGCCTCTCCAGCGGCTCGCACATTGCGGTCATATTCGAACAGCGCGGCCAGCGCGGCTTCGAGCGCGCGGCCCGCTCGCCCGAGTGCGGCGGCTTGTTCCTGCGCTATCTCATAATCGAGCGCGACGGTGGAGGAAGGAGCCGAGCGGGGACCGAAGGGTGGCATTTCTCGATAAAATAATCATCGCGGTGACGATCGTCAGCGTTCCCAAGTTCACTGCTGAGTCCGCTGCCAGGTCACGACCGAAACGCCGGCGGCGGGATCGAGTTCGTGTCGTGGACCGGGTTTGAAACCACGCTGCGTGAGCACGTCCTCCGGCGTGACATTCGGGCCGACCTCGGTAAACACGGCGAGCCCGCCTGGGATCTTCGCAATCGCCGCGCGGGAAAGATGAAATGCGTCATAGAGCGGCAGAAACAAGCTGAACACTTCACGGCCGCCAATGACGGCGATGGTGCCATCGCCGGCGCCAAGCTGTGCAAGCGCCTTCTCAAGAGTCGCGCCAACCGGGTTCCATAATAGTGAATTGGGATGCGAAGTATCCGGCGCCGTGGCGGCGACCTGGCGGGTAAGGATAAGCCGCTTGCGCCGGGCGGCGCGGGGGCCGCCCTCGTGCGAATGACGGCCGTGGACCACGGCGGCGGCGCGGTCGAGAGCGTCCTGGAAGAAACGCTGATCGGCCTCATTACGGATCGAGGGCGGCATTTGGCCTTTGGCATCCGCGATCATGCCATCGGCCGAGACGATCACATAACCCTCGATACAGTGCGCGGCTGGCACGGCGATTTCAGAAATTCACGAGGTAGCCGAGCAACGACAACACGCCGATGATGATGACGATGACGCGCACGATCTGCTTAGCACGGCCATCAATCGGCAGCATATTAACCAGATAAAGGACGAGAAAAACGACGACGAATGTAATGAGTGCTCTGATGAGGATGTCCATGCAAATCCCCGCTTTGAGTTTGTAGGAATCATCTTTTCGTTCGAATGCGTAGTGAGCTTAGCACGATGGCGCCAGCGAGGCTGCATCCCGAAGCTGCATCCAATGGCATTTGGGTCTATAGTGGCGACGCAGGAAGGGAGACCGCGATGTCCGATTCTCCAAGCCTGATTATGATCCAATTCCTGTCCTGGGTGGCGGACCGGCCGCGCACCTACGCGCAGGCAATGGACGCGTGGCGAACCAGCTGTCCGCGGCTTTCAGTGTGGGAAGACGCTGTCATCGAGGATCTGGTCCGCATCGATGGCAATGGCGCGCGTGCGGTGGCTTTGACCAAACGCGGTGCTGCCGTTTTACAAAAGGTGCAGAATGGCCAGCGTCGCAAAACGAGTGCCAAAATGGGCGCCAAAACTGGTGCCAAAGCGCGCGTTGGCGCGCTCTGATTAACTCTTGCCGACACAAACGGAGCGGTCAGGTCAGGATATCGCCGCCGGATTGCGGCGGGATTTCGAACGTGTTCAGCACGAATCCAATCATCGTGTAGAAGCCGGCACAGGTGACGGCTTCGATAATGCCGTCGCGGCCGAGTGCGGCTTCGGCGCGGCCGAAGGTTGCCGGGCTCACTTTCTTACTCGCGAGCAGCTCGGTCACGAGGTCATAGACAATCCGCTCGTCGTCGCGGCCAAATTCCGGCCGCCGGCGCGCGCGAATGGCCTCGATCGTCTCGGCGCTCAGTCCGGCCTCGCGGGCGAGATTGAAGTGCGCGGACCAGGCATATTGGACGGTGGCGTCGCGGCATACCAAGAGCACGATCAATTCGATCAGGCGCTTGTCGAGCTTAGGGGCGACCCGAAAACAATTAGCCAGGGCATTGGCAGGCTCGGCGATATCCGGCCGGTGAATCCATACTGAAAACGGTCCGCTGAGCTTGCCGCGCGGCCGCGTGCGCATGATTTCGTCATAGAGTTGCTGCTGGCGCGCGCCGAGCTTTTCTCGTTCCAACTGATCGATACGAGCCATGCGCGTTCCTCCAATCGGTATCCGTGCGTTACTGTCCACACGCGAAAACGCGGCGTCGGAAGGCGCCGCGCCCTTCGAGCATCAGTGGATCAGCTCAGGACCTTATACTTCTTGAACCAGCCGACCATGCGATTCCAGGCATCCTCGGCCGCCTCTTTGCGATAGCTCGCCCGATAATCGGCGACGAAACCGTGCGGCGCGCCGGGATAGATATGGAATTCGGCGGTCTTGCCACTGGCTTTGAGCGCCGCTTCCATCTGATGGACCTGGTCGACCGAAATGCCGGTATCCGCCTCGCCATAGAGGCCGAGCACCGGCTCCTTTATTTCGGGGGCAAGCTCGATCGAACTCTTCGGCGCGGCTTCGCTCTTGTCAGCGAGCGGACCATAGAAGGCGACGCTGGCTTTGAGCTTCGGATTGTGCGCCGAGTAATGCCAGACGTTGCGGCCGCCGCGGCAGAAACCCATGACCCCGAGCCGGTTGTCATCGCCGCCTTGCGATTTCGCCCAGGCCACTGCGGCGTCGAGATCGGCGAAGAGTTCGGCGTCGCTCTTGCTGTTGACCTTCGGCATCAATTCCTGGGTATCGCTGACCTTGCTCATATCGCCCAACCGAAAATAATAATCGGGCGCGATTGCGAAGGCGCCGAGATGACCGAGCCGGCGCGTCACGTCCTTGATGAATTCGTGAACACCGAAAATTTCCATGCAGACGAGAATGATCGGCGGATGCTGCACGCCGGCCGGCCGCGCGTAATAGACCGGCATGTCGCCGCCCGGCACTTTGACCTTGGCGTCGCCGGCTTCGAGCCCTTTGGTGTCGGTGTGAATGACTTCGGCGCGCACCGGTCCAGCGGCGAGCGTGTAGCCGGCGGCCGCTGCCGCCGAACTGGACATGAATCCACGCCGCGACAAGGGCGGCATGACCTGGGCAAGACCGACAATATCAGACGGCAATTGATGCTGATTCATCAACGTCTCCTCTGGAATTGACTGCATTCGTTTGGGTTAAGCGGCTTGAAGGGCCGGAACCCTAATACGGGTGGCCGATTGCGCCTAGCCCGGAACACTTGAGTTCTACGCGCCTGGCAAAGAACCGATTGCATTACGCCCGGCAAACGCATATCAGGAATTCAAACGACGGTTTGAAAAATGGCGACGGCAAGGCGGATGACGCGGCCCTCCGAGGTCACGCGCGAGCGCATCATGAAGGCAGCGGAGCGGTTGTTCGCCGAATCCGGCTACGACGGCACCAGCATCCGCGCCATCGTCGCCAAGGCCAAGGTGAACCAAGCCGCCATCAACTACCATTTCGAAGGCAAGGACGGGCTCTACCGCGAGGTATTGCGCGCCGCGTTCCGTGGTTTGACCGAACACCAGCTCGCGCATGCCGAAGAACTCAATTCGATGTCACGCGCGGAGGCGCTGGCGCAATTCGTTCGACGTCAGCTCCAGCCGTTGCTGGGCCGCGACGAATACAGCCGCCATATGCGTATCTTCAATTGGGAAACCGTCCAGCCAACCGCAGTATTTCGTAGCCTCGTCGCCGAAGAGGCCGCACCCTTTCTGGGCCTTGCCGCCGATCTGGTGCATCGCTTTCTACCCGATGCCGATCAGCGCACGCTCACCGTGGCTGCGGTGTGGCTGCTCGGGCAATGCAGCGTTTTCGTGCGTAATCGCGAACAGCTACCGCAACCGCCAATCGGGCTTGTTCTGGACGAACCTGCTGTCGACTGGCTCGCCGCCACTATCAGCCGTTGGGTGATCGCCGGATTGCAGCCGGCGGGCCGAAGCTGATCCCAGACGCTGGTCCCGGACGCTGATCCCATGAGAAAGCTGTGAATTGCCCAAAAAATTCCTTTTTCCTGGCGCTGCGCCGCCCAGAACGGGTGTTTGAAATTCAACCAGTCGTTTGAAAAAGCCATGCACTTGTCATCGGCAAAAGGGGCATAGCCATGCGGGCGAACGGTGTTGCGGATGGGCAGGACGACGCGCAATGCGCGACGCGTAAGCAGATTCCGCTGCTGGCGCGGTTCGCCAGTAAGTTCATGCTGGACATTTTGCCGGCGGCCCTGGCGAGCGTGATCGGCGGATTCCTATTCACTCAGTATCAATTCGGCCGCACCGCTCCGCCGCAGCCAGCGCTCGAACAGATTAGCCCTGCCTCCGCAGAAGTCTTGGCGCTCGTTCGTGACGAGCACGCCGCCATTATCAGCTATCTGAATTTACAGATGGCGGCGGAAAAGAGCCGTCTCGCCGCGCAGGACGCGGAGACTGCGCGCGCCGTGGCGGACGCTAGAGCCGCGCAGGAGACCGCCGCACAGGAAAATGAGGCGCGGGAGAGAGCGAGCGCTGACCTGACCGCCGCGGAAACCAAGCTCGCCTCGGTCGTGTCTAATCGCCATGGCGCTGCGCCAGCGGCGCCAGCGAAGATCGCCGTCCCGCGCGGCAGGCCGGTCAACACGTCTGTTGCGGGCGCGCGGGTGCCGCTCGTGATTGCTCAGGTCGAAAAGCAAGCCGACAAGCAAGCCGAGCAGAATGCGCAGCAGAACGAGGCCTCGCCGCCGGCCGATCGGCTGGCCCGCGATCCGGATTCGCTTCTCGCCAAAACGCTCGATCTGAAGGACCACGTCGTTGCCGCGACCTGGCATGCCGTGACCGCGATCGGGGACGCGTTTGCCTCAGTCGGCGAGCGCATCGGCGGAGCTGCGCCGAATGCGCGGCCGTTCAGCTCTGATTCTTGATGCGCGCGGAATAAAGCAGGCGCCGCTTGGACCGGAACCATCAGGGCGGCAAACATGGTGCCGTTTGGCAACAATGCCCAGTTTTTCTGCCTGCAACCGGCTGTTGCTGCCCGCCGTGCCTTGCCGATTGCGTTTACCGTCGCTAAGCCATTGAGAATCGGCAGCGGAATCGGCTACTTGCCCGCGCGCTTTTGCGCAGGGCAAAGTGGGGTTGGAAGAGGCCAGCGCGCGTTTTTCGGGGAGCGGACGGCGTTGCAAATCGTGGGATTCTGATGCGTTCCGCCGGGAATTTCAGTCCGGAATGGGGCTACTTGGCCCCAGCGCCAAGCTTGGCGCGCACTGCGCGCGTCGTCCTCGTTGCAACGGCGATCGGCGCCACCGCCGGTGCTGGCGTTGTCCTGTCGCTGGTCGAGCGTCCCGCAGAAGCGCAGAAAACGCCAATCGCCGCGCGCGCCATCGTAACCAGCGTGCGTGAAACGGCTGTGCCATCGGTCGCGCCGACGGTGAGCACCGCAGCAGTGAGTTCTCCGGCGACTGCCAGAAGCGCGGCACCTGTGCCCGCATCTGCACCTGTTGCCGCTAGCACGCCGCCACCTGCGGCCAAGTCAGATGCGTCGGCGCGAACGGCAGCTCGCGCGATGCCGCAAGCGCAGCCACAAGCAGTGGCCGCGCCACCGTCCACTGTGGTGACAGCGACGCCCCCACTCGTCGCGCTAGCATCGGCAACGCCCGTACCATCCGCGCCAGCAACATCGTTGTCCGCAAGTAACTCGGCACCGGCGCCAGCACCCGCCACGGCTGCGACCACGGCTAACGCGAATGTAAGCGTCGCCGCGGCATCTTCCTCCGCTACAACTGCGGCGGTTGGATCGAGTGTGGCGCCGCAAGCGGCAGACGCGGCACCTGTGAGTGTGCCGGAGAGCCCGGGTATTATTGCGCCGGAGACGCCGCCGCCGAAAAAAGCGAAGCGCCATGCGTCCAGCAAAGCCGCGCCCGCTCCCGGACTAGGATCGATCCTGCGCCGGCTATTCGTTGCCCATTCTGGCCGGTCTTATTATCCGCATTCGGCGAATGGCGGGCTCTAGAACCGCCGCACGTCAGGACGCCCCGAGCGCAGTGGTTGGATGCGTGAACGTATGCGCTGTCGCAATAAATAAAACTGTCGCTACCCGCCATTTGCCGACGGGTGAGCGACAGAAACCAAAAGAGTCTAACTGACGTGCAAGCTTATTTGCAGACTTACTTATAAGGCCTACTTGCACTTGCCCTTTTTCACCGCGGCGTCTTGTGCAGCCCACGCGCTGGTAAAATCAGGCGCAGTTGCAACGCGAGTCCAGCCGGCTCCGATTGGATTGATGCCGTTATTCAACCAGATGCGGCAGAAGCCGAGTTCGAACCGTACGACGGAGAAATCGGCGCGAGCCGGTGTCGAAGCGGCGAAACCAAGCGCCAATACGCCAACTGCAAAAACCAAACGTTTCATTGCGAGCTCCCCCTGTTGTGCCTTCCCGGGAACTTTCCGATAGTACGTGCCCGATCTCGAGGCAAGCCCGTCCTGCGCCCGGCGAAATAGTAATGATCGGGTGCGGCAGGCCGGCAACAACAATGGAGCGACGAATGCCGGAAGTTGTCATTTATCTTTTGGAAGGCCGCACGCTCGAGCAGAAGCGCGGCCTGGTCAAAGACATTACTCAAGCCGTGGTCAAGAATGCCGGCACGAACGCCGATCAAGTCACGGTCTCGCTGGTCGAGACGCCAAGAACTTCGAAGGCAAAAGGCGGCGTGCTGTTTAGCGAAATGGCGCCCCGCTAAAGCATGATCCCGAAAGATGGGAGCCTGTTCTCTAGCGGCCGCAAAAAAGTCCGCTCACGCCCCGAACCAAGCGCCATCACTCGGGTTAACAATTTCGTGAGTGCACTGCACAATTATCTTGTTGCAGTGCGGTAAATCACTGATAATCAGTCCTGACCGCAGCGGAATGCGGCCAGAGGTGCGGCACATGAGCGAAATTTGGGACACCAAGGACGGCCCGCGCCGGGTGCGGCGGGATCCGCCGACGGTGGACGATGCGGTGCTGGCGGCACAGGGATTGACCGATGATCTCGAAGGCCAAATCGACATCGTCACCTCGCTGATGCCCGTCTCAGCGGACGAGGCGAGGCGGGCGATTCTGAGAATGCGACGATCCAGGGATGACACGCGGCTGACGATTGCCGGCCGCGCCGGAGCATCGCGCGCGGTTGTCGTCGAACGGAAATCGCCGCGGCGGGCGTCGGTGCCGGCTAGAGCCAGCGGCGGTCGGCGGGGTCTGGGATAGCGCGCGCCGAGACCAGCCGGTGCCAGATAAATAGGACGACCACCGCGCCGACGACGGCGCCGATAAGTCCGGCACCCTGATTTGGCCCATACCAGCCGATCGCTTGCCCTATGAAGGTGGCGACAAACGCGCCGCCGATGCCAAGGAGCGTGGTGAGAATAAAGCCTGGTGGATTGTTCGGTCCCGGCGCTAAAAAGCGCGCAATGATGCCGGCGACAAAACCGATGATGATCACCCAGAGAATGTGCATGACGAAGCTTCCGACAAGTCGCGTGCGATGAATTTGTAACGTCGATCATCGCACAAAAGCGGTGGTCAACGCCACAAGTCACGGGCGGTTCCAGACGCCGCTATGCGTTGGATGGCGTGGCGCAAGGGATTATATTTACAGTTTTGGGGATTATATTTGCAGCTTTGGCGAGACCTACAAGGCGAGAGCGCAAGAGAACGCTCTGATTCCGCGCAAATATTGTTAGCGACGCCGAATCCCCGAGCGGCCGCTAAATTGCGGGTTGAGTATTCAAGGGCTCTGCAATGACGAAAACCGTCGTCGCGCCGCGCACCAAGACAAAAACAAAAACCCAGCGCCCGCCGCTCTACAAAGTCATTCTGCTCAACGATGATTACACGCCGCGCGAATTTGTCGTGCTGGTTCTCAAAGCGGTATTCCGCATGAGCGGGGATCAAGCCTACCGCGTGATGACGACCGCGCATCAGCGCGGCGCTTGCGTGATCGCGGTCTACACCCGCGATGTCGCCGAGACCAAAGCCAAGGAAGGCACCGAACTCGGTAAAAGCAAAGGCTATCCGCTGTTCTTCACAACCGAGCCGGAAGAATAATCGGACGTAAGTCTTGGCGTGACAGCCGGCTACCGCGCCGTCGGAACCGTCGGCTGCGATTGCTGCGCCGCGACGATATCGTTGGCAGCGAGCCGCATTGGCGGCTGATCGGTATAAGCGAAGAGGAAACCACCGACCGCCATGCCGGCAAAAAATACGGCGGCGATCGCAAGCATCAAAACGCCGTCAGGCGGGGTAGTGCCGATGGCACGCAATTGCTTTTCCAAAAGTTCCTGATCGTGTGGGGTCATATTGCCTCCACCACAAGTTTCTGCGTTCCCGACCTCCCTTCGCCATGAGTCCACAAGAAAACTCAGAAATCGCACGCGCGTTCCGCTGGGCGGCTATGCGTTAGTTGAGAAGCGCGGGAACACCGCAGCGCAAACAAGTTTCGTGAGTACAGCGCAGCAAAAGGAACGGCGGATCGAAGTTACGCGTTGCCTTCGGTCTTGGGGGACGGGGTAACCACGGGAGGTGGCCAAAAGGAGTCGGCCATGCCGCTCGCTGCTTATCCCGAT
>Ga0137380_10006877_pt1 | contig 10163 bp, 9 predicted proteins | sample SagtaG_17_FD_104809 | JGI IMG/M metagenome (GOLD analysis project Ga0137380, IMG submission 104809) | Vadose zone soil microbial communities from Sagehorn Ranch, Mendocino, California, USA - Sage2_L_100_16 metaG | ecosystem: Environmental > Terrestrial > Soil > Vadose zone | place: USA... | reverse complement strand
CAGATCAGCGAGCAAGTCACCGCAGCGGATGCCTTTCTGTTCAAGCCGGGGCTAGCTTATCGCGTTCGCTGGAACATGAACACAGACACCCCGATTCCACCAGACGAGCCTGCGGGCAAAAACCCGCCCGACGGCGCAATTATCAATTACTATCTCAAGTCTGCCGCAAGTGGTCCCGTCGTGCTTGAAATTGTCGATCAGACCGGTAAAACCATCCGGCGCTTTTCAAGCGACGATAAGCCGCAGTCGATTGAGGCGATCGGCAAACAAGTCAACATCCCAAGCTATTGGATTCGACCCGCACAGGTGTTATCGGTCGCCGCGGGCATGCAGCGCTTCGTCTGGGACCTGCATTACGCGCCACTTGATTGGTTGCCGCCGCAGTATCCGATCTCGGCGATCTACGGCGATACGTGGCGCGAGCCGCGCGGCCCGTGGATTCTGCCCGGCAATTACACCGTGAGGCTGACCGTTGGTGGCCGAAGTTATACACAGCCGCTGGCGGTGAAGATGGACCCGCGGGTGAAAACACCGGAAAACGGTTTGGCTCAGCAGCACGCGATTGCAAAGCGATGTTATGAAGGTCTACAGCAGATTCATGACGCGCTCGAGCAAGTTCGCAAGCTCCGTGTGCAGCTTCGCGACTTGCGCGGACGCGCGAGTCAAGGCGCTCTCGCTGACGCGATCAATGCTCTCGAAGGAAAATCAGCAGCGCTTGAAGGCGCGGGCGGCGGATTTCGAGGAGCCGGAGGTGGAGGTCAAGGCGGAGCCGAACCAAGTCTGTCGCGATTGAGCGGCGAGCTCGTGGGGTTGATGGGAGTAGCTGAAGGTGCAGATGTCGCGCCAACAACTCAGGCAGTAGCGGCTTCCGAGGAATTGCAGCGAATCCTCACCGGCGTGTTGGCGCGCTGGAGCGACATAAAGCAAAAAGACGTCAGATCGCTCAATGAACAATTAACTAAGTCGAATCTTCCGGTCCTCACGCTCTGAATCACTGGCTACGCAACTTCCCAAGGCTTCGGTTCCTGGCCCCAAAGGTCCCGGGCGCCGTGGATTACCGCGAGCACATCGACGCGCTCGCCGACGATTCGGTAGATAATCCGGTAGCTCCGATAGATAATTCCCTGATGTTCTCGACCTGTGCTTCGGGTACGACGCGACCGATCATCGGGAAAGTCGTCAGCCGCTCAGCGCGTGTGATAATGCTGGCTATGAAATCAGCGGCATGAAAATCCGAGTCGGCAGCGATGTAAATCGCGAAGGTCGCGCACGTCTTGTATGGCGGGTTCCGTTCAGAAAAGTTTCATTCAACTGAGAACATTCTCTTTACTTCTTCGTGCGGTATGACGCGGCCTTCGTAGGCCGCTTTGATGCCCATCTCAATTTTCTTCTTCACGTACATCTCGTACATTATGTCATCCCAGCTAGCCTCTTCCGGTAGCTGGGATATAAGGTTGATTGCTTGTTCTTTTGTTGTGCTCATCGATTTCTCTCATCCTTCGGCTCGCATGACCGGATTGTACACGATGAATGTTTCGTGAGCCGAAATCAAAGGGGCATCTCCGCATCAGCGACATGGCTTGAACTCTCGCGCATCTCGGGCTTTCCCTTCCGGTTGCCGAACGCGTCCCCGAACAGCTTAAAGATCGTCCGACGGTTTTGAGCGATGACTTTCAACCACTCCCACTTGCCCATCTGCGGAAAGTAGATTCCGCGGAAGCATAGCCGCGCGATGAACATGTTTATCCGATGACCGAGGGGTTTGTCCTCGAGCGAATTCACCGCCATCTCGATGGCCTCGGCACTGTATGAGCTAGCCCACGCGTGATTGACCTCTTTGTGAGTTTGATCGATCGTCATCTTCAGCGGCGTATGGGCCATCTTGTAAGGCTGAAAGTCCAGCCAGTGCTTTGGCCGCGTAAGCCGTCCCGCAACCTCGAGCCTCTTGTACAACGGCGTCGACGGGAATGGTATGAGCGTACCAAACACAGGAAGTCCCGCGGGCCAGCTACGTATCTGCTCGAGTGTTCGGTCCGCCGCGCCCGGTGTGTCGTTGTCCAGTCCGAAGATGAACGAGGTGATGGCATGAATGTTGCGCTTAGCGAGTCTTTCGAGCACCGCTTGATACTCATCCGGTTTATTGAAGCTCTTGTTCGCTATCGCGAGGTTGGTAGTGTCCACTGACTCCATGCCAATGAATATCCATTGGCCCCCAGAGGCCGCGATAAGATCGACGAGCTCCTCGTCACGCAACAGGTTTGCGCTGATCTGCGCAACCCAATACATCTGCGCGCCGGCGGCGATGATATCTCGCAGCAGCGACTTGGTGCGTTTGATGTTGATAGCGAAATTGTCATCGATGAAAAAGACTGCTATCTGGCCAAGCTCACTGCGCGCGCGAGCTTTCAATCGCAGCAGTTCATCTACAACGCTTTCGTTTGAGCGGAATCTTATCGAGTCACCGAAGAAGCCCGTCACAGTGCAGAACTCGCAACCATAAGGACACCCCCGTCCGGATTCAACCGGAATCAGTCGAAAGCTTCCCCACCCGCTGGCAAGGCGCTTGAGAAGTGGGGCCACGACTCTAGAAACCATATTGAATTGAGTCAGGTCCATCGACTCCCAGGGGATAGACGGATAATGATCGAGACTCGGCTTGCGCTCCTTGCCCGCGTCATCAACAGGCAGATAGATGTCCTTGAGTTCGCCCCGCGCCGCGTCCTCTACTATGCGTGGCCAGGTCTCATCAGCCTCACCGAGCGCAACCGCGTCGGCGTGCTGCGGTCCTCCATCTCGCCCGAGCGCTTCGTCCGGCACTTCGGTGACGTGGGGTCCGCCCATCACAACAGGAACTCCGACCGCGCGAATAGCGTCGGCCATTCGGTATGCCTTCTGTATCATCCTGGTCATCGCGCCAATGCCCACGAGATCGATCTTCTCCTCGCGGACGTACCTCGCAATTGCGTCCTCATCCATGCGCTGAGCGTTGCCGTCGATCAGTAACACCTCGTGTTCAGGCGGGGTCAGCGCCTTGAGCAGAAACATCCAGAGATGAGGCATAAAATTCCGGGTCACCCCGTTATCGGGATTGAAGAGCAGGATTCTCATTGACTTCCTTTCGTCTGTTCGAGCCGGCCTCGATAAGGAGACGGCGCTTACTCAGAGGAACTCTGACCACGCCAGTGAAGTCAAAGCGGTGTAGCTAAGCCGTACGGCCCGTACGGCGAAGCCAAGCCGTGATGACAACGAGAACCGAGCGCGAAGGCTATCACGACGAAGAGGACTTTAGGAAGAGGCTTCCGAAGCGGATCGGGGTTAGAGTCGCAGTCTTGCAGCGGCTTCGACCGAGTGAGCGGATTAGTGCTGGCGTATATGCACGCCGCCGCTTCGGGCGGATCTGTTTGCTGCCCATTTCTCTCCTTCACCGTTGATTAGCTCCCGGCTCTGTTCGCGAGCCGTTACTTCGCCGCCGCAAGCACCGCGTCGTAGTCTGGATGATTCGCGATATCGCTCACAAACTCGGCGTATCGAACTGTGTCATCCGGCCCAACTACAAAAACTGCCCGCGCGAGCACGCGATCAAGGGGACCGCCGTTTAGCAAACGATTCGCGGTCTCACGCGATCGCTAACGGCTCAATCACCAACCGCGGTTGCAGTTGCGAGGTCCGGTTCAGCGATCGCGCGGCGAACCGGCTCTTCGCGCGGGAGAAAGTAGGCGAGCACCGCCGTAACCAGCGTCACTGCCGAAGCGAAGATCATCACTTTGCGAAAGCCGAACGCCGGAACGAAATTGGATAGCACCTGAGGAGCGAGCGCGCCGATTCCCCACGCCGCTCCCATCATCAACGCCGAAACCGTGCTGGTCTGTCCGGGCACGAGCTCTTGAGCCATCGCAACGATCACCGGAATCGTGGACAGCAACATGAATCCGCCCAACCCGAGACAGATCACGCTAACTGCCCCGGTCGTGGTGAACGCCGCAATCATCAACGGTCCCGCCAGTAATCCCGAGTACAGAGTGACCGCACGTCCCGAGAACCGCTCGGCCGTAAAACCTCCCGCTACTCCGCCCAGCCCTCCGAGCAGTAGAAACACGGTCAACATATTGCCAGTCTCTGTCAGCGAGTAGCCGCGCTCTTGAAGAACAAACGGTAAGAAGTTGTTGGTTGTCATCTGCAAGCCAGAGCGAACGACCGTGATCACGTAAAGTAAAGTGAGCGGCTTCCACGCGCTGCGCAACGCGGCGAGCATCTGCCACTTGATCTTCTCGATGCCGGGCGCAAGCTTTACAGGCGCCGGAAGGGGCGGGCAGAAGCGATAAAGCACCGCGGACATCAGGATTCCCGTGCCGATGATGTAGTAGGAATGCTCGAGCCCGTATGCCGAAACAACTCGGGTGATCACAAGCGGGCCGATTGCAAACCCGAGCGTGCCCAGCGCCGAGAAAAGCGCCATCCCCACTCTTCGACGCTCGGTGGCTGCGGTGGCGGCCATCGCGGCGGCTTGCGGATGGAATGAACCAATGCCGATGCCGCCGGCTACGAGCAACACAATCAGGATTCCATAAGACGGCGCCAACCCGATCATCGACACAAAGACTCCGGTGATCGTCGGACCGAACACGGCGAAGAAGCGGCGAAAGTAACGATCTGAGATGAAGCCGTACACCGGCTGCATCAACGACGACGAAATCGCGTACAAAGGCGCGAGCCAGAACACTTGGGCCGAAGTCAGACCGAGCTTGAGTTTTATCAGCGGAAGCAGAGGGTAGATGATGCTCGAGTAGGAATCGTTGACGAAGTGCCCGGCGCACAGGACCGCTAGTGTCAGCTTGTCTCTTCTGCGCATAACGCCACGAAGATTAATGCGGAGCGACTATTACCTTTTAACTGTGACCGGCTCTTCTGCGCGCTCGGTCATCCTCTCGGCCGCGACCGAGATGAAGTGATTGAACAGCGCCTGCGAGAGCGGATCATTTTGCCAGCCAACCTCGGGATGCCACTGTACGCCGAGCACAAACTGATCAGTGCGCGTGTTGATGATGGCTTCGACTACTCCATCAGCCGCCCAGGCAATTGGCTCCAGATCGCGGCCTACAACATCGACGGCTTGATGATGATGGCTGTTGACCGCCGCGTGAGTCGAACCCGCGAGCCTTGCGATGAGCGAGTCCTCGGTGATGTTGATCGAATGCGAATGACGCCAAAACACGTCACTCTGCATGTGCTTGATTGGATTCTTGACCTCGGTTTCGATGTCCTGAATCAGCGTGCCGCCGCGATAGACGTTCAGAGATTGAATACCAAAACAGATTGCCAGCGCCGGAAGTCGTCGAGCCTCAGCAGCCTCGAGCAACATCATATCGGTTTCGTCTCGCTTGGGCACGACCGGGCCCATTTGCGGCTTTGGCTCGTGCCCGTAGCGAAGCGGATCGACGTCGCTGATCGCGCCTGTCAGACAAACCGCGTCGGCGTGCGACATCACCGATTCAATGTATTCGGGTTCAGGGATGAGTGGCAGCAGCAGCGGTGTGCCGCCCGCTGCGTAGATCGCTTCGGAATAAGTCTCACGAAGCTCGTAGTAAGATCTGTTCCAGTCGTACCGGCAAGGCAGAACGACTACAGGCCTGTTGTTTGTGGTCAACTTCTTTATCCTTCAATAAAGATAGCCGCAGAGGTTTCGAAACCCTGCGGCGTTCGCTGTGTGAGTCAAAATTTAGAATAACCGGGCGACGGGTGGTTGTCAATTTGACCAAGCAGACGGGCTCATGTTAACTTTCAGCTTCGAGCTTCAGTTCTTTCAATTTGTTGATTGAGCTTCGGGTGCCCCGAGATCGGGGAGAATAGGGAAGCGGGTGAAATTCCCGCGCGGTCCCGCCACTGTGATGCTCTCGAAGCCGCCGGCTACCGAGCCACTGATCTTGAATCGGGAAGGCCGCCGGCGGCGAAGACGCGGAATGCAACCGACGCGTCTGCGAGGCTAAGTCAGGAGACCTGCCTGAGGCGTTGCGAGCCGAATGCTCTCCGCGCGAGAGGGCCAGGCGCGGAGTGCCTTCATAGAGCTCCCGCTCGATCCAGCGCGGAAGGGTCGGCGGGAGCTTTTGCTTTTGAGCCATCGAGGACCCATCCAATCGAGTGGGACCGCGCTGCGGCCGAGCCGTCGTCGGCGCGGCCGATTTGAGCTGGTGCTGGTGATGGGCGCGGTCACCGCGCTAGCGTGTGTTTCAAAGAGCCCAGCACCGTCGGACACACAAACCGTCGTCGATGAAATCGGACGCTCAATTCAGGTCAAGCCAATTCCACAGCGAATTGTTTCTCTCGCGCCGTCGATTACTGAGATATTGTTTGCGCTTGGCCTCGGCGACCGAGTGGTCGGCGTGACCTCCTATTGCGATTATCCTCCCGAGGCGGCAGCCAAAGAGAAAGTCGGAGACACGCTGCGGCCGAGTATCGAAAGAATAGTGGCGCTCAAGGCAGACCTGGTCATTGTATCCACTGCCAGCCAGCTAGAACCTTTTGTAAAGAACCTCGACAAGCTCCAGATACCTGTTTATGTAAGCGACCCACGTAATCTGGATGGTGTTCTCGCGTCCATTGAGAGGATAGGAGAACTGGGCGGCGTCGCCGATCGCTCGCGCGATCTGACGAGGACCCTGCGGGCGCGCATCGACGCAGTCGCATCGCGCGTGAGCGGACTAAATCGCCCACGAGTCCTTTTTGTTCTAGGCACAAGTCCGTTGATCACTGTCGGCGGGAGAAGTTTTATCGACGACCTGATCAACCGAGCGGCTGGTCGTTCCATCAGCGCCGGCCAATCTGGCGACTATCCGCAATTCAGCCTCGAGAGTGCCGTGGCAGCGCAGCCGGAAGTGATCTTCCTGCAGTCAGGGGAGACTGAGTTGAGCGGCAGTTTGAAAAATACTACTGCCGCGCGCGACGGACGAGTCTTTCGGCTCGATGACGCCCTGTTGCTGCGGCCAGGGCCTCGCATCGTTGATGGGCTCGAAAAGATGGCTGCAAGGATCCATCCCGAGGCGTTTGAGGAAGTCGAGAACCCGAAGTGAGTGTGACTGCAACAACTGAAGCGAAGCGGACAGCAAGACGTGAGCGGCTCACGGCGAGAAGACTTGTAATCACGCTAGCGATCCTGGCCGTGTTGGTCGTATCGCTGGCGGTCATCGCCACTGCAGTTGGCAGCGAACGTCTCAGCATGGCTTCGGTAACAAAGATTCTTCTCGCTGAAATGACAGGCCGCGCAGCGGACGTCCTCCCAGCGCACCAAATTATCGTGGCTGAAATCCGAATCCCTCGCATACTGATGGCAATCGTAGTCGGCGCGGCGCTGTCGGTTGCGGGAGCGGCGTATCAGGCGCTGCTCCGCAATCCGCTCGCCGATCCTTACATCCTAGGCGTGTCGACCGGCGCTGCTCTGGGCGCGATCCTGGCAACCATCTTCGCTGAGTCATTGCCGGTCGGACGTCCGGTTTCAGCTTTCATTGGAGCGGTTATTACAATCGCGATTGTCTACGCGCTGGGACAGAGCCGCCAGGGATCTTCCTCCTCAGTCCGGTTGATATTGGCGGGCGTAATCGTGAACGCATTCTTGTCTTCAAGCGTTATCTTCCTGGTCACGACTGCCGCCGGCTCGCGGCAGCGTAGTGTCCTTTCGTGGTTGATCGGAGATCTGAGCGGCGAGACGCGGCTGTTGCCCGTCGTAGCGCTGTTCATTGTTGCAGGCGCGGCGGTTATCTACGCAAACGCCCGCAGCTTGAACTTGTTTATGACTGGAGAAGAAGAAGCCCTCGCGCTGGGCGTGGAAGTAGAACGGGTAAAGGTCACAGTTTATTTGGCGGCGTCGTTGATCACCGGCGCGGCAGTCGCAGTCAGCGGGGTGATCGGCTTTGTAGGCTTGATCATACCGCACGCGATCAGGCTTGCCGGCGGCAGTGACAACAGGCTTGTTATTCCCGGGTCGGCACTTGCCGGCGGCGCGTTCTTGTTGCTTGCGGACACAGTGGCGCGAACGGTGATCTCACCGCGCGAGCTGCACATCGGAGTGGTCACTGCGCTAATTGGCGCGCCGGTGTTCATCTACTTGCTGAGAAGAACCAGTTAGACCAACAAAAGGGGCAAGCGCGTGGCAGCCGTGACCGTTCAGTTTCTAGGTTCAGGAGACGCCTTCGGAAGCGGAGGGCGGTTTCAGACCTGCATCTCGGTTCGGGCTGAGGAGGCTCACGTCCTGCTTGACTGCGGCGCTTCAACGCTGATAGCGATGAAGCGGTTCAGCGTCGATCCTTCCTCGGTCGACGCGGTGGTCGTTTCTCATCTCCACGGCGATCACTTTGGTGGCATTCCCTTCCTTGTTCTGGATGGCCAGTTCGGACATCGCGAAAAACCTCTGCTAATAGCGGGACCGCCTGGCATCGGCGAACGCCTGGCGCGCGCGATGGAGGTGTTGTTTCCTGGTTCCTCAACCGCCAGTCGTGCATTTAACGTGCATCTCATCGAACTCGCGCCGAGAACCGAAACGGCGGTGGGAGGGATCACGGTGACTGGCTACGAAGTCGTACACCCTAGTGGAGCACCGGCCTACGCTCTGCGATTGAGGTGCGAAGACAAGGTGATTGCCTACTCCGGAGACACGGAGTGGACCGAGACGTTGGTAGATGTCGCGTGCGCCGCGGATCTGTTCATCTGCGAGGCGTATTTTTTTGAAAAGACAGTTAAGAATCACCTGGCTTATGCGACGGTACGTCAGCACCGCAAACGACTTGACTGTCGGCGGCTCGTCCTCACACACATGAGCGCGGACATGCTCGAGCGGCGCGCGGAGGTGAACGAGGAACTGGCTGAGGACGGACTTACTCTCGAGGTTTGACCAAGCACGATGCTGAAGGTTGGAAACATTGAATTCAGCTACGCGCGGCAAGTGCTCAAACGCGCTTCGTTTGATGTCGGGCCCGGTGAGGTGCTGGCGGTGTTGGGGCCGAACGGTTCGGGCAAGACAACGCTGTTGAAGATAATCGTCGGGATACTCAAGCCTGCAAGTGGCAGTGTGTTACTTGATGGGCGGGATCTGTTGTCAATGCAACGCCGCGAGATCGCGCGATTGATCGGCTACGTCCCGCAGGAATCCGTTATCCGGTTTCCACTCACCGCCATTGAGCTTGTGCTGCAGGGCAGGTTCGCGCAAGGGAAAGTGCTTGGATTCGAGAGCGAAGAGGACGTTCGCGAAGCACAGTTGGCGATGGATATGACCGAAGCGGACGAGTTCTCGTCGCGTCTTGTGAACGAGTTGTCTGGAGGCGAGCGACAACGCGTCATGCTTGCGCGCGCGCTCGCGTCGCGGCCGCAGTTGCTCGTGCTGGATGAGCCGATTGCGAATCTGGATATTTCACATCAGGTGAAGGTCCTTGAGCTTGTCAAGCGACTGACAATCGAGCAGGGGCTGACGGCGATTGTCGTTACTCACGAGCTGAATCTAGCCTCTGAGTTCGCAACCCGCGTGTTGCTCTTGAAGTCGGGCGAGGTGGTGGCCTGCGGCGCCCCGCATCAAGTGATGACCGAAAGCGCGCTCAGAGAAGTTTTCGGGACCGACTTGATGGTTGACGCTAATCCGGCGAGCGGCGCGCCCCGCGTTACGCCCGTAGCGCCCGGCCGAAGCGCAGGTCGCTCGAACAAATCGTAGGGAACGGTGAAAAACAATATGCAAGAACCAATCTTGATGTCCTGGAGCGGCGGCAAGGATAGCTGCATGGCTCTACGTGAGATTCAAAACTCCGGAAGCTATCGAGTGGCTGCTTTGCTCACCACCGTTTCAGTGGATTACGACCGAATATGCATGCACGGCGTCAGGCGCACGTTGCTCGATAGACAGGTCGAGTCTCTGGGCTTGCCGGTCCACGCGATTCACCTTTCGAACGATCCGTCGAATGACGAGTACGAAGCGAAGATGAGAGAAACGCTGATCGCGTATCGCGAGCGTGGCGTTAAGGCCATCGCTTTCGGCGATTTATTTCTTGAAGACATCAGGCAGTATCGGGAATTGCGACTTGCGGAGGTCGAGATGACGGGAGTGTTCCCGCTTTGGCAAAGAGACACCGCCGCTCTTGCAAAGGAATTCATAGAGTCGGGCTTCAAGGCGGTTGTGACTTGCGTGGATT
>Ga0137380_10006876_pt1 | contig 10164 bp, 8 predicted proteins | sample SagtaG_17_FD_104809 | JGI IMG/M metagenome (GOLD analysis project Ga0137380, IMG submission 104809) | Vadose zone soil microbial communities from Sagehorn Ranch, Mendocino, California, USA - Sage2_L_100_16 metaG | ecosystem: Environmental > Terrestrial > Soil > Vadose zone | place: USA... | reverse complement strand
CGGCGACTGCAGATATCCGAGGATGCTCAACGAGTCGTCAACATGGACGATCTGGAGCACCTGATTGGGGTGCACGCCGCAGTTGTCCAGGTTCGTCGCGACGAGCGCGCCGATGCCATGCACGCCGGGCCTGAACTTGAGGCCCTCAGGGCGGAAGCGCACCAGGTTCACGGACTGCGACGGCGCGACGGCCGTAATGCTCACCGGACTGGTGAGTGCCATCGAATCCACCAGCAGGACGTGGCTGCCCGCGACGAGAATCCCTCCCGCGGGCCCGATCACCTGGGTGACCGAGTCGTACGCGGCCACCGGGCATGAGAGTAGCTGACCGCCGCCCACCTTCTGCGCGGCGAGCATCGGAGGAGTCGTAACGCCAACCGGAGATGGGTCGCTGCAGCTCGAGGCTGCGGCGCTCGCGCCGGCGAGCAGCGCGAGCGGGATCAACCACCGCCGGACGTGGGGTCGATTGATGGAGTTCATGGCCGGCCTACCAGGACACAGCGTACTGCGAGAAATGATGCAGCACCCCGGCGACGTACTGATTCGCCTGACTCCAGGCCTTCTTTTTGACTCTGATCCAGGTCGAGTCGGGCGGGGCCAGGTAGCGAATGATGTTCAGCGAGTCGGTGACCTGCGCGATTCGCAGCGTATCGCTCGTCGGGACTCCACAGTCCTTGAAGCTTGTATAAAGGAGCGCCGACCACCCCGCACCGTTGGTCCGGAACTGCAGGCCGTCGGGCTGAAAGCGAACCCAGCGCACGGTGTCCGCTGGCGCGACCGCGGTGATGCTCACCGTGTCGCTGAGCGCCATCGAATCGACCCACAGATAGTGGTGGCCGACCGCGATGAGCCCCCCGGCGGGTCCGATCACCTGGGTCACGGAATCGTAGGTCTGCGCACACGCGATCAGCCCGGACGTCTTCATCACGGTTGGCGCCCATTTGCTCGCCAGGAGGGCGGGCGCACGGAGATCGACACCGACCGGCGAAGGATCCCGGCAGCTCAGAGCTGCGGCGGTAGCGCTGGCGGCCAGCGCCAGCGGGATCAGGGAACGGCGAACGAACATGCGAGCCTCCGAGTTCATGATGAGTCCTACCACGCCACGGCGTAGTTCGAGAAATGCTGCAGTTCCCCGACGACACTGTGATGCGATTTGTGTACGTGCTTAAACCGTGGGTCGCCGTGCCAGGAATCGACGGCAGGCAGGAACTCGATGACGTCGAGTGCATCGGTAACATGAGCGATCCGGGGCGTGGCAGCCTTTCTGACGCGGCAGTTATCGAACGTCAAGACGAGCAGGGCGGTCTTTTGGAAACGGAGGCCCTCAGGCTGTAAGCGAATCAACGCCAGCGTATCCGATGGTGTGACGGCGGTGATGGTCACGGTATCGCGGAGCGCTCCCCGCGGGATCACCAGCCAGTTGTGACGTACCGTGAGGAATCCTCCCTCAGGTCCGATCGTCTGGGTCACGGACTCGTAACGAAGTGGGCGGCAGGAAAGGAGCGAGTCACCGTTCTCGCTGGGGTCCTCAGGGTCGTCGCTGTCGTCGCCCCCGGGGTGCGGCGACCCCCTCGACGCGGACAGACCGGGCGTGCGCGCATCGACGCCAAGCGGCGACGGGGTGCCACAGTTCGAGGCCGCCACGGACGCGCCGAGCAGCAAGCCGAGCGTGAGCAGGAAACGGCGTAAGGCCATTGTGATTCTCCGAATGCGAGGCGGGGACCGACGCTTCTTCGGCCGCTCGCAGAAGCAGGAAGTGTTCCGGCGCGCGGCGTTGGGCTAGCCTGTTGATTTGTCAGAGCCTGCGGAAAACAGCGGGGGAAATGGAGCGACGAAACAGGGACGTTTCGTCCCAGAGGGTGGTCGATTTGGACTAACGCACATTGGTCCGGCGCCGTTCGCCAACAGAACCGCAAGTGCGGGCGACGTCGAGGTCACTGGCGCCGTGCCGCACTGCAGCGGCCGCTCGGCCGAACGTGACCCTGGTCACTTCACATATAGTTTCCGGGGCTTACGTTGGTGCGTGGTTTGCGCCCAGCAGGTCCCAACACCGCCACGAGTCTCGCAGGCGCAACCAACCGCCACCCTCTTGTGCCCGTCGTAGACACGGCGGCTGGAGTCGCCATGCCTGCGTCGGACCCGGCTGAGGACCGCCGGAGCGGTCTCGATCGGCGGCGCCCCTCGTTGCCGGGGCTCCCACGGGTAACTGTCATCGCCATTTCCGCCGCGTTCGGCCAATTCTGGCACGATCTGGCCGCCGATCTGGACGTCGCCATCGATGTGTTCGGGCGCGATGTCGAGGCGATCTCGTTCGGGCCGGACACGGCGGCGGCCATTGTCGCGGCGGGTGGTGCCGAGGACGAAGCGATCCGCTGGCTGGCGAGCCATACCGTACCTCGCCACATCGCTTTCTTCGTGGTCGGTACCGACCCGGCGCGCCGCACGGCGATGCAGATGATCGCGCAGGGCGCCGGCGACTATTTCGCCCTCCCGGAGGATGTCGAAATCCTCCGCAATGCGGTCGCCGGCGCCCGCAACACACATCACATCCGTGTGGCGAGCTCGGCCAATGCCCCCAACCCGTTTGCCGCCATAGTGGGCGAAAGCGCGGCGCTGCAAAAGGAGCTGGCGCGCGCCGCCCGTCTGATGCAACATCGGCACGCGCGTGCACTCATCGTCGGGGAGACTGGAACAGGAAAGGAAGTGCTCGCGCGGGCGATCCATACCGGCGGGCCACGCCGCGATGCGCCGTTCGTCGCCGTGAACTGCTCGGCCTTCCCGGAGCATCTCATCGAATCGGAGCTGTTCGGCCATGAGCGCGGTTCGTTTACGGGCGCGTACGCCGCCAAGCCCGGGCTCTTCGAGGTCGCGGACACGGGTACGCTGTTCCTGGACGAGATCGCGGATCTGCCGCTCGGCGCGCAGGCAAAGCTCCTGCGCGTGTTGGAGGACAAGGAAATTCGGCGCGTGGGCGGAACGAAGCCGCGGCCCGTGGACGTGCGCATCCTGGCCGCCACGAACGCACACCTGGCAGACCTGGTGGCCAGCGGCGGCTTCCGCGAAGATCTCTACTTCCGCCTCAGCGCCGTCGTCCTGCGGCTACCGCCGCTCCGTGAGCGCGGCGACGATGTCCTTCTCGTGGCGGAGGCGCTGCTCGGGCAGCTGGCTCAGGAGCACGACGTGCGGCAGCCAGCGCTCGCTCCGGGTGTGAGCGAGCGGCTGCGCGCGCATCCCTGGCCCGGCAACATCCGCGAGCTGAAGAACGCGCTCGAACGGGCGCTGTTGCTGTCGCCCGGCGGCGACCTCTGCGCTGAAGAGCTCCTGCCCCCGAGCGCGGCGCCCGCGCGCGCCGAAGGCCCCCTCCCATTCCCCGCGCCCCTGCAGGAAATCACGGCGGCGGCCGCCCAGGCGACGGTGAAGCTGTGCGGTGGCAACCGGAGGGAATCAGCGCGGCGCCTGAAAATCTCGCCTCGGCGGCTGCGCCGCCTGCTGAGCGGCGCCGTAGACATCGGCGAGGATGTCTTCGAGATCGCGAACTGACGTAGCCTGTACAGATCGCGAAGCTGGAAGCATCATTGGACGTGCGTCGCGTCCTGGTGATGGCCACGAGCCTCCTCCTCGCCGCGCTCGCCGGCTGTGAGCCGCGCGGCGGGTGCCGCGGTGACTACTGTGGCGTGCTCGTGATCGCCGCGCCGGGCGAGCCTGATATTCTGCTTCCCCCGATCACCCTGCTGGCCATCGGACGCGACGTGACCGACCAGCTCTTCCTCAAGCTCGCCGATGTCGGGATGTCGTCGAATACCGTCGGGGACGACGACTTCGTGCCGCAACTCGCGGCCCGCTGGGACTGGACCGACACAGTGACGTTGGCCTTCCACCTCGATCCACGGGCCCGCTGGCAGGACGGTGTACCCGTGACCGCGGCCGATGTGGCGTTCACGTTCGATGTGTACACGGACTCGGTCATCGACGCACCGTCGCGCTACGCGTTGCGGGACATCGCATCCGTGAGCGCGCGCGACACGCTCACCGCCGTGTTTCATTTTCGCCGCCGCTACGCCGAAATGTTTTTCGATGCCGTGTACCACATGCGCGTGCTTCCCGCCCACGTGCTCCGCGCACTCCCGCGCGCCGCGTGGCGGACCGCGCCGTTCGGACGCGAGCCGATCGGCGACGGACCGTACCGCTTGGTGCGCTGGAAGGCGGGGGAGAGTCTCGAGCTCGCCGCCGATTCCATGTTCTTCCTCGGGCGCCCCCACTTGCGGCGGCTGATCTGGCGCTTCACGCCCAACCTCGACGTGGCGGTGACGCAGCTCATCGCCGGTCAGGCGGATGCGATCGAAGTCTTGGGACCGCCCGACAACGTGAAGCGGGTGCATGACGCATCGGCCCTGGCAACCTACCCGTACCACGGCACGGCCTACGGTTTTCTCGCGTTCAACTTGCGCGCCAATGGCGACACGGGCGCCCCACATCCCGTGTTCGGCGATCGCGACATGCGGCGGGCGGTCGTGATGGCGCTCGATCGCCAGCGGATGTTGCAGAACGTATGGGGGGATCTCGCCGAAGTGCCGCCCGGCCCGATGCCCCGCCTGTGGTCCATCTGGGACCGGTCGTTGGCGGGCGACGTGGCACACGACTCCGCGCAAGCGGCACGGCTGCTGGCGCAGCACCGCCGGCGAGCCTTCCATATTCTCGTGCCCACCACGAGCGGGCTGCGCCGGCAATACGCGCGGTTGATCCAGGAGCAGCTCCGCACGGCTGGACTGGACGTCACCATCGACGAGGTCGATCTCAGCCTCATGCAGGCGCGCACCAACACGGGGCATTTCGACGCCGTCCTGGGGGCTTGGGCCACCGGCCCGTCCCCCATCGACGCGACACTCCAGAACTGGACGCGGCGCGGCTTCGGCGGAGGAAATCCGGGCCGCTACGACAACCCCGAGGTCGATCGCTTGCTCGAGCAGGCGGCCGGGGCGCGTAATCGGGCGGAGGCGACGCGCTTGTTGCACAGCGCCATCGTGCTCTGGAACGCAGACGCGCCGGCCGCCGTGTTGTACGCCCCGGACAACGTGGCCGCCGTCCATCGCCGTGTCCGCGACGTGACGATTCGGCCGGACTCCTGGCTGGCCCTGGTGCGCAGTTGGCGCATCCCGTCGTCGCAGTTGACCGACCGGGATCGGATGGGGACCGAGCGGATACCTTAGGCCTCGCGCTTGCGCCGCGTCTTCTTCTCTTTCTCCTGAGGCTGAGGCCGCTGCTCCATCGACCCGGCAACCACGACCTGGTTGCGACCGGCATTCTTGGCCTTGTACATCGCCGCGTCGGCGGTGGCGATCAGCTCCTCCGGCGTGTCGCCGCCGTCAGGGTACTCCGCCACGCCGATGCTCAGGGTGAGCGTCCCTTGGCCGAGGTCCTGTTCGGCCACCCGGGCGCGAATGCGCTCCGCGACGAGCGTGGCCGTCGCCATGTTCGCCTCGAGTAGCATCACCACGAATTCCTCGCCGCCGTAGCGCGCCACACTGTCCACCTGCCGCGTCGTCTGGCGGAAGACCTCGGCGATCTTCACGAGCGCCGCGTCACCCGCGAGATGTCCGTGTGTGTCGTTGTACTGCTTGAACCGATCGACATCCGCCAGCAAGACCGAGAATGCGCGCCGCAAGCGTCGCGACCGCTGTACCTCGCTGGCGAGCGTCCCCATGAGGTGCCGGCGATTGTAGAGCCCCGTCAGAGCATCGGTGAGCGACAGCTTTTCCAATTCTCCCTGACTCTCTTTTTCTCGCAGGCGCGACACCAGGGTGTTGAACGCCCGCGTCAGGTACCCGACCTCGCCGCTGCCGCCGGTTGGCAGCTCGACCGACAGGTCCCCGGCCGCCACGCGGGCCGCGGCTTCGGTGAGACGCTCGAGCGGGCGCGTGACGAACAGACCAACCATGTACGCCAGCAGCCCAACTCCCAGGATCAGCGTAAAAAGGAGCAACACCGTGCGAAACCGCAGCACCCCGGCCTCGCGCACGGTTTCGGCGCGCGGCGTTTCGGCCACGGCCGCCCAGTGGAGCTGGGGAATACGCCGGAGTACCGCCACGACCTGACGCCCCTGAGGGCGTGACTGCACGATCGTCTGGCCTTCTCGCTCGCTCAGCTCTCTGGTCGTCGCCTCCGGCAGGGTCGTCTTCATCACGTCCGCGGAGTTGCCCGCCGAGCTGATCACGAGGTGTCCCTGCTCGGTGATCAGGTAGAGGACGCGCGAGTTGTCCGAGGACAGCTGGCCCAGCATGTCCCCCAGACTGTCCAAATTGATTTTGGCGCCCAACGCGCCGAGGAATAAGCCGTCGTCCCGACGAATCGGCACGACGAGGACCAGCGCGGCCTTGCCGATCCCGGCGTCCCAGAAGGGTTCGCCCACGAGGGCATCGCGGGTCCGCAGGTTGTTCAATCGGTCGGGCGTCAAGCGAAAGCCCGTCCGGCTGCCGCTGCTCGTGAGGACCTGCCCGTCTTGACCGATGATGGCTAGTCCTTCGTGAGCCGGAAGGTTCTGACGCACGGAGTTGAGGTAGTCGCGCAGCCGGTTGAGGGACTGCGCCGTATTCCGGCCGGTTGCTCGCGCCAGATTGTCGGACACGACGTAGGGGCTCGCCCGCACGCGCAAATCGTAAACGCGCTGGTCGAACCAGGCGTCCACCTCGCGCGCCATGTCCGAGCTCAACAGGCGGAGCTCCTGTCCGACGCGGTCGCTCAACGAGCGGCGATTGCGGCCGTACAACATCACCGTCATGGCGAGGGTGGTGAACAGCGTCGCCAGGACCGCGAATGCGACAAACTTGCCCCGCATGGTGTCGAGGCGCAGCGTGCGCAGCGATCGGGTGGCTTTTTCCCAGATATTCACGGAAGGCAACATTCACTTTCGGCGGGCAGGCGCAATAGATGGCGCCTTGCTGCAAGCGTCGCAACGAGTTAGTCGCCCTGCCGCAGTAGCTGCGCGAACTCCTGCAGCTCCGCCTCGCCCAGGTCGGAAGCCACCCAGTACGTGTAGTCCGCCGCCGTCCAATGGAGCAGGTGATAGCCCTGGCGGTCGCTGGTCTTGGGCCCGCCACTTGGGCCGCGCGCACTGGGCCACACGAACACGTTGATCACGTGCTGGCGCCGGCCATACACCAGCACCGCGACTGTCCGCCCATCCACGTAGTCGAGCCGGCCTCCAAGCAGCGGGTACCCGCGCCCGGCGAAGTCGTCGACACGGGGCGAGAAGTCGAGCCGGCCGTTGAACCACGGCTTCACCGTGTGCTGATCCGACGAGAGCACATCCGTCAGGTGGCCGGGCATCAACGACCGGATGTGGCTCGCGAGCACGTCGTCGGCCAGCGCCTCGCCGGCCGCGCGCTGGCGCGCGAGCGTCCAGCTGCCGAGCGCGACCGCGGCGAGCGACGCGGCCAGGGCCAGCGGCCGCCACACGTCGCGCACGCCGAACGGACGAGGAGCACGTGCGCGCGCCCCGGTCGCCGCGGCGTCCCGAACGCGGTCGCGGAGAGCGGCCGGCGCCTGAAATTTCGGAATGCCCGCCGCGATCGCCGCGCGGAGCGCGAGCCGTTCGTCGCGGAACCGCGTGCATTCCGCGCACTGAGCAAGGTGCGCCTCCAGCTCGCGCGTGTCGACCGCCGCGAGCTCGCCATCGAGATATGCGTCGACCTGGGCTTCGATGCCCGGATGGGTCACGTCAGCGTCCTTCTTCTTCACGCAGCGCTTTCTGGAGATGCGCGCGCGCGCGGGACAGCCGGGACATCACCGTGCCGACCGGCACGCCGGCGACGTCGCTGATCTCCTTGTACGACAGCCCCTCGAGCTCACGCAGCACGATCACCTCCCGGAATTCCGGCGCCAGGCGGTCCAGCGCCCGACCGACTGTTTCCTTGGCGGCGTTGCGGAGCACCGCCGTCTCCGGATGCTCATCTGCCACCGCGCCGCTGTGCTGCACCTCGTCGAACTCGACCGCGTCCGGATCCCGGCGGCGCACCGAGCTGAGTGCGGTGTTGCGCACGATCGCGAGCAACCAGGCGCGCGCGCTCGTCCCCTCATCGCCGCGGAAGCTGTTGAAATACTTGAGCGCGCGCAGGCAGGCGTCCTGCACGACGTCTTCAGCGTCTGGCGCGCTCCGCGTGAGGTAGCGCGCCAGCGTGTAGGCGGCGTCCAGGTGCGGCAACACGACGGATTCGAAACGCGCCAGCTCGCTTGACTCCAACCGTGCCTCTCGAATGTCGTGGAGCCTTCAGGAGAAGACTGCGCGGACGGCGGGTTTATTCCCGGCGGAATAACCCTGCCGTTCGCGGAGTCTCCGGCAATGACCACACTGCTGTCGCACTTTGCCCGGAGGAAGATCACGTATGAGCTCCATCCACGCTATTTCGTCCCGAAACGTCGCAGCACTCCTGTTCGCGGCCCTGACGGTCGGGGGAACGACCGCGCACCGTACGCCGGGCGCCGCGGTCAGCGCCACATTGTCTGAGTGGAAGGTCGAGCTCTCCCAAGGCACGATCACAGCGGGCCGCGTGACATTCACGGTCACGAACGCCGGCAACATCCCGCACGCCCTCGAAGTCGAAGGGCAGGGGATCGAGCAGGAGACACGCGTCTTGCAACCGGGGGCGAGCGCCACGATGACGCTCACGCTCAAACCCGGGACCTACGAACTGTACTGCCCCGTGGGCAACGACTCGCACAAGAAACTCGGCATGGAGACTCATCTAAAAGTCGCCATGAGCGCGCCCACACCGAAGGTCCAGATCCGGGTGACGGGTGGCGGTCCCGTCATCCAGATCCTCCCCGGGCCGTTCCCGTTTCCGGACAGCGCCGCCCCGATCCTCCAGCAGTTCGGGGATGAGCGCGAGGGCCTCGAGTCACAGGTGAAGAACGGCCCCTACTCGAACAACGTGACTCGGATTGCGGGCACCTTCACGTTCGCGGCGTGGGACAGGGGCGCGGTACGCGACTCGGTCGATGGCGTCGCCGAGTTTGCGACGCAGGATGGGGCGCGCTGGAGGCTCGTGCTGGACCGCGTTCAGACGAAGGACGTCCCGCATCACCCGCGCTTCGGCGGCGTGATCCTCGGGCTGTACTACCATGGCAACACTGCCGTGCACACGCCGCTCGTACCGACGATCAACAGCGCCGTGGCCCTCTGGGCGTTCGGGCACCTGTACAAGAACGGCGCGCTCGTGACCGACAATGCGATGGTGCACGTGATGCTGCTGTCGCGCACTCGGCGGGACGGAGACTTCGCGCTCGCCTGCTGGGACTGCTCGAAGAACACGATCGATGAGTTGCAGCTCCAAGTCCTTCCGGGACCGGGCGAGCCCAAGTTCGATGCGCCCGGCGGATTTCTGTTTGTGAACTGGGAAAAGTCCGGCTCCACCACGCTCCCTTGACACGCCCTGTGCCGAGGGCCACGATGGGTCCATGACTCTTCGTCTAGCGACCCTCCTTCTCTTGTTCGGTGGCGAGGAGGCACGGGCTACGAGTTTGGCGCAAGACTGCAGCGGAGGTGCCTTCCTTGTGTCGGCGGTCGCGGTGACGGGGTTGGCGGTGTTCGACATCGCCACGGCGCCCGCGTCCGCGCGTCGCTACAACGAGCGGCACGTCGCGGTGGTCCCGCGCCTGGACCCGCGGCACGGCAGGTACGGCTTTGTGGCGTCGTGGTCCTTCGGCAGGTCGAGGCGTACGGCTCCGCAACCGGTCCGTGCCGTCGCCCCGCCCGGAAGTCCCCCGGAACAGCGTTGTTGTTGTCCGCTGCGTCAACGACGGGGCCGATGCTCGCTGGTGTTGCGCTCGGCAATGGGACGGGGGCAGGCCTGTTCCTCACCGGGTTGATCGTCGGTCCCAGCGTCGGGCACTTCTATGCGGGAGCGCCCGGCCGAGGGCTAGGGACAGCCGCGCTCCGAGGCGCTGGGACTGTCGCAGGGCTGTACTCGCTCGTCGGTTGTTTCGACTGAAAGCCGCGCTCCTCCTCGTCGCGCTCGGGGCGTCGTGCCACCCGGCGCGACGTGGTGGTCCCGCCGCCGCCCCGCAGGGAAGCACCAGCGTCACGATCCGCATCAATCAGCTCGGCTACCAGCCCGCCGCGCGGAAGGTGGCCGTGCTGTGCGCGCTCGAGCCGTACAGGATCGAGGGCTT
>Ga0137380_10006875_pt1 | contig 10164 bp, 10 predicted proteins | sample SagtaG_17_FD_104809 | JGI IMG/M metagenome (GOLD analysis project Ga0137380, IMG submission 104809) | Vadose zone soil microbial communities from Sagehorn Ranch, Mendocino, California, USA - Sage2_L_100_16 metaG | ecosystem: Environmental > Terrestrial > Soil > Vadose zone | place: USA... | reverse complement strand
TAACCTTTCGGGTATGAGTAGGGGAAAGTAGGCATTCCGGTGTCCTATCTCCTTGATCTTTCGGTCAAAGTGTTCCTTGATGCTCTCCCAGATGGAGAACCCGTAGGGCATTAGCACCATGAATCCTTTGGCGCTGGAATAGTCGGCCAGCTGAGCCTTGGTAACGACTTGGGTGTACCATTCAGAGAGATCGTCGGCCTTCTTTACAGTAATGCCGAGATCCTTGGTGCTCATTGGAATATCCGTCCGAGAGGCTGGTCGGAAAAAGGTCTAGATCTGTTGAGGTGAGCCTGGAAGAACCTCACCCATTTTAATCCATCCGTGATGCGTTCATGCTCATGATGCTATTTAGGTTTTCTTTTCCTGTTGTGCAATCTTGTGTTCAGTTCACATGTTGACAAGAGTCCTGGACAAACTTCTTGAGGCTTAAGTAAACAACTTATCGATATCTACATTCAAGACAATCAATCTACAGGAGACTAGATAGACAATGAGCCTTGATATTGCAAACTCCAACGTTAACCGCAACATCACCCTAGCGGGAACTAGCGTCGCGATCTTCACCTTTCTGCTATTCTTCCTCTATCCGCGCTCGGGCGAGATCAACTCGATACTCTTTCAGTTTACCCTCGCGATAATTGTTTCAGTAATATTCTCCCTGGTCATTTCAGCTCTATACTATTACGGGACCGCTCTTACGTTGACCCTTCGGCCGGAGCAGGCAACGACTATTTTTGGAAAGGCGGAAGCCTTCTGGCTCGTCGGCTACAGCCTGCTTTTGCTGGAGCCAAGCTTGATTCTGTTTACCGTGAACCTGATCGCTGTCGGGCTGTATGGACTAGTTCTCTGGTTTTCCTACCTGTATCTTACCTGGCTCCAGTTCAAGAAACAAACCAAGAGAAAGTAATCCCACCATACGCTATTCCGAGACTGTCTTTCCTTCCCGCTTGTGCTCGTAGAGGACGACTGATGAGACGGTGCTTTTGACGCCGGTGATCTTGAGAACCTTGTCTTTTAGGACATTACGGAAGGCGAGAATATTCTCGACCTTGAGCATACAGACTATGTCGTACTCACCTGTTACTTCGTACATGTCTGTCACCTCCGGAAGCTTGACCAGGCTCTGGGTTACGCCCTCGAGTTCTTTCGACTCAACAAACAGGTTCAGGAAGACTCGGACCTCTTTGGTCATTGTTGACATTCCAGTAAGCGTTCGCTAACCACTAAGGCGTGGACCCTATTAAGCGAAAATGCCAGGCGGACTGAAGCAATGCCTAGTCATATGTCGTCGATTGGTTTCCCGGTTCAAACCGTAAGCGATTTTACAAGTCTTGCAAGGCAGGCAGTTCAGGCCGGACAAGCATTTGAGGTCGCGGGCCTGGGGGGTATTGGCGATGGTCACCCTGAGCGGGAATCGAGCTCTGGGCACAGGTCAATGAACAAAACGAACTCCTCGGACTGAATCCACATTTTGCCGGAGAGACCCGAATGCGAGTGGGACTCGTAAGACGAGTTGTAAATCCGAAAGATACACCTCTCGATGGAGCCTTCTACGGCTGGGCCAATCCGCAAAGTGGCGTCGCGGATCGAGGCGACTACCCTTTTTGCTTCACCGCACCCGACTATCGCTTGCATGCTGACCTGGCCCTTCCGAATGTTGTCTCAGTACAACTGGCCGCATTCCCTAACGAGCTTCTAGCCTTTGACAATGAAAAGGAGAAGCGCTCGAGCAAGACTTGGATGAAAGACATGGCGGCCGAATCGTGCATACCTAGCGGAACCTTCCTTCCTGGCAAGGGACCGATTGATCCACCGAAGCCCGAAATCATGTTCTGTGGCTCCGTTCGGGAAACATCTCGGCTGACCAACCCAGTCACGGGGCAGCCATTCTCTTGGGCGAGGGTTCGTACCCTGGGCGGCGAACTAGACGTGGTAGCCGACCCAGCAGCTGTAAGGGGCACAATCAGGAAGAAGGGCATCGTAGGCTCCATGTGTTGGCTTTCTGGACTTCTCAGCTAGTTACGCGATCGTCTGCGTCCTTTGCTAGGAGGCCGCATCTTTCGCGCTCGTTTTCCTTGCGGTTCCTGCTCGTTCCGTGCCCCTCCAGCGACCCGTTTCCCGGTTCAAAACAGCCTTAGATCACGAAAACAAGCGAGAATCGCAACAATCCCGTGCCCGACCCCCCCTCCCCAGGGGGGAGCGCTTGATCATAGCAGACTTTTCCGCCAACGATCCCGTCAAGAATTCGTTCTATCGACAAACCTCATTGAATTGCTCTACAAGGGCTAGTTTGATTTGAGCTTCAGCTTCTTGGGCAAGTACTCATCCACGATGTACGTCAGCCCGTATCTGCTGAATGCTTCCTGCTCCGACTTTTTCCGGACCTTTCTGAAAGTATCGATCTCTCTCTGCCAGAGACCTCCAGCATAGCGAGGATCCTTCTCAAGCTCGTTCAACCGTTTAATGTCCAGATCCGTCAACGGATCGCTAGGCAACTTATAGTCGACAATGTCTGTGGCCCAGACTCCGCCCCAGATCGCATCAGGAGTATTCAGCTCTCTCAAGTGAGCCGCGTTCGCCGACCCAGAAATAATAACCATGGCAATGTGCATTCCCCAAGGATCGCCATCAGTGAAAATATACACCGGAAGGTCCAGCTCCTGGTTTAGCCGTCTCAGCAGAAAACGTGTCGCCCTAGGAGCCTGGCCGGCTGTGTGGATTAGGACTGCCTTGAATCGCTGATGAACCCGCTCCTCAATAAACCTCGTAAACAGACCACCCTTCTCAATCGCTATCACCTTGTCTACTTTCTTCTTGTCCGGCCGGACAAACTCTGAGGTTGTGAGAGCGGGACCGATCATCACCCCGTCCGGGTGTGATGACAGATTGAGAGTCCGGCCCTCATATCCCGGCACCGTATACTCGACGGTCAAATCGCCGAAAATAGCACTCCGCTCTTCAGGAAACACGTTGAAGTCTTCTCTCGAAAACCCCGTCACAGTCTCTAGGTCCGTGATGAGATTGTCGCTCTCCTGCTGATCCTGAAAGTCCATCTCGTATGCTTGAGCGGAATAGAAGACGTCCCGTAGAGTACTGGTCTTGTTCTGCGTCGTCAGCTCATCCGTGAAGAGGGCGGTCCAGAGAAGCTGCGTAAACGGTCGAATGTGCCTGACATTGCGCGCGCTCCGCTTTACACTCCTCTTCCCAAGAATATACTGGCGGGTCTTGTCGTCGTAGATTATGTTCGCGATAGACCTGCTGGGCATCTTGACTGTTGGAAACTCCTTCTTCGCGAGCTGGTCGTACACTTGACCTCCTAGGTGTTCTAGGGAGGAGAGGACGTGCTGCTTCCTCTCCTTGATGACCCCCTTACTCGGAGCCTTCCGTTCCTTCTTCGCTTTCTTCGGCGCCATATTTTATCAGACCCTTGAGCAGTGGCTTAATATCGGGCTCCTTCTTAGCCTTCGACAGCTTCGTCGAGAACTCAGCCACCTTCGGAAGATATTTCTCAAAAACGTCAACCCTCTTCTTCTCCTGAGCAAGATGCTCCCTCCGCGACAGATAGATTCTGAGGTTCCTTGAAGCCTCCCTGATCGCGTTGAGAATCTCGTGCTCGACCTCGGGACGGTCCGCGATGAACTCCTTCCCAACGGTCTTGTACGGAATCTTCGTGCTACAAACATGGACAAAAATGGCCAGAGGCGTCTCGCCTGGAATAACTCTGTAACCGCGCCAGTCAACTTGGTCAACCACCTTCCAGGAAACATCACTAGCCTCGTCGAAGAGTAGGGGAATCTTGTTCGCAAATCGGAACAGAAGTATCTTCCCCTGCGTCTCAATCTGCTTGCCACTAGCAATTCCAACCTCGATGATGAACGGGAAGCCCGAGTAAGTCGCAGGCTTTCTCTGAATAGTAGCTACGAAAGCGCTCCCGTTCTGCACGTCCTCCTCGGTTATCCCGAGCTCCTTCTTGATCCCCGTCGCTAGTAGGTCTGCGCCTAGGGGGGAGAGGCTTGTTGGATCCGGAGAGAGAAAATCCTCATAGTTCTTCATCGCGCTGGCCAATGTCACAATATCCGCTGACGTCAGTTTGCTGGGGCTCTTCTTGGATCCGAGCTTCGCGTACAAGAGGAACTTGCGTGCCGTAGTCTCGCCGATTCTCTGGAAATTCTTGCGCAAGAACTCCTGCAGAGTCTTTGCATTCGTGAGCCTAAGCATCCGTTGAATGGTCTCGACATCAACTCCATGAGGGTGTGGCAAAGTCTCAGTGGGTGCAGGTGGCACCACGGTGGTGCCTCTCGTGAAGTGGTACAATCGCCCGCGAGGATCGACAAAGGTAAGGTTAGCGTAAGGGACGATGATGGCTGTTTGCTTGAAGTATTCTAGTATCCTCGGCATTGCTCTGGAATAGTCGGCCTCTGTCTTGAACTCGATGACCGTCCCCTTCCAGTGAGAACTGTTCGTTCTGGTCTTCTTTTTCAGGACAATCGGCTTGTTGTGCTGGATGTCAGTCATTAGCCCGACATCGGTAATTCTCTGCTTGGGATTCGTGCTGGAGCTGATCTGAGCCTCCCCATGGGTAGTTATCTGCCCATACAACAGCGCCATCTTTCCCCCGAGCCCGAAGGTCCCACGAGTCTGGCGGAGCTTGTACTTGGAGCCGTAGAGCACCTGGCCGAAGGCGGAGGGTATGATATCGCCAGGGACCCCTATCCCATTGTCCTCTACCCTCAAAACGTAGGTTCCTGGACCGTCAAGGGGTCCTGATTCGTGCGAGAGTCGGACGTAAATGTCTGGTGGAATCCCTCCGGTTTCGCAAGCATCAAGAGAATTTTCGACGAGTTCTCTTATCGTAGAGTAAATGGACCGGGAAGGGCTGGTGAATCCGGCGATGTCTCGGTTGCGGTAGAAGAAGTCAGCCGCGCTGATCTCCTGGAAGACTTCAGCAACGGTCATCGTCTCTAATCCGTGCTGACCCAGCCTACGACTTTTTCGCGAGTTGTGTGACTGACCCTTCCCACAGTCCTAGAGCTTTCTCCTTCTTGACCTGCCCCCTCTTCTTTCTCAGGAACTTATAAACGGTCCCATGCTGTCGACCCTCGATCAACTTTTCCAGCGCATCCTTCGCCATCGAAACCGACTCAAACGTTCCGATGATCGAGATGGTGTGTCCGCTCACTGATATCAGAGTCCCAGTTAACTCCTCCAAGTTTCGCCGGGCTTTGCCCTCACGGCCGATGATCCGCCCGTCCACCCGTCGAATCTCAGCCTCGTTCTTGCCAAAGTAATCGTGAAGGTCAACAATATCGAATGAATAGTCGTCGTTGAACAATGAGAAGGCGCGTGAGGGAGAGAAGCCTCGCCCGATTGCCAGCACGAGATCCTTGGCTCTAAGCGCACTAGATGGATCGGATGAATCGGGTTTCACGCCGATGTACACGGATCCCGTATCACTGTCTATTTCGAGGTCAACAAACAGCTTCTGCTCAATGGTCGACTTGACCGAACCCTTCGGACCAATAAGTACTCCCACCCTTTCACGTGGGATCATTGCATTGACTCGGGTCTCGTGGATCATTCTTCCACCTTGAACATCCTTTCGAACGATCTCGTCCTCACGTTTAGGCCCTTGAAATAATTGTTCAGGTTGTCTATATCCCTGCTCAAAAACTCCCTAGCCTCAGGATGCTCGATAGTCACAGCCTGGGCGAAGTCTATCAGCATCGGGTACCCGTCCGGGACCAGGATATTGTACTCGCTAAGATCTCCATGCACGAGCTTGGCCTTATCGTAGAGATCCTTCACCATCTCTACGATCTTGTCATACCATGAAGATGCCGCCTGAAGCGGGACCTCCCGAAGGTGGGGTGCCGGGACCCCGTTCTTGCCTATGAACTCCATCAGGAGCACGTTCTTCTCCACGTAGATAGGCGTCGGAACGGCCAGTCCGGCCTCTTTTGCCAGTTGCAGGTTCTTGAACTCTTTGGAGGCCCACTGATCTATAAGCGACCGCGTGTCGTGCGGGATGTCCTTGAATCTGGGATCACCACGTATGTACTTGAGACGCCCCTGCCTGAATATCGCCGAGCTCGTAAGATAGATCTTTACAGCAACATCTCCACCTTTCATGTCGATCCCACGATAAATCCGACTCTCCTTTCCGGACTTTACAGCACCCTGAAGCTCGCGGAGCCTCCCCCTGTTCAGTAGATGCATAACAGTCGTCAGAGTTCTTCCGTCGAAGACTTCCTCCAAAGTCTCCTTGTCTTCGCCAACCTGGACGCGCATTCGACGCTCTCGGTCGTACCTTTCCTCTCGTCGACGGAGATTCTCTTCCGGTTTGTCGCTCATTTTCGACCAGACTTGCGCATGTCAGACTACTTCAATCTGCAAGACAAATGATTTCCGACCAGTAAGGCTTTGCACGATCGAACAGACTATGTGAATCAGCGAGCTGAAAAACTGGTGAGGCCCAGGTAGAGTCTTCCAAGTTCCTTGTGTTCGAGCAATTCTTTGGTTGGTCCTTCGAAAGCTGTGACGCCGTTCACCAGTAAGTAGGCGTATTGCCCGATCTGAAGAGCTCTCGTTGCGTTTTGTTCGACTAGAATGATGGTAATCCCAGAGTTTTGAGACAAGTAGACTATCGTATCAAGCACTTGCGTCGCTATAATGGGCGCTAAGTTGGCTGTTGGTTCGTCAAACATGATAGTGTTGGGAGCCCGCAGCAGCGCCATGCTCATAGCGACCATCTGCCTTTCCCCACCGCTCAGGCTTGAGACCTTTGTGTTGATGTATGAAGATAGCTTTGGAAAGATCGCGAGAACCTTGCTCAGTCTGTTCTGAAAATCTTCGCCACTCACAGTGTAACCTGCCATCTTGAAATTTTCAGCCACCGTAAGCTGCGTAAACGTGCTCTCCGTCTGGGGAAGATAGGCGATTCCGAGCCGGGCTATCTCATGTGGTGGGAGGTGCGAGATTGTTTTTCCGTCAAGTTTGACTTCTCCTTTGTAGATATTGGTGAGGCCTGCGACTGTCTTGAGAAGAGTGCTCTTGCCTGACCCATTTGGACCGACGATGACCGTTATCTGGTTCGGCTGAGCTTTGATCGAGATCCCGTTTAGTATTTGGAGGCTACCATATCCTGCTGACACGCCTTCGAGGGTTAGGAAGCTAACCACCCAGATACGAGTCTATGACCTCTTTGTTCCTCATTACGTCATCCGGCTTTCCTGATGCAATTAACCGTCCGAAGGCCATGGCATACATGTAGTCGACGTATTTGAGAGCAATGTCGAGTCTATGTTCTACAATGAAGAATGTAATGCCCAGCTCATCTCTAAGCTTGAGTATTCTTGAAAAGATCTCGTGAGCTAACGTTGGATTCACGCCGGACACGGGCTCATCTAGGAGGAGGAGTTTCGCGTCGGACATCAATGCTCTCCCGATCTCCACGAGTTTCATCTGACCCCCGCTAAGAAGATATGTTGGCTGGTTCCACATGCTTGACAACCCCAGCAATCCGAGGATCCTTGCGGCCTTTTCTGTCGCATGTGTTTCAGCTTCCCGCCATTCGAGAGTGAAGAATCTTCTCCACGGGAGAAGGCTCAGTGTGAGAAGCGAGCTCAAGAATGATACTAGCGCTCTCTCTCGAAACAACTTTCGCATAACTCTCCTATGCTGGACCAGGTTCTTGAGCGAAAGGAGTCCATGGATCACACTCATTCCAGAGCGCGTGTCAGTCCAAGGCGCGACGAAATCCTTTCGAGATCTGAATCCCACGATTCGGACGGATCTGAAGAGACTCTCTCCGGGATTGTTCTTTCCTGCTACCAGCAGATTTTCGAGCACGGTCAACTTCCAGAAAAGCGCGGGAATCTGGAAGGTCCGTGCCAGCCCCCTATTGTACAGCTGATATGTAGGAAGACCAGTCGTGTCTCTGCCTTGAAAGAGGATTCTGCCTGAGTCCGGCTTGTATAGTCCGCTTACTACATTGACGAGGGTTGTCTTGCCTGAGCCGTTCGGGCCTATCAAGATGTTGATCTTACGTTCTGCAACGTCTAACGTCACGCCATCTATGGCGTGTAGGTTACCGAAGTATTTCCTTACGTCTCGGATCGACAGGACATTTTCCATTGACAAGATAAAGAAAGAAAGAAGGAGAAAGAAACTCTTGTGCTAGTACGGGTTGAAATCCGATTCAATTGTACCGAGTCCAGTGGTTCCGGATGGAGGCGCGGTCCAAGTTCCGGCGAACACCCAAGTGTTTGTCCCGCTGACCTTGACGACTTTGTAGATCTGGTATATCGACGCTACTCTGTCACCGCTTGCTTCTAGCCCGTTCGAGCCCGTTACTCCGAAATAGTTGTCCGCGACTGCGAGCAAGACGGCTTGTATCTTGGTTCCGTCATACGACCCTGCGCTTAGAGTGGCGAGGGCTGCCACCCACATGTCATCGTACGTACCGCGGCAATAGTTGTCGCAAACATCACCGCTGTAACGGCTGGAAAACGTTGCATCAAGCGCTTGAGTTCTCGTCGTATTAGGGAAACCATAGATGGTAGAAGGCAGCCGCATAGTTGACACATCAAAGGTGGAATTGCTGGATATGACTGTGTCTTGTGATTCGCCGTCAGTACCTGTCCATTGCGAGGGGGTTGGTCCAGAGCCAGTTCCGGGCAGATGCCCAGTGATAAGTTTCGGATGCTGCTGGTTTACCTGGTATGCTAGTTGAGTGAACTCCTCGAATGAGATTGCATCAATAGCAACTTTGTTCGTGTTCGCGGCAGTGTTGTTGGCGGCGTTGAAGGCGGTGTTCACGTATCCAATTATGGTTGTAAAGTCCTCTACGTTCGTATCGTATTGGATTGTACAGACCGGGCCTAGGGTACTTGTACACGTGTTGGCCGGCCACGAGACGCTGCCTCCGACGAGCGCGTTGAAGTCAGCACTGGTCGCGTTTGCTAGAGCGTCTCCATATGTATCATGTCTCTGGAGGATGACCACGGCGTTTGCGCCTTCAGCGTGGAGCATCGTGGCGTCAGCCATTCCCTGCCATCTGTCGTTGGGCGCCGTTCTGAACAAGAAGTCGTTGGGTGTCGCTAGGGCAACTGACGTTGAGGAGGGACTAATCACGACTATGTGGTTGGAGTTCGCATACGACAGTAGGCTTCCAATGATGGCGCCGCTGTTCAACGGCCCGACGACAACTTGGACGCCTGCCGCAGCAAAAGTCTGCAAATCAGTCTGCGCCTTCGAAGCATCCAGCTGGTAGTCGCTCACCGACACTGCGAACTTTAGGTTACAGGGCGTTACGCTGCTGCTCGCTGAGCCTTGCCCATGAGCTAGATACGAGTTGATGTCGTCTATTGCTATGACCGCAGCGTCCGCCGCCCTAACACCTTGGGCAGATAGACCGTCAGTTTTGTCTGTGAGCAGTCCGATGGTAAGAGTTCGTCCTGAAGAGCAAAGCCCACCGTTGATCTGTCCCCCTGTGAGGAGCCCGACGTAGGTAACGCCTGCGCCGGCGGCAACCCCTGCGATAAGGAGAATGAGTGCGAGGGCTAGAGAGACCGTTCTTTTGCCAGGTTTCGACATCGGTTGGGATTGAGGTTGTGATTGCATCTTAAGTCGTATCGCGCGGCCTAGCCCAATATAAGGCATATTAGAGTTTAGGACACGTTTGCGCGGGGTCCAACAGTAATGGCTACCAGCTCGTCTCTGCGGCAAGGGCGCCGCAGGCTAATCATCGCAATTGTGGTCGCCTCGATCTTAGCGGTTGTGTCCATAGTTGCAGCCCTGGTCTTCCTTTTGAGGCTCCCCATTCCGCCTTACATTCCCGACTCTGTCGTGTACGCCTCCCTCTTTGGACTTATGGCCATTGGACTCACTCTGACATACATCACAACAAAAGTCCCGAATTTCGCTTACGGTTCTTTTGTGACGATAGGTATCTACACTTCTTTCTCCTTGTTTCGCCTGAACCATCTCAACCCGTATCTCTCTACTCCAATCGCATTCATTGTGGGCGCATTCAGTTCGGTTGTAATGTATCTTGGGGTTCTTCGAATGTTGGCTAGGAGAGGGTCATCGCTCGTTGCCTTGATGATTTCTACCTTGGCAATCGATATCGCGTTCGTTGGCATCTTTGGGATATACTCAGACTAC
>Ga0137380_10006865_pt1 | contig 10172 bp, 9 predicted proteins | sample SagtaG_17_FD_104809 | JGI IMG/M metagenome (GOLD analysis project Ga0137380, IMG submission 104809) | Vadose zone soil microbial communities from Sagehorn Ranch, Mendocino, California, USA - Sage2_L_100_16 metaG | ecosystem: Environmental > Terrestrial > Soil > Vadose zone | place: USA... | reverse complement strand
GCTCAAGGTGGACTGGCTGGACGCGTGACTGAGGCTGCGGCTGGCATCGGCGGACACGTGCAGCTTCGCGTTGGGCGACGCGCCCAACCCGATATCGAGGCCTTCGGACGTCACGCCGTTGCCGAGCCCGCAGGCCGCGTTCCCGGTAGGGAGTACGATCGTCAGCGCCGCCGCAATCGTGGGGGCGCCGACCGTGGGGAATGCGTGCACGGCGGCCGCGGAGACGGGAAGATCGCCGATGCCGTTGCTCGACACCGACCCTGCCTTGGCGCTGTCGCTCACGTGCACGAACGACGGCAGCACCGACAGGCTGAGCCAGGGGGTCGTCTGCCATTGCAGCACGCCCGCCAGCGCCCCCTCCGACCGCTGATTGGTGAGCTTCGCCGAGCCCACCGAGACACCGGCGGTGAGGGGCGTTTGCGCACCGAGCGGAGCAGCCAGGATGAGGCAGCAGAAAAGACTGCGCACGTCTGCCAGACCCGCTTTGTGGCCTGAGGTCACACCTCCTCCGTCTCGCAACGTGACGTTTTCTGGCCTGCGGGAGTCCCTCATGCCAGGGGAGATCAACGCCGGCGGCAGGAATGCCGGCCCAACTGGAGGAGTGCATGAAGCCAATCACCAATGTCCTCATCGGAATCGCGGTCGCTGCGAGCCTCACCCTCGGCGCCGCGAGTGCTGTGCGGGCGCAGGGGAAACCGACGACCCACGTACGGCCGATGTCGCATCCGCCCAACGCGAAGCCGTCCACGCCGGCGAATGCCGCACCGAAGGGGAACAGCAGCGATTCGTTCAAGGGGATAGCCGCGAAGCTCGGCATGATGCCGGACGCGCTCCAGAGCGCGTATGAAGCCGCGAAACAGCAGAATCCAAAGCTGTCGCGCGGCCAATTCGTCGCCGCGAACATGGTGGCGCACAACCTGAGCTCGAAGAATCCCGCGATCACGACGGGGGCGATCTTGAGCGGCCTGCAGAGCGGCAAGAGCATTGGGCAGACGCTGCAGGGCCTCGGTCTCTCGGCGAAGGAGGCGGAGGACGCGGAGCGGCAGGCGCGGCGCGATGCCGCCGAGGCGCAGCGCGCCGAGATGCAGAAGCCGACGAAGTAATCGTCACCGTCGACTGCTTAAAGGCCGCCAGAGTCTCTGGCGGCCTGTTGTTTTAGAGGAGACCCTCGCGGCGCAACTTCCCCAGCTGGTCGTAGTACGCCTCGTGGACGGCGAGCACCTCGGCGCCTGACACCGTCGCCACGCCCGCTTTCCCGACCTCGATCCCCGCCGCGAAGTTCGCGATGTGTGCCGCCTCGCGCACGCTCGCGCCCGCGGCCAGCGCCGTCCCCACCCACGCGGTCACGGTGTCGCCGGCGCCCGAGACGTCGAATACCTCGCGCGCCATCGTGGGGATGCGTGTGATCTCCTGATCCTTCGTCACGAGCATCATCCCCTCGCCGCCCAGGGTGAGGAGCAGATTGTCGACCGCCAGCTTGCCGAGCGCGTCGGGCAGGGCGTCGGGGTGGGCAAGGTCGAGTGCCGCGCCCATCGCGAGCTCCAGTTCGCGGCGGTTCGGCTTGAAGACAGTCGCCCCGCGATACGCGAAGAAATTCTTGAACTTCGGATCGACCACCACCGGCAGGCTGCGTTTCTTGGCGATCGTCATCCCGCGCTCGATCACCTGCGGCACCAGCGTTCCTTTATTGTAGTCCTCGATCAGCAACGCATCGGCGTCAGCCAGCGCGCGTTCCAGTGAGCGGCCCAGCTGATCCATGACCTTGGCCGAGATCGGGTCTTCGATCTCCTCATCGATGCGGAGCATCTGCTGGCCGCGGGCCACGACGCGCGTCTTGGACGTCGTCGGCCGCCCTGCGTCGGTGATGACGAAGGCGGAGCTGAGGTGCAGATCCTCCAGCTCGGTGCGCACCGAGGCGCCGCGGGTGTCACTGCCGACAACGGCGACGAGCCGGCACTCGGCGCCGAGGGCCGCGACGTTGGCCGCGACGTTCGCGGCGCCGCCGAGGCCGTGGCGGCTCGCGTGCACGGTGACGACGGGCACCGGCGCCTCCGGGGAGACGCGATCGACTTCGCCGACGAGATAGACGTCGAGCATGGCGTCGCCGATCACGACCACCTTGGTCGTGGCCATCTTCTTGAGCAGCGCTTCGATGCGATCGCGCGTGAGCCGCGTTTCCGGCATCAGGGAATCTGCCCCTCTTTCCTGGTTCGCCAGCTCAGCTGAATCGACCCGACCCACCGCGTCGTCTCCGGTCCGTTCGAGATCAGGTGCACGCCGCCATCGCCCGACACGACCCAGCGGCCGTGCGCCACTCGCCCCGCGATCGCGAGCCGCAGCGTGCGCGTCACCGTTCCCGAGAACAATGTCGGCGTCGAGTCGTACTGGGCCACGGTCGGATATGGCAGCCGGAAATCGGCCTGGCTCTGACGCAGCAGTGTGACCTCGGGCTCGAGCAGCACGCCGGGCCCCGCGATCATGCTGCCGCGCAGCGTCAGCTGGTCGTAGCCGGAGAAATTCCGTCCCAGCCCCACGCCGCGCCGCATGACGGCCTCGGCGGGATTGGGCGTGCGATACGTGAGATTCGCGACCTGCGTGTAGAACACCGTCCAGCCGTAGCGCGCGATCCCGCCCTGAGCGCCCAGCGTGAAGCCGTAGGAGGGCGGCTCCTTGTCGCCGGCGTTGCTGCGATCGACCTGGATGTCGTCGATGAGCAGCGAGCCGAAGAGCTGCGTGCGCTTAATGCGCGTGGTGACATCGAAGCCGACAAGATTGTTCGCCTGCGAGTTCTGGTCGTACTGCTGCAGCAGTCCGAGGGTAAAGATGTTGGCGAACCACGGCTCGAGCTGGCGGTCGGTCCCGGCGACGATCGTCCCTTCCCAGAGCGAGAACGTCGCGTTCCCCGGCGGCCGGATCGTGAAGCGATGGGCAATGAAGTAGCGATGCTGCGGCGTGCCGCTCGTGTCCGCGATGTCGTCGAGCTGCGTGATCAAGCCCTCGAGATTGACGCCACCCGTCCCGATGACGACGTCGAGGTGATCGTAGCTGTAGGGATTGGGCGACACGAGCAGCCCGTCGGTGATGCGCGGTCCCCAGTTGCGATCGAGACTGCCGAAGAAGAGCTCCCCGAAGCTCCACTGCGCGCTGACATACGCCTCGGCGGTGCGGCCGGCGATGACGCGATCTTTCTTGCCGAAGTAATCGGGATCCCACTTGAGCCGCGTGTTGAAGTACGGATGCGACACCAGGACGGCGGGGCCGAAGTAGAGGGTCAGCGCCGCGCCACCGGAGTACGTGGCATGACCGGGCCCGGCCTCGCGCAGCGGATCGCGGCGCGCGTGCGAGCTCGCGGCGGTGGCCGCCTGAACGTCCAGGCGCGCCGAGGGGCCGCGCATGTGGCGCGTCAGGTCGGCGCGGATCTGTTTGACCACGGCCCACTCGGCGCCCGTGACCACGTTGCTGTCGACCGCCTCGATCGCGCGGATGATCTGATCGACCTTGAACGGCCGGCTCAGCGGCGACGGGTCGGGGATCCGCCCGGCAGCGATTAGATGCTCGACATAGGGCATGCCCCACCAATTGATCGGCAGGTAGGGCGAGGCTTCCTGTGAAACGGCGACGCTGGGGAAACAAAAGGCGACGCTCAAGAAAAGCGACGCTAGGAAAAGGCGAGGGCGGGCAGTCATGAGTCGCCTCAATCTAGCGTCGATTTGTCCTAGCGTCGCCTTATCCTAGCGTCGCCGTTATTGTTCGGCGCGATGCACATCGAAAGCCACCGCGGCTCCATCCTTGAATCACGCCATACCGTCCACGTCGCCGTCGTTGACGGCGCGGGCCGTCTCGTTGCGAGCGCAGGCGATCCGGATTACCAGACGTTCTGGCGCTCCGCCGCGAAGCCGTTTCAGGCGCAGCCGCTCGTGGAGGACGGTGTCGTCGCGCGTTTCGGGCTCACGCGGCAGGATCTCGCGCTCGCGTGCGCGTCGCATTCGAGCGAGCCGGCGCAGGTGGCGCTGGTGCGCGAGTTCCTGCAGCGCGCCCAATGCTCGGAGCGCGACCTCATGTGCGGCCCGCACCGGCCGCTGTCGGACGCGGTCGCCAAGGACTACGAGACGCGCGGCGTGCGGGTCACGGCCGTGTACTCGAATTGCTCGGGGAAGCACACGGGCATGCTGGCGCTGGCGAAGCACCACGGTTGGCCGACGGAGTTCTACGCGCGCGTCGAGCATCCGGTGCAGCAGCGATGTCTGAAATCGGTGAGCGAGTACACGGATGTGCCGGCGACGGACATTGGCGTCGCAGTGGATGGCTGCGGCGTCACGTGCTTCGCGCTGCCGCTGCGCAACATGGCGCTGGCCTATACCAGAATCCCCGCCGCGATCCTGGAGGCCATGGTTCTGCACCCCGAGTTGATTGCCGGTGAAGGCAGACCCTGCACAGAAATGATGCGTGCTCATCCGGGACGCGTGGTCGCGAAGGTCGGTGCTGAAGGTGTCTATAGCGCCTCCCTCATTCGCGAAGGACTCGGCGTCACCCTCAAGGTCGAAGACGGCCACAGCCTGGCGTCGGGGCTGGCGATCGCGTCGGTGCTGGCTGAGCTGGGCCTCAAGCCGCAGCCGGCGTCGCTGCTCAAACGACCGATCACCAATTCTCGCGGGGAGACCGTTGGTGAGATGCGTGTAAATGGGGGGTTGTCGCGATGAAAAGCGTACGTGGTGCGTGGTGTTACCATGAGTCTCGATCCGCAAACGCTGGCATTGGTGCGGATCGCCGCTGCCACGGCGACCGGCGGCGAGACGAAGCTGCGCGACCGCATGATCGCCGCGCGGGCCGTGCATGTGCCGCCGCAATGGGTCGACGAGCTGCTGCTGCAGAGCTTTCTGAATGTCGGCTATCCGCTCGCGCTGGTCGCATTCGGCGTGTGGCGCAGCGTGGCGGGGCCGGTGCTGGACAGCGAGCAAGGCGAATCGATCGCGCATCCCGACTGGGAGCGCTGGACCCAGCGCGGCGTGGAGGCGTGCGCGGAGGTCTACGGGCGCACGTTCCACAAGCTGATGCTGAATCTGCGGGCGTTGCATCCCGCGGTTGAGCCGTTGGTGGTTGTGGACGCGTATGGGAAGATCCTCGGACGGCCGGGACTGGATTCGAAGCGTCGTGAGTTGTGCACCCTCGCGGCCATCGCAATACAAAACGCACCCAGGCAACTGCACGCGCATTTGCGAGGTGCGCTAAACACGGGGTCGAGCCGCGACGAGGTTGATGAAGTGATTGCCATCGTCGAGGTGGATCTAACCAAGGAACGCGCGCTGAAGCTGTGGGAAATGTGGGCGGATGTGCGGGAGCGAAATCTGTGAACGCGGAAGTGGGGCGCCAGCTGCTCCGTTCGGGGACTTCTGTCGCGGCAAATTACCGAGCGGCGCGACGAGCACGTTCGCGGAAGGAGTTTCTGGCCAAGATGGGGATCGTCGAGGAAGAAGCAGACGAAAGCTCCTTCTGGCTAGAACTACTTGCCGATGCGGGGCTGACAGCTTCTGATGACGTACGGCGGTTGCGCGACGAAGCCAATCAGCTCGTCGCGATAACAGTTTCGTCGATACGCACGGCACGCGGATCTAGGAGTAATGTTTCGCGTTCCGCGTTCCGCGTTCCGCGTTGATGTTCATAGATCGAGTTGTGGTTCAGGTGGCCGCCGGCACTGGCGGCTCCGGCGCCTCCTCCTTCCGTCGCGAAAAGTTCGTTCCGAAGGGCGGCCCGGACGGCGGCGATGGGGGCGTGGGCGGCAGCGTCTATCTCAAAGTCGACCGCAATCTCGGAACACTTCTGGACTATCGCTATCACACACACTGGAGAGCAGAACGCGGCCAGCATGGAAAAGGCAAGAACATGTCTGGCAAGTCGGCGGAGGACGTCTACCTCCCGGTTCCCCCCGGCACCGAAGTCCGCGACGCCGACACCGGTGAGATTCTCGGCGAAATGATCGCGCCGGATCAGGTCCTGCTCGTGGCGAAGGGTGGGCGCGGCGGACGGGGCAATCAACACTTCGCCACGCCGACGCATCAGTCGCCGCGCGAGTGGGAGCCCGGCGCAGAAGGCGAAGAGCGGCGCCTCGAGCTGGTCCTGAAGCTCATCGCCGACGTCGGTCTGCTCGGCGAGCCCAACGCCGGCAAGAGCACGCTGCTGTCGGTGATCTCGGCGGCTCGCCCCAAGATCGCCGACTATCCGTTCACGACGTTGGAGCCGCACCTCGGCGTTGTCGGCCTGTCGGACAATCGGTCCTTCGTCGTCGCCGACATTCCGGGCATCATCGAAGGCGCGCACGAAGGGAAGGGGCTGGGGCTGCGCTTTCTGCAGCACGTCGAACGCACGCGTGCGGTCGCCGTGCTAATCCCAACCGATAACCCCGACCCGCAAGCAACGTACGACCTGTTGCGCCGCGAAGCCGCGTCGTATTCGAAGGAGCTCGCGTCGAAGCCGCACGTCGTCGTCATGACGAAGGCGGACCTACGCACGACGCACGACGCACCACGCACGAAGATCCGCACGGAAGGCGGCGCACCAGTCGTTAGTATCTCAGCCGTAGCCAGACAGGGTTTACCGGAATTGTTGGAGCAGTTGTGGAAGACAGTGAAGTCCTAGCGACGATCGCCCTCTCGCTCGTTCCCGGAGTCGGTTCGCAACGGCTACGGCTCATTGTCGCGACGTTCGGCAGCGCCCAGGCGGCGCTGGCCGCGCCGCAATCGAAGCTTCAGACGCTGGATGGCATCGGCCGCGCCGCGGCGACCGCGATCAAGGAGGCGCGCGTGGAGGACGGCGCGCGGGTCCTGGCCCAACTCGCCGCGCTGGGCGCGCGCGTGCTGCTCCCGGGCCAGCCGGAATTCCCGCCACAGCTCGACGAGATCCGCGATTCCCCGCCCGTGCTCTACGTGTGGGGAGATGTCGCGTTGCTCACCCGTCCCAGCGCCGCATTCGTCGGCAGTCGCAACCATACCGCGTACGGAGCCGAAGCCGCGCGCGTCTTGGCGGCGGCGGTCGCTACGCGCGCGGTCGTCGTGAGCGGCATGGCCCGCGGCATCGACGCCATCGCGCACACCGCGGCGCTCGATGCCGGCGGCGGCTCCGTCGGCGTGCTCGGCAACGGGTTCGGCGTCATCTATCCTGCCGCGAATCGGGACCTGTACGACCGCATGGTCGCGTGCGGCTGTCTCGTCACCGAGCATCCGCCCGGGGAGCGGCCACATGCTGGCTCGTTCCCGCGGCGCAATCGCCTGATCTCGGGCCTGTCACGCGCGGTGGTGGTGGTGGAAGCCGACGTGAAATCGGGCGCGCTCGTCACGGCTAACGAAGGCCTCGAGCAAGGGCGGCCGGTGCTCGCCGTGCCGGGTCCGATCACGAGCCGGACGTCGGTCGGTTGCAACCGGCTGATTCAGCAAGGCGCCAAGGCCGCGCTCTGTGCGGGCGACATCCTCGAGGAGATCGGCTTGCAGGGCGGCCTGCGCGAGTTTGGCGTCGCCCTCTCGACGCCCGCCCCGCGCGTCCCGCCGCTCGACCTCAGCGGGTTGCAGCTGACGCTGTGGAATCGCATGACGCGCGAGCCGCAGCACGTGGACGCGCTGGTGGTGGCGGCGCGGACGCAGCCCGCGGACGTGCTTGGCGCGCTGACGGAGCTGGAGCTACGCGGGCTGGTGCGGCAGGGGCCGGGGATGATCTTCGGGCTGACCTGAACGCGGAACGCGGACGTCGGAACGCGGAACGGCCGTCGACCCTTAAGTTTCCCCCCGTGAGTCATCTTTACATTCATGTCCCATTCTGCGTTCGACGCTGTTCCTACTGCGATTTCTCCATCGCTGTAAGGAAGCGAACGCCAGCGAGGGAGTATGTTGAGACCATTCTCAAGGAAGCAGGAGGTGCAGGCGTAGCCGATTTGGAGACCTTGTACCTCGGTGGTGGTACACCCTCTCTCCTGCCACTGGGAGCCGTTACAAGGCTCCTTCGCGAATTCAGTCCGCTGTTCCGCGTTCCGCGTTCCGACTTCCGCGTTGAAGTAACCCTCGAAGCCAACCCCGAGGACGTCACCCCCGACGCCGCCCGCGCCTGGCATGCCGCCGGCATCAACCGCGTCTCCCTCGGCGCCCAGTCGTTCGACGACACCGTCCTGAAATGGATGCACCGCTCACACGACGCCGCGCAGACCAAGGGGGCGGTACAGGCGCTGCGCAACGCGGGGATCGAAAACATCTCACTCGATCTGATCTTCGGATTGCCGGAGGAATTGCATCGCGACTGGGAACGCGACCTGGAGACGGCCCACGCACTACGCACCACGCACCTGTCTTTGTACGGGCTCACGGTGGAGCCGCGCACGCCGCTCGATCGCTGGATCTCGCGCGGCGCGACGCGGGCACCCGATGACGATCGATATGCCGAAGAGTATTTGACCGCCCACGCGCAGTTGTCGGTCGTCGGTTATCAGTTCTATGAAGTCTCGAATGCCTCTTTGCCCGGCTTCCGCTCCCAACACAATTCGGCGTATTGGTCGGGGCAACCATACCTGGGTCTCGGTCCTGCCGCCCACTCCTTCGATGGCACCACGCGCCGCTGGAACCTGCGCGCCTGGGAAGCCTATCGTCGGGCCATCGCCGAGGGGCGTTCGCCGGTTGAGTCGGAAGAGAACCTCACCAACGAGCAGCGGGAGATTGAGCGGATGTACCTCGGTCTCCGAACCGCGGAGGGTGTGCCCCTCGCCGCCGCATCACCTCGCCGCCCCTCACCGCCGCCTCACTTCGCCGCCCAGGGGTGGGTGGAAGTGAGCGACGGGAGGCTTAAGTGCACACCGGAAGGATGGTTAAGGTTAGATTCCTTGGTCGGCGAACTAGCCATGCACACCGAGACCCAGCAATGACCGCGCCGCTCACCGAGCGAGAACGGGCCGTCCTCGAGGCCGTGATCGAGACGTACGTGCAAACCGCTGAGCCGGCGGGGAGCCGGACGATCGCGAACCGGCACCAGCTCGGCCTGTCGCCGGCCACGATCCGCAACACGATGAGCGATCTCGAGGAAAAGGGATACCTCTACCATCCCCACACCTCCGCCGGCCGGATTCCGACCGACCTCGCCTATCGCGTCTACGTCGACTACCTGATGCGCCCGCCCGCCGTCGCCCCCGCGCAGGCGCAGCATCTGCGGGGCGAGCTCGAAGGGCAGCGCGCCGCGGTCGAGACAATCCTGTCGCGCGCGGCGCAGGTCCTCGGCGTGCTGACGAACGAGCTGGGCGTCGCGGTGACGCCGACGATCGACGCAGCGGTCCTCGATCGGCTCGATCTTCTACAAGTTTCAACCGAGCGGCTGCTGCTGGTGCTCGCGCTGCGCAGCGGCGCGGTGCGGACGATCTTTGTGGAAGTGCCGGCGCAGCTCGCGCCCGAATCGGTGCAGAAAGTGACGGTCGTCCTCAACGAGCGCCTCGCCGGACTGACGCTGAAAGAGATCCGCGCGACGCTCGCCGATCGGCTGCGCGACGCGACTCCCTCGGAGCCGGGGTCGTCCGAGCTGCTCAACATCTTCGTCCAAGAAGCGGAAGGGTTGTTCGACGTCCCGATCGCGCCTTCGCCCACAGCCCCGCTACACCTGGGGAGCACCCAGCTGCTGGCCGGGCAGCCCGAATTCTCGACGCGCGAGCAGCTGCAAGGTCTGCTCGAAGTGACGGAGCGGCGCGATCTGCTGCGCGATGCGCTGACCGCCCGCGGCGGCGAAGGCCTGACGATCACGATCGGCCAGGAACACGCCGACGCGCGGCTGTCGACCTTCACACTCGTGACGTCGACCTATCGCTTCGGACCGCTCACCGGTGTCATCGGCGTGATGGGGCCGACGCGCATGGACTACGACAAGATCGCCGCGCTTGTCAGTCACACATCGCGGCTCGTAGGGGAGCTGCTCGAATAGCATGAAGCAGGATTTCTACGTCGTCCTCGGCGTGCAGCGGGACGCGAGCGAAGCCGACATTAAGAAGGCCTACCGCAGGCTCGCGATGGAGTGCCACCCCGATCGCAACAACGGCGACAAATCGGCCGAAGAGAAATTCAAGCTCGTCAGCGAAGCGTACGAGGTGCTGCGCGATCCCGAGAAACGCGCGGCCTACGATCGCTACGGCATGGCGGGTGTGGGGCGAGGCCAGGGCG
>Ga0137380_10006861_pt1 | contig 10175 bp, 4 predicted proteins | sample SagtaG_17_FD_104809 | JGI IMG/M metagenome (GOLD analysis project Ga0137380, IMG submission 104809) | Vadose zone soil microbial communities from Sagehorn Ranch, Mendocino, California, USA - Sage2_L_100_16 metaG | ecosystem: Environmental > Terrestrial > Soil > Vadose zone | place: USA... | reverse complement strand
GCTTAACATCGCGCGTGTGGATGTGCGGGATGCGCGGGTCTGCGGCGATGTCCGCGTTGTCATACAGAAACACCGGCAGCCAGCGGCCTCGATGGTCGAACAAATCGCTCACCTCGCGCTGAACGAACGAAACCAAGTCGCCGAGGTCTGAGATCGACAGCGGCGCGATCACCACGGCGTCGGCTTCCGCATCGAGCGCGCAATCAAGATTCGCAAGCGTCTCGCTTCGAGTTGTCGCCGTTACGCCGACCCATGCTTCTACCGTTTGACGCCGTCGGTTAACCAGCTCTTGATTGATTTGGGCGACCTCGTCGGTAGCGACCCAAATCAAACGTTGGCGTTCGATATTTGAAATTCGGTTCCACTCGCCGGTCGTTCCCGCCGCAAAGATAATGTCCGCGCCCAGGCCATCCTGCGCGAGATATCGAAACACGTTGCGCTGTTGGTCTTCGATGACCCGGCCATTTTCGTCGAGCACGGTTATCGCCGGAATGCTAAGCCCGCGACGAGGGGTATAATGAGACGATCTGGGAGCCACTCGCTTTTCGGCTTCGTCTTTGGTCGTTCCGATTTGTTGAGATGCCGTTTCCATCTCTTCCTTTCAGTTCAGAGCCTAGGCAGAGCTGTAAAACAGTGTCAAGCAGACTTTCTATCGCGTTGAACCCGCGATGCGCGTTGTGTATATTGAGACTTACCTTAGCGGACCGAGCATTTGTGGCGGGCGATCGGTCGATTATTCCGAACCTTCAATACTTCATTGCGGGAGTTGAGAAATGGAACAAGCTGCCAGAACCGACAAAGACTTGATTCGGGCCCTTGAAACGATGGGCAACAAGCTTCGCATTCATTCTGTAATCGCCACCTCGGAAGCAGGTTCCGGACATCCGACGAGCTGCATGTCCGCCGCGGACCTGACGGCAGCCGTGTTCTTCTATGCGATGCGTTACGACGTCGCGAATCCGAAGAACCCGATGAACGATCGCTTCGTGCTGTCAAAGGGTCACGCGGCGCCGGTGCTCTACGCGGCGTGGGCGGAGGCGGGCGCGTTTCCAGTCGAGCGATTGAAAACGCTTCGCCAATTCACGAGCGAGCTGGAGGGCCATCCGACTCCGCGGCTTCCGTGGGTTGAAGTTGCAACAGGCTCTTTGGGTCAAGGTCTGTCGTGCGGCGTTGGAATGGCGCTGAACGGAAAGTATCTCGATATGACAGGCAACCGGATTTTCGTGTTGATGGGTGATGGAGAGGTTGCGGAAGGAGCGATCTGGGAAGCCGCGGAAATCGCGTCCTATTACAAGCTTGGTAACTTGATCGGAATCGTAGACGTGAACGGGTTGGGGCAGAGCCAGCGGACGATGTACGGGCACGAGACTGAGGTTTACAGGCGTCGATTCGAGGCATTCGGCTGGCACGCCGTGAGTATCGACGGGCACAGTATTCCCGAGATCATCGCGGCGCTTGATGAGGCGATGTCGGGTACAGAAAAACCGGCGGTGATTGTCGCGGCAACAAAGAAGGGGAAGGGCGTTTCGTTCATCGAAGACAAAGACGGTTGGCACGGAAAGCCTCTCAAGAAAGGCGACGAGCTTGAACGCGCGCTCGCCGAGTTACAGCCGAGAGTCGAAGGGGCCGATGGTTTGAAGATGAAACCGCTCGAGGGGCGAAGCGCAACGAACGTTGTCAGCGAAAGCAAAGCCGCCAAGGGCGCGGCCGCCATAAGTGAATACAAAGAAGGGGAGCGAGTCGCAACTCGTGAAGCTTACGGCGAAGCCCTGGCCAGGCTCGGCGACGAAAACCCGCTTGTCGTGGCGCTCGATGGGGACACGAAGAACTCGACTTATTCAGAGAAGTTCATGAAGGCGCACAAGGACCGCTTCTTCGAATCGTTCATCGCCGAGCAAGACATGATTGGAGCCGCAGTCGGGCTCAGCGCGATGGGCAAAATACCGTTTGCGTCAACATTCGCGTGTTTTCTGACTCGCGCTTATGATCAGATTCGGATGGCTGCGGTCTCACAAGCGAACCTGAAGCTGTGCGGCTCGCATGCCGGCGTGTCGATCGGCGAGGACGGACCTTCGCAGATGGGGCTTGAGGACCTGGCGATGATGCGGGCGATCGAAGGCTCGACCGTGTTGTATCCGTCTGACGCGGTCGCTACCGAGCACGCGGTTCGACTCGCGGCTGAACATCGAGGGATTGTTTATATCCGAACAAGCAGGCCAAAGACTCCGGTGATTTATTCGGCAGATAAACAGTTCGCGGTAGGTCGTGCGAATGTGATCAAGCGAAGCGATGACGATAAGGCAACTCTCGTCGCAAGCGGCATTACTCTGTTTGAAGCTATTGCGGCGTATGATCGGCTCAAGGCTGAAGGCGTAGCGGTGCGTGTGATCGATCTCTTTTCGGTGAAGCCTATCGACGAAGCGACATTGCGGCAATCCGGCAGCGAAACCAACAATCTGATCATCACCGTTGAGGACCATGCAGCGTGGGGCGGAATCGGAGATGCGGTTGCGAGCGCGGTTTCGTCTGGCGGGATACGCGTGCATCAATTAGCGGTGCGGGAAGTTCCGCGCTCGGGCAAACCCGAAGAGCTACTCGCGGCGTACGGCATCGATCGAAATGCTATAGTTGGAGCCGTTAAGTCGGTGTTAGCACAGATTTGATCGGACTCGCTCCCAATTAGTAAGCTGGCCCTAACGGGATCGCGGAACCCCTCAGTTTTCGATTCACGGCGCATTCCTGTTTGTCTGCTTCGCTCTAATCTACGGAAGGAGTAGCCTATGAATCCGCTCCTTGTGGTGTCAATAGTGATTCGCCTCGCGGCTCTCGCCTGGGGCGTCGCCTGGTCAATCGTCCTGATTCGGCGGCTGCAAGTCTCGCGTGTCGTGTTCATTACGGTCGTGCTCGGGCTTGCGGCGTTGCGCGACGGAATCACACTCGTCGGCACGAGGGATGTTGGCATCATTTCCTTGATTAGTGGAGCTGGGGAAGAGCCTGGAATACTGGTAAGCATAGGGCTGTTTGTAACAATTCCGATACTGTTAAATATGATCGCTAAACGACAACGCGCTGAGGAATCGCTTCGCGAGAACGAAGCGAAGTTCCGCGCGCTCGCTGAAACCGCTGCTGCGGCGATCTTCATTTATCGGGATTCGAAGCTTGTCTACGTTAACCCAACCACCGAAGCACGGACCGGCTACGATCGCGAGGAGTTGTTAAGGATGTCTTTTTGGGACGTGGTGCACCCCGAGTTTCGAGATCTGGTAAAGGAGAGGGGGCTCGCGCGGCAGCGTGGCGAATCCGTGCCGGTGCCGGCCCGATATGAATTCAAGATTGTCACCAAGGCTGGCGAGACGCGATGGCTGGAGGCTGCGGCGGCGCCGCTCCAGTATGAGGGCGCGCCTGCCGTGATCGGAACCGCATTCGACGTTACTGAACGAAGAATAGCTGAACAGGCGCTGCGCGAAACGCAGGAGCGTCTCCAGCATCTTCTACTACATAGTCCGGCGATAATCTACTCTCGCAGAGTTGAGGGAAAAAGCCTTGCCGCGCGGTGGATCAGCGACAGCATTACCAGGCTGACGGGTTACACGACCAGCGAAGCCCTGACGGAAGGCTGGTGGGCAGATCATCTGCATCCCGATGACCGGGCTCGAGTGATGGCAAAGGTTCCGCGTCTGTTTGCAGACGACCGCCTCGTTATGGAGTATCGCTTCCAACACAAAGAAGGCGGCTACTTGTGGCTGAACGACGAATCGGTGCTGTTGCGGGATGATTCTGGAGCTCCAGTCGAGGCAATTGGCTCGTGGGTGGATGTGACAGAACGTCGCGAGGCAGAAGCTGCATTGAGGGATAGCGAAGAGCGTTTCCGCACGCTGGTCAGCTCAATGGACGACATTGTGTTCACGCTCGACCGCGAGCGAAGGTACACAGGCGTCTACGGAAGCTGGATAGAGCGATTTGGTCTTCAACGCGACGGTTTCATCGGCAAGACCGCGAGCGAAATCGTCGGGGCTGAAGCCGGTCGTATCCACGAAGACGCTTTCGCCCGGGCGCTCGCGGGCGAGCGGGTTATCTATGAATGGTTGCCTCCCAACGCGCCGCGCGAGCTTCATTTTCAGTCTTGTTTGTCGCCAATCCGCGACCAGGACGGCGAGGTGGTCGGCGTTGTCTGCGTGGGGCGCGACACAACCGAGCGTAAACGAGCTGAGGAGACGTTGCGTCGGCGAACCGCTCAGCTTGCAGCGCTTCACGAAATCGAGCTGGAGATCAGCGCTGAGAGTGACCTCACAAGAGTGCTCGACGTGGTTACGCGTCGGGCCGCCGAGTTGCTTAACGCATCCTATTGCTGCATCTACACCCGTGATAGCGAACAAGCTGATCTCGATCTTGTTGCTGCGCTTGACGGTGAACTGATCGGTTTGCGTTTGAACGAAGGCGAAGCGCTTGCTGGCCAGGCTGTGCTGACCGGTGAGGTGCAGACGGTAGCGGATTACAGCGAGTGGCAGGGGCGATTCTCGCTGTTTGAAGGCAAGGGGCACGGTCCGGCGCTCGCTGCTCCGCTCAAATGGCAACAGACTGTGATCGGGGCAATCTGCTTGTCCCGAAAGCGAGGCGAGGAGCCGTTTACTGGGGATGACTCGAAATTCTTCGAACAGATCGCCGCCGAAGCTGCAATTGCGATTCACCAGGCGACGTTATTTGAGGAAGTGGAGGAGAGCCGCCGTCGCTTGCAGGTGCTCTCGCACCGCTTGATAGATGCTCAGGAAGCCGAACGCAAACGCCTGGCCCGCGAATTGCACGATCAGATCGGACAGGCGCTAACCGCGGTTCAAATCAGCCTTCAAACTTTGCGCCCTTCGTTGAAAAGCGCCTTCGCCGCAGAGCGCGTTGAGGAGAACCTTGCAGTGATCGAAGACGCGCTTGGGCAGGTGCATGATTTGTCGCTCGAACTTCGCCCCTCACTCCTCGACGATCTTGGACTGGTGGCAGCGCTGCGGTGGTACGTTGAACGAGTGGCCAGCCGGGCGCGGTTGCTTAGATGCTTCAACGCTGATTCGATTGAGACGCGCGTCTCTCCCGAGATCGAAACCGCGTGTTTTCGAATCGCGCAAGAAGCGCTCACGAACGTAATGAGGCACTCGAATGCCAGCGCAATCTTGGTTCAACTCAAGCGCTCGGATCAAACACTTCAGCTCACCATCCGGGATGATGGCTCGGGGTTTACGGTGGCCGATGCGCTGAACCGTACTGGCCCCGAGGCGAGTCTCGGCTTGCAAGGCATGCGCGAGCGCGCAGTCGCCGTCGGTGGAGCCGTAGAAATAGAATCAGCTCCAAGTCGCGGAACTGAGGTTCGTGCGAGTTTTCCGTTGGTGGAAAAGATTCAGTGTTCAGAGTCGCGTACGGCGCCGCTTAACCGAAGAGCCTAGGGATTTCCCTTATTGCTCTCGGCTGCAAATACGCGTAAGATTTGCTTCGAATTTCCCGGGCAATGCTTCACACAGCCAGGACTTGCTTTAACTATTCAAGCCTCTAGTAATGGGCGAATGCGGGTGTTAACAGTGGGCTTGGTTGGGATCCACCGCTCTCAACCCCAGTTTGAGAGGAGTCCCTTCTTGCGCGATGTCAGAATACTGCTGGCGGACGATCATGCGCTGGTGCGTGCCGGCATCCGGGCGCTTGTTGAAAGGATCCCCGAGGCAAAGGTAATTGGGGAGGCCAAAGACGGTCGGGAAGCGCTTCGCATTGTCAAAGAGCAGGCGCCTGATCTGGTTTTGATGGATATCGCGATGCCGGGGCTGAATGGTTTGGACGCGACGGCTCGCATCACAAAAGAATTTCCCGGTGTTCGCGTAATCATCATCTCGATGTATTCCAACGATGAGTATGTGATCGAAGCAATCAATGCGGGGGCCGTCGGCTATCTGCCAAAGCGCAGCGCCGCCGCTGAATTAGAGCGAGCGATAAATGCGATTGGGCGTGGCGAAAAGTACTTCAGCCCTCTCGTCTCAAAACACATCGTAATGGACCGGGCGGGACACGTCAGCCCCGGCCGCGCAATGATAGGACAGTTGACTCCTCGTCAACGCGAAATCTTGCAGTTGATCGCTGAGCGCCACAGCACAAAGCAGATCGCAGATATTTTGGAGATCAGCGTAAAGACCGTCGAGACCCATCGAGCGCAGTTGATGGAACGACTCGATATTCACGATGTGCCGGGACTGGTGCGATTCGCGATACGAAGCAGGCTCGTCTCTCTGGATCAATGAGAAGTGACTCGTGATTCGTGATTCGTGATCTGTAATCGCGCCACGTATCACGCATTACGAGTCACGGTTCACGCGCCTAGGGTTTTCCCCGATTGTAAGCGATTCCTCTACAGGCTAGACTCGCCTTGAATCGTAGCGAAAGTTCCTTTCACTAAACCCCAGGTAAAGGAGCGAGTCTGTTCGCGCGATTTTATCTGTCCCTCAGCTATATACGCTGGAATCGATAATACGCAGTAGAAACCAATTCTGGATCACCGGCGACCGATGAATAGCATCGAATCGCAACGCGCTGTATCAAAACGCCGGCCGCAGCCTATGCTTGTGCGGTCGAGAGTTGTCCGGGTGCTGACCATTAAGAATCGCCTACCGCTAATGATGGGGTTGCTGTTGCTCGGCATGATCGTTTCATCCGTCTGGGTCTCCTACGACGGCGTGAAGGAGTCGTCGCTTGAGGCAAGCCGCGCGAGGCTGCGCATGCTGACCACAAACGTTGCGGCGATGGTGCAGCAGTCCGCGCGCAATGTTGCAAGCACGACGCTTGTCGCGGCAAAGGACCGAGTCATCCGTGACTTCGTCAATTCACCTTCGAGTGGTTCACGCGCCGGCCCATGCCGAATCCTGGAGCAGTTACTTCCGCCGCAAGACCCGAACGCACTGCGAGGCGAATTATGGAACACAAATCACTCGCTTGTAATGGCGTTGCCTGAAGACTCTTCGCCTATATCGGCGAAGCTCGACAATGAATTCAAACAATCCTCATCAGATCCTCTCTTCGCGGTTGGGGAAATCAAACTAATCGGAGACAAGGCTGTCTACCCAATTGTAGCGGCAATAAGAGATGACGCCGGCCAAACAGTTGGCTATCTAGTCAAGTGGCGACGACTCGTCGCTACTGCGGAAGCACGGCAGCAGTTTGTTGACGCAATGGGAAATCGGGCCGCGCTCTACATCGGAAACAATGAAGGAGAAGTGTGGACCGACCTGGTTGGCCCTGCGTCCGAGCCGCCGCTTGACGTCCGGTCGGCGAAAGATATCGTCTATTACACACGCGAGGGGAGTCATTCGGTCGTTGCGCTGTCGCGGCCGATTAGCGGCACGCCGTGGTATGTGCTGCTTGAATTCGCTGCTGAACCGATCTTTGCTCAGTCAGGGCTGTTCCTTTGGAGAGTGACGGTTGTCGGCTTAATAGTACTTGCCATAGGCCTGGCCAGCGCTTCGATGCTAAGTCGCAGCATCGCGCGACCGCTAGATGCGCTCACGAAGGCTGCATCGGAGATCACGGCGGGCGGTCATTCGCGGCTGGTCGAAGTGTCGACACGCGATGAGCTTGGAGAGCTCGCAAAGGCATTCAATACAATGGTGGTCAGGCTCCGTGATACTCAGCGCGATCTTGAACGCCAGGTGCAAGAGAGGACCGCTGAGCTGCACGAGCGTCGTCACGCAGAGGACGCATTGCGTCGAAGTGAAGAGCGGTACCGAGATCTTTTCGAAAATGCCAATGACATGATCTTCACCCACGACCTTAACGGCTATTTCACCTCCATTAACAAGCGAGGTGAGATGCTCACGGGTTACGCCCGCCATGAGTTCATCGGAATGAACATCGGTACTATCACCGCCCCAGGCTACCTTGCACTCGTCAGCGACTCCGTCTCCAACAAGACAACAGGAGGCGAGCAAGCAAGGCTGTACGAGACTGAGATCATCACCAAGGACGGCCGCCTGCTTCCAGTTGAAGTGAACGCGCGTCTTATTTATGAAGGCGACCAGCCCGTTGGAGTTCAAGGAATCGCGCGCGACATCAGCGAGCGCAAGCAGCTTGAGGACCAGTTGCGTCATTCACAAAAAATGGAGGCGATCGGGAGGTTGGCCGGCGGTATCGCTCATGACTTCAACAATCTGTTGACTGCCATCATTGGCTACAGTCAGCTCGCGTTAGGGCGTCTGTCGAGCGACGACGCGATGCGCAAAGAGATTGATGAGATAAACAATGCGGGGCTTCGCGCCGCCGCACTCACGAATCAATTGCTTGCGTTCAGCCGCAAGCAATTGCCTCAGCCCAGAGTGCTCGATTTGAATGTCTCAGTCTGCGGACTACAGAAGATGCTGCAGCGATTGATAGGCGAAGACCTCCAGTTGATCATAAAACCTGCCTCTGACCGGGCTCACGTTAAGGCCGACCCGGGACATGTCGAGCAGGTCATTATGAATCTTGCAGTGAACGCGCGAGATGCAATGGATGAAGGCGGAACATTGACGATCGAAACCACCGTGCTCGAGCTGGAGACCGGGTCCGGTCACGACCCGCCAATCCCGTCTGGCCCATATGTGGTTCTTTCAATCAACGACACTGGAGCAGGGATGGATCCGGAAACGATGTCGCACATTTTCGAGCCCTTCTTCACAACAAAGGAGCAAGGCAAGGGCACCGGACTCGGCTTGTCGACTGTGTATGGGATCGTGAAACAGAGCGGGGGTCATATCTCGGTCGCTAGTAAGCGAGGTCGCGGAACAACCTTCAAGGTCTGGTTGCCGCGCGTGGAGCAAGAAGCTGAGCCGCCGCACCGTGAGGAGTCGAACCAGCTTCCGCGCGGCACCGAGACCGTCTTGCTGGTTGAAGACGACGAGTTGGTTCGCAAGTTCGCAGGGCGTGTCCTGCGCGAGCTAGGTTACACTTTGCTTGAGGCGTCAAACGGCGAAGAAGCTTTGGACCTGATTCAAGAGCATGAAGCCGACAAAATAGATTTAATGCTCACTGACGTTGTTATGCCTCAACTGGGGGGTAAAGCCCTTGCGGATCGAGTGCGATGCATGAGGCCGGAGGTGAAGGTTCTTTTCGCTTCGGGCCACACCGACAAATTGGTTCCAAACGGCAAACTTGGTGAAGAGATGGATTCGTTCCTGCATAAGCCCTTTACGCCTTCGTCCCTGGCCGATAAGGTGCGGCACGCGCTCGATGCGTGATTCTCGAGACCTTGATACTGCCCCGGCCCTTCCGCATTCATGATTCTTGAGTTGTAGCACTTCTCCGCTTATCATGCATTGGGCAGCTATTGCCGCATCCGAAGGTCCCTACTTTATCGTCACTTTAGCTAAGTTCCAGCGCGCGGAGTGAGACGGCATATTCATTGCTGTGGATGGCCCCCTTGATGCCGCATCGAGGACTTTAATCACAACAAATCTAACATAATGTTTATTTCCGAATCAGCTCTAACCATTTCAACGTTCCTGGAGACCGAGGAGCGTTACCGCCCCTTATTCAAAAGCAATCCACATCCGATGTGGGTCTACGACAGCGAGACGCTTCGGTTCCTTGCGGTGAACGACGCCGCTATCAATCACTATGGTTATTCAGAAGAAGAATTCCTGAGCATGACTATTGCTCAGATTCGGCCTGCGGAAGACGTTCCAATTCTTATCGAACACGTAATGAATGCCCCAGTTCTGGTTGATGCTGCGGGGATTTGGAAACACCGAACGAAGAGCGGGTCTATCATCGATGTCGAAGTGTCATCACACGAGTTGAGCTTCGGAGACCGGCGCGCCCGGCTCGTGCTCGCGCTCGACGTCACCGAGCGCGTACGCGCGCGGCGAGCGCTACAGGAAAGCGAGGAGAACTATCGCACCATCTTGCAGAGCATTCAGGAGGGCTACTACGAGGTGGACCTGCGCGGAAATCTTACGTTCTTCAACGATTCGCTGTGCAGGATTGTGAACTCGTCTCCAGAAAGGCTGAAAGGGCTCAACAACCAGTTGTACGTAGATGCGGAAACATCGCGTCGAATGTACGAGGCTTTCAGCATAGTGTTTCGGACCGGGGAACCGCTCGAGGGGTTCCAGTATCAGATTGTGGCGGGCGACGGCGTAAAGAAGTTTGTGGAGACTTCAGTTTCGCTGAGGCGAGAT
>Ga0137380_10006839_pt1 | contig 10188 bp, 10 predicted proteins | sample SagtaG_17_FD_104809 | JGI IMG/M metagenome (GOLD analysis project Ga0137380, IMG submission 104809) | Vadose zone soil microbial communities from Sagehorn Ranch, Mendocino, California, USA - Sage2_L_100_16 metaG | ecosystem: Environmental > Terrestrial > Soil > Vadose zone | place: USA... | reverse complement strand
CGTGTCGGCGTCGGCCGGGAAGCCGAGGTCGCGCTGGCACTTCCGCGCGATGCTCTCCTCGGTGCCGCCGTCGGCCCGCCGGTACACCCAGCCGAGCGGGAAGAGGTGCTTCGTGCCCTTCTCCGACCTCACCCGGATCGCCGGACCGAGCGCGTGGCCGGGCACCCACTCGCCCGCGAAGTTCCGCGCGAGCAGCTCGCCCAGGTAGCACCCCACCGCGTCCCGGTACTCGTTGTGCCCCTTGAGCCGCTCCACCAGGGAGTCGACGAAGAGCAGCTCGTCCCGGCCCCAGGTGAGCCCGACTCCATGCTCGCGCATCACGCGCACGAAATGCTCGGCCGAGTCGCGGAAATCGGCCGCGCCGGGCTTGCCGAGGATGTTGCGGAAGAGGGAGGAAACGAGTCCCATGTAACTCCTGAGGGGACACCATCTCGATGGTGTCCCCCAAAGGCAATCAGGCGGCTTTCTTGGCGGCGGCGACCGCCTTGTAGGCGGCGTCGCCGAGGTCGTCGGCGGGGATGATGGGCAGCCCGGAGGTGCGCAAGAGCTCCTTGCCCTGCTCGACGTTGGTGCCCTCGAGCCGCACCACCAGCGGTACCCGGAGCTGCACCTGCTTGGCGGCGGCGATGATGCCGGCGGCGATCACGTCGCAGCGCATGATGCCGCCGAAGATGTTCACCAGGACGGCTTCTACATGTGGATCGGCGAGCAGGATCTTGAACGCGGCGGTGACCTTCTCCTCGTCCGCGCCGCCGCCCACGTCGAGGAAGTTCGCGGGCATGCCACCCGCGGTCTTGATCATGTCCATGGTCGCCATGGCCAGGCCGGCGCCGTTCACCATGCAGCCGATGTTGCCGTCGAGCGCGATGTAGCTGAGATCGTGCTCCTTCGCCTGGAGCTCGCGCGGGTCCTCCTCGTCGGGATCGCGCAGCGCGGCCACCTCGGGGTGGCGGAACAGCGCGTTGTCGTCGAAGTTCACCTTCGCGTCGAGCGCGACCACCTCGCCCTGCTTGGTCAGCACCAGGGGGTTGATCTCGACGATCGAGGCGCCGGTCTCCTGGTAGGCGCGGTACATGGCGCCGGCGAACTTCGCGAAGGAATTGACCGCGCCGCCGGCGAGGCCGAGCCCGAAAGCGAGGTCGCGCGCCTGGTAGCCTGCGAGCCCGACCACCGGATCGACGGCCTCGCGCAGGATCTTCTCCGGGTGCTTTGCCGCCACCTCCTCGATCTCCACGCCCCCCTCGCTGGAGGCCATCAGCACGTTGCGGGAGATGGCGCGGTCGAGCGTGAGCCCCAGGTACAGCTCCCGCGCGATGTCCATGCCCTCCTCGACGTAGACCTTGCGGACCTTCTGGCCCTGCGGGCCCGTCTGGTGGGTGACGAGCTGCATCCCGAGCATCACGCGCGCCAGCTCCGCGGCCTGCTCGGGACTCTTCGCCAGCTTGACCCCGCCGCCCTTGCCGCGGCCGCCGGCGTGGATCTGGGCCTTCACCACGCACACCGGCTTGCCGGCCAGCAGCTCGCGGGCGGCGGAAGCCGCCTCCTCGGGCGCGGCGGCGAGTCTGCCCCGCGGCACGGCGACGCCGAACCTGCGCAGGATCTCCTTGGCCTGGTATTCGTGGATCTTCATCGAGGCACCTCGGAGGCGCCGCAGATACACCCCACCCGCGCGCGGTGCAAGCCGATGTACCGCGCCTGCGGATCTGCGACAATCCGTCCGTCTTGCTGCGGACTCCCCAGGATGCGCTGGAGCTGCTGCGCCGCGACCGGGTGCTGACGCTGACGCCCGCCGGGCGGCTGCGCTCGCTGGTGGGCGAGATCGCGGGAGAGGTGCGCGGCAGCTGGTGGGGGCACCCCCAGGGCGGGCTCATCTACTCGATCGCGACGGCGCTGGAGGACTCGCCGGAGGTCCTCGGCGCCAAGCTGGTGCGGGGGAAGGTGACCTTCGTCCACCGGGCATTGTGGCCGCAGCTCGTGCGGGTGGTGCTCGATCCGGAGTGGCGCCGGGGCGCCGAAAGCAGGCTGCCGGCGCCCGCGCGGCAGCTCCTCGCCGAGGTGGAGCGCGAAGGAACGCTGCGGCTCGAAGGACGCGCGCCGGCCAGGCTCGATCTGGAGAAGCGCGGCCTGGTGCTCGCCGCCTCCGAGCACACCGACAGCGGCCGCCACGCCGTGGTGCTGCGCTCCTGGGACGACTGGGCGCCCGCCGCGCTGCGGAAGAACGCGCGACTTCTCGACTTCGCGCAGGCGCTCGCCGAGCTGCGCTCCGCCGGCCTGACGCTCTGATCCGAGGCCAAGGCGGTGTTCGATCAGGTGCCACGGCTGTAGTCGGTGCGCTCCGGGATCCGCGTGCGGCGCAGCTTCTTCTGCTTGCGCGTCGACGCGCGCGCCTTCTGCGGCTCCACCTTCACCGAGGGAGCGAGGTGCCGCTGCACCTTCATCTGCGCGAACCCGAGCCCCGCCAGCAGCGCCCCGGCAGCGGCGAGCGAGATCCAGCCCAGCGGCGGCCGCCAGCCCCTCTGCATCACGCGCTCCAGCTCCGGCGCGAAAGTGGGCTCGTTGGCCGCGGGCAGCTCGTGCAGGCCCAGCGCCTCGACTCCCGCCCACAGGCCGCGCACGTCCCGCTCCACCGCCTCCCTTACGTCGGGGAGGGGCGGAAGCCGGGTGAGCGAGACGTCCTGGAGGCGCGGCAGCGACATGGCATTCCTCGGATGCCGCGAGGTGTAGCAGGGTGCGTGCCGGAATGCCGCAAGCGTGATTTCCCGGATTTGCGGCGATACGGACGTGCGAGAACGTACAGAAACCCGACGCGGATGCCGCGGATCAGCCAGGGCCGGACCCGGCCTTGCGTTCATCCCGGTACAAGAAGTCCCGCAGCGCCTGCAGCGTCGTCTCGCGCGCCATCTCCGCGATGCTGGAGGTGAGCGGGATTCCCTTGGGGCACGCCTTCACGCAGTTCGCGGCCTTCCCGCAGTCGTTGACGCCGCCGGGGAGCATCAGCGCGTGGAGCCGCTCTCCGGCGTTCATCTTCCCGGTGGGATGGTTGTTGTAGAGCCGCGCCTGCGAGATCGCCGCCGCCCCGATGAACCCGGTCGTCTCGCTCACCTGGGGACACACTTCCAGGCAGCAGCCGCAGGTCATGCAGGTGGAGAGGACGTAGTTGATCTCCTGGTCCTCCGGAGCGACGCGCGGACCCGGTCCCAGGTCGTAGGTCCCGTCGATGGGGATCCACGCGCGCACGCGCTTCAAGGCGTCGAACATCTTCTGCCGGTCCACCGACAGGTCGCGCACCAGCGGGAACTTCTTCATCGGCTGCAGCGTGACGGGCTGCTCGAGCCGGTCGATCAGCGCCGAGCAAGCCTGCCGCACCTTGCCGTTCACGTTCATGGTGCAAGAGCCGCACACCTCCTCGAGGCAGGCCTGGTCCCACGCCGGCGGAGGGACGCGCTTGCCGGCGGTGGTGACCGGGTTGCGCTGGACCTCCATCAGCACGGAGATGACGTTCGCGTTCTTGGTGTACGGGACTACGAACTCGTCCCAGTGCTTGGGGGCGTCGGGACCGTCGCGGCGTTCGATGCGGACCAGGATGGGCGGGGGCATTCGCTTTTTCAGTCTCCTTCAGGCGTACCAGCGGGGCTCGGGCTTCAGGATGGGGCTCGACAAACTCTTGATCGGCTCGAAGGTGACCTGCGGGCCCTCGGGCGACCAGCGCGCCACGGTGAACTTGAGCCATTTCTCGTTCCGCTTGCGCCAGGCCTCCATCCACTCCGGGTCCTGCCGCGGGTCCCTGGTCTTCGGCTGCGGCAGGTCGAACTCCGACTTGTAGTGGCTCCCCCGGCACTCGTCGCGCCTGCGCCCCCCGACCAGGATCAGCTCGGCGATCTCCAGCATGTTCCCGAGCTGGTTCACGTAGGCCGCGCTCTGGTTGAGCGTGCGGCCGGTGTCGAGGACGTTGGCGTTCTTCCAGCGCTCCTTCATGCCGCGGATGGCCTGGATGCCCTCGTCCAGCTCCCGGTTGTGCTTCACCACCGTGGACACGCGCTGCATCAGCTCGCCCATGTCGCGGCCGATCACGTACGGGTTCTCGTTGCCGGCCATCTTGTAGATGGACTCGAAGCGCTCGACCCACTGCTTCTGCGCGCCCTGCAAGAGACCCTGCGGCACCTCGCCCTTCTTCGGCGCCGCGTTCTTCGCATGGCTGATCATCGCCGGGCCCGCGATCATGCCGGCGTAGATGCAGCTGAGCAGCGAGTTCGCGCCCAGGCGGTTCGCGCCGTGGTAGGCGTAGTCGCATTCGCCGGCCGCGTAGAGCCCTGGCACGTTGGTGGCCTGCTGGCGGGGCGAGTCCTTCACCATGTCGTTGTTGGCGTCGGCCTCGTAATCGACCCACAGACCGCCCATCGAGTAGTGCACGGCGGGGAAGATCTTCATCGGCATGTGGCGCGGGTCGACGCCGACGAACTTCTCGTAGATCTCCATGATGCCGCCGAGCTTGCGATCGAGGACGTCGGCGGGGATGTGCGAGACGTCGAGGTAGACCGCCTCCTCGCCCGTAACGCCCATCCCCAGGTCGCGGACCACGTGGACGATCTCGCGGCTGGCCACGTCACGCGGGACCAGGTTCTTGTACTTGGGGTATTTCTCCTCGAGGAAATACCAGCGCTCCGGCTCCGGGATTGAGCGCGGGTCGCGCGTGTCGCCCTTCTTGCGCGGCACCCAGATCCGCCCGCCCTCCCCGCGCGCGGACTCGCTCATCAGGCGGTGCTTGTCCTGCCCCGGGATCGCGGTGGGGTGCACCTGGATGAACTCGGCGTTCGCATAGACGGCGCCGTCCATGTACGTGCGCCCGTTCGCCGAGCCGGTGTTGATGGTCGAATTGGTGGAGCGCCCGTAGACGATGCCGGGGCCGCCGGTGGCCAGGCAGACCGCGTCGGCGGGAAACGCCTGGATCTCCATGTTGCGCAGGTCGACGGCGACGATGCCCCGGCAGGCGCCCTGCTCGTCCTTCACGAACGACAGGTACTCCCAGTACTCGAACTTGCGCACCAGCCCCTCGGTCTCGAATCTCCTGACCTGCTCGTCCAAGGCGTAGAGGAGCTGCTGCCCGGTGGAAGCGCCGGAGAACGCGGTGCGGTGGTGGAGGGTCCCGCCGAAGCGGCGGAAGTCGAGCAGTCCCTCGGAAGTGCGGTTGAAGGGCACCCCCATCCGGTCGAAGAGGTAGATGATGGCGGGCGCCGTGTAGCACATGCCCTTGACGGGTGGCTGCTCGACGAGGAAGTCGGCGCCGCGGATCGTGTCGTACAGGTGGATGTCGGGGTGATCGCCTTCGCCCTTGGTGTTCACCGCCCCGTTGATGCCGCCCTGCGCGCAGACGGAGTGGCTGCGCTTCACCGGCACGATCGAGAAGACGTCGACCTGCTTGCCGGCCTCCGCCAGCTTGATGACCGTCATCAGCCCGGCCAGGCCGCCGCCGACGACGATGTAACGCTCCGCCATTGCAACCCTCCGGAGCCGCGCGTCATAGCGCACCGGGCCCCGAGCCGCAATGACGTGATCCCGCTACCGCTTCTCGTTCTGCGCCAGGGCCGGCTTCGCCGGCGCCTTCTTGGCCGCCTTCTTCGCGGCGACCTTCTTCTGCGGCTTCTGCTCCTGCTGCTGGGCGGTCTGGTGCTCTTCCTCGCAGGCCCCGGCCGCGCGCGCTCCGAGCAAGGCCGCCACCGCCGCGCCGATCCAGATCAGCTTCTTCATCGCGACCCTCACCCGGCCGGCACGGCCGGTTCCGTGAACCCTAACGCGTCGGCGCGACGTTTGCTACGGGTCGCGGCCTGGCCGACTACTCTACAGCTTGATCTCGTCGACCGTCTTCTTCACCGACTGGAAGGACTTCTCGAACATCGCCTTCTCCTCGGCGGTCAGCTCGATCTTGAGCACCCTCTCCACGCCGCCCGAGCCGATCACCACCGGCACGCCCATGTAGTAGCCGTTGATCCCGTACTCGCCCTCCAGCAGGGCGGCACAGGGCAGCACCCGCTTCTTGTCGCGCAGGTAGCTCTCCGCCATGGCGATGGCGCTGGTGGCGGGCGCGTAGAACGCCGAGCCGGTCTTGAGCAACGCGACGATCTCTCCGCCGCCCTTGCGGGTGCGCTCCACGATCGCGGCCAGGCGCTCCTTGGAGAGGAGCCTCTCCAGCGGGACCCCGCCTACCGAGCACATGCGGGTGACGGGCACCATGTCGTCGCCGTGCCCGCCCAACACCAGCGCCTGCACGTCCTGGATGGACACGTTCAGCTCCTCGGCGACGAAGAGCCGGAAACGCGAGGTATCGAGCACGCCGGCCATTCCCACCACCCGCTCCTTGGGGAAGCCGGTGATCTGCTTCATCGCGTAGACCATGGCGTCGAGCGGATTGGAGATGACGATCACGAACGCGTTTGGACACTTTTGCTTAAGACTGCCCGCCACGTCGCGCATGATCTTGATGTTCACGCCGAGCAGGTCCTCGCGGCTCATCCCCGGCTTCCGCGGCACGCCCGCGGTGACGATCACCACGTCGGCGCCCGCCACCTCGTCGTACTTGTTGGTGCCGGTGATGCGCACGTCGTGGCCGTCCATCGCGCGCGCCTGCATCAGGTCGAGCGCCTTGCCCTGCGGGACGCCTTCCACCACGTCATAGAGCACCACATCGCCCAGCTCTTTCTGGGCGGCGAGGAGCGCGAGGTTGCCGCCGATTTGTCCGGCGCCGATGAGGGCGATCTTCTTGCGGGCCATGGGTTTCTCTCCGGGTGGAAGCGGCGCGCCTATAGCGCACAACGGCGGGGCCCGCAATGTGCCCGGCGGAGGGCCCGGCGCTTGACACCCCGTCGCCGATCCGGGTCTAGGTCATCGTCCGGAGACCAGCTATACCTTCCAGCTCCGGACCAAGTCGCTCGGGTCCGGCAGCTCGAAGCACACGTACTTCGATTCGGCGAAGGCGGTGCCGCGATGAAGCGGACCTCGACCATCCACGGGTTTTTCGAGACGGCCGCGAGGGATCCCGATCGCGTGGCGGTGAACCAGCGGTTCGCGCGGGAGATCGAGGAGCTGTTCGGATGATCGCGGGCGTCGGATCTGCGCTGGGCTCGCTGGGCGCGGCCTCCTGCGCGTTCGCGCTCGCCCTGCCCGCGGCGGCCGCCCCCGACCCTCTGGGCGTCGGCGCCATCTATCCCGAGCTGGATGCGCTGTACGTCGACTTGCACCAGACGCCGGAGCTGTCTTTCCACGAGGAAAAGACGGCGGCGAAGATGGCCGAGCGGCTGCGCAGGCTCGGCTTCGAGGTCACCACCGGCGTCGGCCGCACGGGAGTGGTCGGCGTCCTGCGCAACGGGGCCGGCCCGACCGTCCTGCTGCGCACCGATCTCGACGCCCTGCCCATCGAGGAAAAGACGGGGCTGCCCTACGCGAGCAAGGTGAAGGCCCGCAACGACGCCGGCGAGCTGGTGCCCGTGATGCACGCCTGCGGCCACGACGTGCACATGGCCTCCTGGATCGGAGCGGCCACCCTGCTCTCGCGCGGCCGGGACCGGTGGCGCGGGACGGTGGTGATGGTGGGCCAGCCCGCCGAGGAGATCGTCGCGGGCGCGGCGGCGATGCTCGCGGACGGGCTCTACACCCGTTTTCCCAAGCCGGATTACGCGCTCGCCGTGCACGACCACGCCCTGCTGCCCGCCGGGCAGGTCGGCTTCGTCCCGGGCTTCGCCCTCTCGAACATGGACACGGTCGAGGTCACCCTCTACGGCCGGGGCGGCCACGGGGCCAATCCGCACAAGACCGTCGATCCGGTGCTGCTCGCGGCCAAGACGGTGGTGGCCCTGCACACCATCGTCTCGCGCGAGATCAACGCCCAGGACCCGGCGGTGGTCAGCGTCGGCTCGATCCACGGCGGCACCAAGAGCAACATCATCCCCGAGGAGGTGAAGCTGCAGATCACCGTCCGCTCGTACAAGGAGGAGGTGCAGAAGCAACTGCTCGCGGCCATCGCCCGGGTCGCCAAGGGCGAGGCGGCGGCGGCCGGGTCCCCGCGCGAGCCCACCATCGCGGTGGACCCGCGGGGGACGACCCGCGCCACCTTCAACGACGAGGCCCTGACCGCGAGGCTCACGGCGGTCCTGCGGCGGACCCTGGGAGACGAGAACGTGGTCCCCTTCCAGCGGGAGATGGGCTCGGAGGACTTCAGCGAGTACGGGCATGCCGGCACGCCGGCCGTGCTCTTCTGGATCGGCGCGACGGAGCCGCAGAAGTTCGCCGAGGCGAAGGCGAAGGGCGTCTCGCCGCCCTTCCAGCACTCGCCGAACTTCGCGCCCGACCGCGAGCGGACCATCCGCACGGCGACCACCACCCTGACGATTTCGGCGCTGGAGCTGCTCGGCAGACCCTGACGGATTCCGCGAGGTCCGCGCTGTGAAAGGCGTAGCACCGCCGAATACGGCGGCCATCCGGATGGCGGCGTGATCGCGTACCCGCCCGGGCCGCCGGACGAGTTCGGCCTCACGCGCCTGCTCCGGATGAGCCGCGACCCGCTGGGGTTCTTCACCCAGCTCCGCCGGGACCACGGCCGGTTCGTGCACTACCGCATCGGGCCCCGGCGGGTCTGGTTCCTCGCCGACCCCGAGCTGATCCAGGACGTCCTGGTCAAGCAGGCGCGCAGCTTCCTCAAGGACCAGGGCCTCGAGTCCACCAAGCCGCTCCTCGGCGAAGGCCTGCTCACCTCGGAGGGCGAGTTCCACCGCCGGCAGCGCCGCCTCGCCCAGCCGGTGTTCCACCACGCCCGTATCGCGGCGTACGGCGCGACGATGGTCGAGCACGGCCAGCGGGCGGCGGCCCGGTTTCGCGACGGGGAAATGCTCGAGTTCGTGCCGGAGATGATGCGGCTCGCGCTCGGGATCGTGGGCAAGACGCTCTTCGACAGCGACGTCGCCTCGGACGCGGACACGGTCGCCCGCGCGCTGGGCGTCGCGATGGACACCTTCACGCTGGCGCGCGTGCCCTTCTGGCGCCTGCTCCTGTACCTGCCGGTGCCGTCGACGCTGCGGTTCGCGCGCGCCCGGCGCGAGCTCGACGAGGTCGTCTACCGGCTGATCCGCGCCCACCGCGAGGTCGGCCGCGACCGCGGCGACCTGCTCAGCATGCTGCTCCTCGCCCGGGACGAGGAGGGCGGCACCGGGACCATGACCGACCGCCAGCTCCGCGACGAGGCGATGACGATCCTCCTCGCGGGGCACGAGACCACCGCGGTCGCGCTGGCGTGGACCTTCTATCTCCTGGCGCAGGATCGCGCGGCCGAGGCGGCGCTCCACGACGAGCTGGACTCGGTGCTGCGCGGCGCGCCGCCGTCCGCCGAGGACGTGCGGCGGCTCCCGTACACCGAGATGGTGCTGAGCGAATCGATGCGCCTGTACCCGCCCGCCTGGGTGATCGGCCGGCGCGCGCTCGAGCCTTTGCCGCTGGGCGGGTACGAGCTGCGGCCCGGCGACGCGGCGGTCATGTCGCAATGGGTGGTGCACCGCGATCCGGAGCTGTGGCCCGACCCGCTGCGGTTCGATCCGCTCCGCTTCGAGCCCGCGCGCAAGGCCGCGCGGCACCGGTTCGCCTACTTCCCGTTCGGTGGCGGACCCCGCGTGTGCATCGGAGACGGGTTCGCCTGGCTCGCCGGCACCCTGCTCCTCGCCACGCTGGCGCAGCGCTGGCGGTTCGAGCTGGTCCCGGGTCAGCAGGTCTCGCCGCTACCCCGAGTCACCTTGCGCCTGAGGCATGGCCTGCAGCTGGTCCCGCGGTCGCGGCGGCCCCCGGGCGCGGTGCTCAGTTGACGTCCTTCGGGCCCGGCGTCTGCATGCTGCGGATCTTCTCCTGAGCCGCCTCGCGCTCGCGCTCGATCTGCTGGGGAGTCCGGCAGACCCGCCTGGCGATGTTGCTCCCCACCGGGCGCTCGACGTCGCAGATGAGCTTCTGCTCGTCCGGATTGGCGCCCGAGGCGGACGGCTGCGCGCTGCCCGATTGTGCCTTGAGCGGGGCGGAACCACCCGCGGTCGCCATCGGGGCTGCGCACGCTGACGCGAGGGCCAGAATCGATGCCAGGGCGATGATCGTGCGAGCCATGCGCGCTCCCGTGTGCAGATCGACGGTCACCTTACCGAGCGTGGTCCCGCCAGGCAAGCG
>Ga0137380_10006832_pt1 | contig 10191 bp, 6 predicted proteins | sample SagtaG_17_FD_104809 | JGI IMG/M metagenome (GOLD analysis project Ga0137380, IMG submission 104809) | Vadose zone soil microbial communities from Sagehorn Ranch, Mendocino, California, USA - Sage2_L_100_16 metaG | ecosystem: Environmental > Terrestrial > Soil > Vadose zone | place: USA... | reverse complement strand
TGACCTCGAGTTCGCGGGCCAGTTCGTTGATGCGAATCTGATTGGCTTCGCTCATTCCCCTCGCAAGCTACGCTTCGCCCTCGGGCGTCGCGCCGGACTCTTCCGTTTTCGCCGCTCCGGGCTCCTCTGTTTTCGTAGCGCCGGGCTCTTCTGCCTGCGCCGCACCGGTCTCTTGAGCGGGCGGTTCCGTTTCCGAGCTGGGTTCAGCGGCTTCGGCAGGAACAGTTTCTTCGGGCGCAGCGACTGCCTCAGAGCCCTCGGCCGCCTCGGTGGGTTCCACGGCGGGTTCGCTTGAAGCCTCTGCTTCTTCCGCGGCGGCTTCGCCGGCGGGTGCAGCGCTGGGCTCGGCGCTTTCTTCGGCAGCGGCGGCCTGCCCTTCCAGCTTTTGTAAGTGTGCGGCCACCGACACCTGAATCTTCTCGACCATTTTTTCGCCGATGCCGGGGATCTCCATCAATTGTTCCGGCGTCATATCGGCAAGCTTCTCGATCGTGCTGATGCCGTGCGCCTCGATTTTTTCGATGGTTTTCGGACCGACGCCGTGCAATTCCGCCAGCGGCGTGCCGGGGGCGGTGAGCGCGGCCATTTGCGCTTCGATCTCCTGGCGCTTCTCTTCCTCGCTCTTGATGTCGATGTTCCAGCCGATCAGCTTGCTGGCCAAGCGGACGTTCTGCCCCTTCTTGCCGATGGCCAGCGAGAGCTGCGTATCCTCGACAATCACTTCCAGGTGGCGCGTCTCGGGATCAATGATCTGGACGCGCGTCACTTTCGCCGGGTTGAGGGCCTTCTGCGCAAAGGCCACGGTCTCTTCGTTGTACGGAATGATGTCTATTTTTTCGCCGCGCAGCTCGCGGATGATGGACTGCACGCGCATGCCTTTCATGCCCACGCATGCGCCCACGGGGTCCACATCCTTGTCGCGGCTTTGCACGGCGATCTTGGTGCGCTCGCCCGCCTCGCGCGCCGCCGCGCGAATCTGCACCGTGCCGTCGTAAATCTCCGGCACTTCCATTTCGAACAGCCGCTGGACTAACATGGGATCGGCGCGCGACACAATTACCTGCGGCCCTTTCGAAGCCTTGTCGACGGCGCGAATCACCACGCGCAAGCGGTCACCCAGATTGTACGTTTCCAGCCTGGACTGCTCGCGCTTGGGCAGCCGCGCTTCGGTGCGCCCCAGGTCCACAATCAAGTCCGGACCTTCGATGCGCTTGACGATGCAGTTCACCAGCTCGCCGACGCGCCCGTTGTATTCGTTGTAGACGGTTTCGCGTTCGGCCTCGCGCACCTTCTGCATGATGACCTGCTTGGCGGTCTGTGCCGCAATCCGCCCAAGCACGTCGGTGGGCTTCACCGCGGTAATCTCCCCGCCAACCTCGATGTCCGGCTGCATCTTGCGCGCCTCGGCGAGGGTGACTTCGCGCTTGGGGTCGGTGACTTCCTCGACCACGGTGCGCACCGAATACACGTCCACCTGGCCCGATTCCGGATTGAACTTCGCGCGGAGGTCCTCTTCGGTCTTGTAATACTTCCGCGCCGCGACCACCATCGCGTCTTCAATCGCCGACACGATGATTTCGGGCTCGATGTGCTTCTCCCGGCTGAGCATCTCGATCTGTTGATAGAGCAGGTTCGCCATTGCGCCGCTTCCTGTTTTTCCCCTCAAGCTATCCTAAAACCCTCGAACACCCGGTCAAAACTCGACGACAAGATTCGCCTTGCGAATCGCCGCGAAGGGCACTTCCACGGTCTTCGCGTCGCGCCCTTTTAGTTCCATCCGCACCATCCCGTTCACGTACCCCGCCAGGCGCCCTTCGAAGAACTTGGCGTCCCCGATGGGCTCAACGGTAGAAATCTTCGCGAGCCGCCCCTTGAACCGTTCGAAGTCCTCTGGCTTGAATAACTTGCGGTCAAGGCCCGGAGAGCTGACCTCCAGGATGTACCGCGGCCCGGGCACCAGGTCCTCGACGTCGAGGATGACGCTCAACTGCTGGCTGACCCGCTCGCAATCCGAGTGGCTGATTCCCCCGCTGATTCCGCCCCGCGGAGCCGCCCCGCCCAACTGCTCTGGCGCTGCTCCGGCCGCCTCGGCACCCGCCGAAGAGGCCGGCGCCTGCGGCCGGTCAATCGTTACCCGCAAAAACCGCTGCTTGCCGACTTTCCATTCGACCTCGACAACGTCCAAGCCCTCCGAGCGGGCAACCCGCTCGGCCGCTTCGCGTATCCGCTCCAAGTCCATTTCGGGACGTTCCGCTGCACCGGGCCGGCCCGGCTGCGACGCATTTCTGTTCCTCGGCCAACAAAAAAAGTGGGCTCGCGCCCACTGAATTTTCCGACCGGCTTCAGAGCGAAAACAGTATAGTCCTGGGAAAGTTCAAAAGCAAGTAGCATTCAGCAGAGGTGGCGCAGGCGGAATTTACCCCACCCGCCCTGGGGGAAGGCACATTCACCTAGTAAGATTAAGATAAGGAGACTACCCAGCACTCCGAGCACCGGGTGGCCTCGCCTTGGATAGAGCTAGATTGTCAAAAGCCATCTCACCAAATCGAGATGGGTTAGAACGCCAGCCTCAGGCCAAACTGAACCTGGCGCGGCAAATCCGCTGATGCGAAGGAAAGCGGGGTTTGCACGTCCGACAGGCTCGTGGGCCTTACGCCGTGCAGACCCGTGAACGGTCCGGTGAACAGGTTGAGCGTCTGTCCGTTGGCTAACTTGACGGCGTTGGAGAAGCCATTGACATCAAACAGATCGGCGACCTTGTTGAAGTTGATGCGGTTGAAGATGTTGGTTCCTTCCGCGATCAGTTCCACCTTGACCCCGCGATCCCTGTTGATGAAGAAGCCCTTCTGAATCCTGAGGTCTGCTGCGGCGTAGTTTGCGCCGCGGTTGGCGTCACGCGAGGCGCCAAACGGCATGGCGAAGTTGTTGTCCAGCGCGAGACCGTTTTGCAGGCTGGGGGTCCTGATCGAGAAGGGAAGCCCGCTGCGGAAGTAGATGATTGGAGCCACGGAGATATCCGCAAGCGCTCTCGAAAGGATATTCCCCTGGTTCGACTTGAAAGGCGTTGTGTAGACCGCATTGGCCACAAAGTTGTGCGGAATGTCAAAGACCGAGACCGCGCGGAACAGGTTCAGGCGGCTGGGCCGGAACCAGTTCTGGAAGCTGGCAAAGTCAATCACGTTGTCTATGGTCTTGCTCCAGGTGTAGTTGACCTGGAACTGCAAGCCCCTGCTATAGCGTTTGGTGAGTGAGGTCGTCAGCCCGTGGTAGATCGAGCTCCCGATAGACTCATAGGTGGTGTGCTGGAGCTGGCTGCCAGTCGCTTTATACAGCGGTCCGCCCGTGATGTCGCAACAACCGTTCTCAAGATAGGCCGTTTCGAGCGGCATCTGTAGGTGGACGCCATGGTACATGTTGTAGCCGACCTCGAGAGACACGTTCCTGACCAGCTCCCGGTCAATGCTCAGGCTGGCCTGAACGGTATAGGGGTTCTTGTAGTTCGAAGCGACACCGTAGCCGACCGTTGCACCCGGGCTGTTGAAGTTTGGTCCTAACACCGCAGTGAAATCGGCGCTCGTTAGCTTGCCGGAGGGCAACTCGTCTAGTTTTACGCCCCGCTGCCATAGCGCAATCACTGCGGGATTTGACGGTAGCGCCACCAGCAACTCATTGATGTATCTTCCGGTCCCATCCAAGAGAGAGCCATACGACGGAATCAGGACATCAATCGGCGCCGTAAAGATGCCAGCTCCGGCGCGGATGACGGTCTTGTGGTTGCCCATCGGGTCCCAAGCGAACCCCAGCCGGGGAGAGGCATAGAAGCTGCCCCCGAGCGGAGCAGGCTCGCCATCATAGTCGAAACGTATTCCGTAATTCATCGTCAACTTTGGGTTAAGCTTCCAGGCATCCTGGATGTAGCTGCCGAAATAGTGCCCCCATCCCTGCCATTTGGGATTGTTGAAGCCCGCTAACATGTCTACTGGAAAGCCCAAGTTGAAGGACTGAGGTGCACTCAGCAAACAATTGCATGCCGGCGCGTTAGGGTTGAGGGCTTGGACGAGTATAAAGAGCGGAATAGCCCCATCCCTGAAGTCAAACTCATTGTTGAACCACAGGTCGTCTTCGAGGTGGTAATTGGCTGGCCGATAGGAAGCCCCGAACTTGAAGGTGTGCACGCCCTTCGTCCAAGTGATGTCGTCTTCAAACTGATAGCGGGTCTGGTGAGCAATGTAGGGGATCAAAGACGGGCTTCCAAAAGTGGAGGTACCGCCCAGCCCGCCAACATTGAGGTTGCCGAGGCTGAAGTTCACGCCAGTAAATGGGTTTGGCAGGCTGTTGGCCCGATTTCGCGGGATGATCTGGACAAGCACTTGATTGACCAGCGTGGGCCTGATCGTGCGGGTCCAATTCGTCAGGATACTGAAATCCCTGGTGAAGAGACCGTTACCGTCGGGATTGCCCTGATTGTTATCGTTATGCAGATATCCCAAACGAAGACTGAGGGAATTGTTCGGGTTCGGCTGGCCATCGAAGCGGAGAATCGTGTTGTGGTGCCTCTGCGGATCGTCAAAAATGTGGCCGTCGCGGGTGAGGATCGTCTTCAATGCAGGATTGTTGAGAGGGGTCATAAGAAAAGCGATAGCGCCAGCGACGGCGGGGGGTAAGTTCGCGTTCAGGTAAGCGATTTCGCCCGGTGTTGGTCCAGTCGTTACAGTAGGGGCGCTGAGAACTCCAGCATCGGTGAAATTCGGGGAATCGAGCCTCTGATACTCATAGGCCAGGAAGAAGAAGAGCTTATCCTTCTTGATCGGCCCGCCTATGGTGCCTCCCGTATAAACACTCTGATCGAAAGCCTTGGGGAGACCCTCAAGCCCATTGAAGAAATTTGCCGCCTCAGTATTCTGGTCACGGAAATAACCGTATGCGTTTCCATGATACCTGCTGCCGCCACTCTTGGTGATGATGTTGATGGCGCTGCCGTCGGTGAACCCCAATTCCGCGTTGAAAGAATTCCGGTTGACCTGAAATTCCTGAATGGCGTCAAGGGGGATAGTGGTGACGCGGTACTGCCCGGTTCCGTACTCGTTCTCGCCGCCATCAATGGTGGAGAGGTTGTTGCGGCCGTTGCTCCCGCCTATTGAAAAACCAGTCGTGAACAATCCTGTGAAACCCGGCTGCTGGGAGCGCGGCGCATCCGCGTTAGAGACTCCCGGCAGAGTATAGACGGCTTGGGTGATGTTGCGGGAGAGGTTGGGAAGATCCTGGACTTGGTTCTCATTGATGGTGTTGGCCTGCTGGGTCTGCTCGGTGGCGATGAGCGGCGGGGCCGCTTCGATTTCGACCACATCGGTAACAGCACCCACTTTCAGCTGGACGTCGTTGACGACAACCTGACCGACGGAAAGTTGCAAGTTACTTGCGATGGTTTTCTCAAAACCCGGCGCCTCGGCCTGGACCTTGTACGTCCCGGGGTGAAGCGCGGAAAATTGAAAAGTGCCTTCCGCACCGGTCTTGACGGTCCTGCTGATTCCCGTACTCAAATTCGTTACGGTTACGGTTGCTCCCCCGACCGCGGCTCCCTGCGGGTCGAGCACCGTTCCTTTCAGAGTAGCCGTCGCATAGTCAACCTGAGCATATCCTGGCAGAGCCGCCAGCAAGACCAGAAGGAGCACGAGTGCTGTACCGACGATTGACGTTCTCATTTTATCCGCCTCCCTTTAGCGTCCACTTGACTCGGCTGAATGCCGATTGATGTGAAATCGCCCCAGCTAGACGGCCCAAGATTCGGCAAGATGGGTTGCAAATTCCCAGCTCGGGCTGTCCACCCCCATGAATTACGGTAGCTGCTATCACATAGCGGTGACTAACGTCAAGAGGAAACTGGAGCCCTCCCGTGGCTTGAGCCCGCCTTGCGGGAGCCCAGTGGATTGGCCCATTGGGTCCTGCATGAGGGTGCGGTGAAGCAGGGGAATAAAGCGTCGCACAGTACGGCTTACGGACGGACGCCCCGAAGGAAAAACTCGACGGCGCTGCTGACTCGCTCGCTTAGCTTGTGAGGTCCCGTGAGATCCACGGCCCATTGGCGCACGACGGTGTTGTACATTCCTTCCATGAATTCAGCCAGATGTTCGGCGGGAAAGGTGAGGCTGATTTCGCCGCGCGTCTGACCGGCGGCGAGAATTTCCCGAAGCAGGCCCGTCGCCGCTTCCTTTCGTCCACGCATGTCCGGGGAACGGACTGGATCCATCGCGCCCGAGAGCACTACGGCTTGCCAGAGAGGCCGGTCGGCCTCGGTCTCGCGAGCCAGCGCCTGGTATAGACGGCGCAAGCGCTCCGCTGTACTAGCTTCGGTGGAAAGTTCGGTTTTGAGATGCTCAGTGATGCAGGCAAAGCCGCGCCGGCCAACTTCACGCAAGACCGCATCCTTGCTGGGGAAGTAGCGGAAAAACGTGGTCTGGCTGATTTCCAGAATCCGAACAACATCCTCAACGCGCGTGTTCTCGTAACCTTGCTTGCGAAAAAGCCGGATGGCGGTTTCAACGATCTGCTGGCGCAGCTTTACTTTCTTGCGTTCACGAAGACCGAGCATTTCCCGGCCGATTGTCTCGTGCGCCCGAGAAGGGCTTTCCTGAAGGGATGCTCCCCGGCGCCCCTGGGCACCGGCCATGGAGACGGCGGGAGAACCGATCTGGGCGACCCTCGCGCGAGCCATGATTCCATCCTTTCCCGGAGTGAATGGCGAGCGGGCTGCAGCGATGCGAGCAACAAATCCAGGGCGTTACTTTAGCATGTCAGCGGCCAAGCGCAAAAAAGAAGTGTGTCGGTCTTAGCCGTTGGCCGGAGCTCGCCGCCCTGCAGGAAGCGGTCATTCTGGCTGCCGCGCCGCGGTGCTATAATCCGGGAAACCGATGGCAAAGGGAGGGCCTCATGGCCGCTACGCCGACCCAGACAAATGTCCTGAATATACCGAGCCCGCCGAGCTTTACAAATGTGGCGGAGGAACGGCGCCACCGCAAACAGAAACTCGCGGGTGCGTTCCGCCTTTTCTCGCGCTTTGGCTTCGATGAAGGAGTCGCCGGACACATCACCGCGCGCGACCCCGAGCGCACCGATCATTTCTGGGTGAACCCTTTCGGCGTGCATTTCGGGCAGATCTGCGTGTCGAACTTGATCCTGGTTAACGCCTCGGGCGAAGTGGTGGAAGGCAAACATCCGGTGAACCGGGCGGCCTTTGCGATTCACTCGCAAGTGCACCACGCGCGCCCCGATGTAATTGCTGCGGCGCACGCGCACTCCCTGTACGGGAAGACGTGGTCGTCGCTCGGCCGTCTCCTAGATCCTCTTACCCAGGACTCCTGCGCGTTCTTCGAAGATCACGCCGTCTTCAATGATTTCGCCGGCGTGGTCTATCAAACTTCCGAAGGCGAGCGCATCACCCAGGCTCTCGGCGAGCGCAAGGCCGTCATCCTGCGCAACCACGGACTGCTCACCGTCGGGCAGACGGTGGACGAAGCCGCCTGGTGGTTCATTACCATGGAGCGGACCTGTCAGGCCCAATTGATGGCGGAGGCTGCCGGGAAACCGATTGCGATTGACCGCGAAAACGCGCTCCTCACCCGCGAACAGGTGGGCACGCATATGGCCGGGTGGTTTCAATTTCAGCCGCTCTGGCAACGCATCATCAAGGAACAGCCTGACCTGTTCGACTGAATCCGCGCCGCCGGAAAACGAGGGGGCCTCTTCGCGACAGCGAAGAGGCCCTTTGTTTTTCGAACCGAATGCTCTGAATCGCGCGCTATTGTTGCGGCGGCTTCTGTGGTGCCGGAGCGGCGGGCTTCGGCCTTTGCTGCGCGGGGGATGTGGCAGGCGCGCCCTTGACCGGATACGCCTGGTCGTAGAGACGGACAATGTCTTGTGTGACATCGGTTTGGGCCGAGGCATAAACGACAACCTGGGCTTGCGATGAAGTATCGAAAACCGCGATGTAACCGTTCTCGCGGGCGTAGCGATCGAGAACTTCTATCATCTTGCGGCCAATGCGGTCGATGACGTCGGCCTGCTCGGCATTCAGATCTTCTTGAATCTCCTGGTTTTTCCGATCCAGTTGCCGGGTCAAAAGCTCTCCCTGCCGCTGCAGGCGTGCTTTTTCGTCGTCGCTCAGAGTGCGCTCGCCATTCCGCAGGCGATTCCGGATATCCTCAATTTGCTTATTCATGGCTTCGAGCTCGTTCTGCCGCGGCGCAAATTTCGACTGCAGTTCGGCGGAGGCCTGCTTTCCTTCAGCCGTGCTGACAATAGCGTTGCGAACGTTGATCACGCCGACTTTCGCCGGCGCCGCAGGCGCAGCCGTGGTGTTTGTTCCCTGAGCGCTTGCGCCCAGCGCGGGGATGATGAGAAGCCCGGCCAACACCGTCCATTTGAGTTTCGAGTGATAATTCACGTTATATTTCTCCTTAACGAATCGAATTCGAAGAACTAACTCTCCGATTGGTACAACTCCCCACCAGGACGCATGCGCGGAACACAAACGCAAAATTATAGCGCACGCGATTTCTCTCCGGCAACGATAAACCCGCTCTGCCCACTACGAGCTACTTGGCCGGAGGAAACAGCAAGACTCGATTATGCGCGGGGTCCGTAACGACTACCAAATTCGTCAGCGGGTGGATATCCACGCCGCACAAGGTCGCCCCGGTATTGGAATCCACCGGGCATGGCGCTGTGTTCCCTAATCCTTGGATCGCCGTCGTGTGTACGGCCCCAGGGAGCTGCACATCCACAGTGGAAAGCGTGTTGTTTTCCGTATTTACGGTCACCAGCGTGCTCGCCAGGTAATTGTAGGCGAGCGATGTCGGGTTAATCCCAACGCGAATGGACTGCGCCGCTCCCAGGTCGGTATTGACAAGAAGAAACGCGTCGGACAGCGGAGAAGCAGCAAGGAACAGTGTGGACGCGGGATCAAAAACGACCGAAGTCGGCAATGGCGGAATGGTGCTCGACCCAATGATGATGCTCTTGCTGAACGTGGCCGAATTCGATGCGGACAGCGTGAATACCTGGAGGGTACCTTGCAACGCGTTAGCCACGAGCGCGATGTTGCGGTTGGGATCAATCGCGACGGCGATGGGTCGCCGGTCGGTGGCCGCGATTCCCGCGGTTCCTCCGGCATTGGCATCGAATACGCTGATGGTATTTGAACCGGCATTGGTTACAACGGCGAAGCCAGTATCCTGATTGATGGCCACTCCGAGAGGCTGCGTACCGGTTGCGACGGTGGAAAGCTCCGTGCCGCCGACCAAGTCCACGATAGACGCGTTATTGCTGCCGCTATTGGAAACCACGGCGTGGCCCAGGCGGGAGATTGTGGCCACGCGCTCCGGCGCCGTGCCCGACAGCGCGATCGTATTGGTGACCGTACCGAAGGTGCCGAAGGGGTTGCCGGGCGTAACGTCAATCAGCGAGACGGCATTGCACCCGGAGTCCGCAACAACGGCGAGATCGGGATGGCTGGCGTCAATTCCCAGAGCAATCGCCACGGCAGCCGGGGCCGGCGCCGCGCAACCGGAACTGGTGACATCCACCGCCTCGACGACAGTGAAGTCCGCAGCGTTTGACCTCACAGAGCCGGAGCAAGACGCGGCATTGACCACCTCGAGAGCGAACCGCCGGGGCAATGTCAAGAACGGCGAGTGCGGAATGGTGACGTCGATTTCGCGATCACTTATTGTTGCGCCCGGAACCTGCGCGCCATCGAGGCAAACCACCGGGGTGCCAGCGGAAAATCCATGGCCCAGGATTCTTACGCCGCTGAGGTCCAAAGGGGAGGTCAGTGTGACGTTGGAAGCAAGCTGGCGGGGCGCGGGAATCAGTACCTGCTCCACGTGGAGTGATTTCATCGCGGGGTTCGCCCCGTCCAGAGAAATGATGCTGACGTCGTTCGAGGTGGTGTTGGCCACGACGGCAAGATTCGTTCCGGGATCAATGGCCACGGGTCCCGAGCCCGTTCCTCCAGTGGGCGTAGGGGTTCCCAGGCGCTGAAGCTTGACGGGATCAATCACCGAAAGCGCGTTGGTGGTCGGGTTCACCGAAACGCCGATGTTGGTGAACGGATTGAACGCGGTAAACCTGGCCCCGAATTCCGCGGAGTTGTTGGATGCCGTCAAAGAGAGCGACTGGCTGGTCTGATCGAGC
>Ga0137380_10006831_pt1 | contig 10191 bp, 11 predicted proteins | sample SagtaG_17_FD_104809 | JGI IMG/M metagenome (GOLD analysis project Ga0137380, IMG submission 104809) | Vadose zone soil microbial communities from Sagehorn Ranch, Mendocino, California, USA - Sage2_L_100_16 metaG | ecosystem: Environmental > Terrestrial > Soil > Vadose zone | place: USA... | reverse complement strand
CTCGCTCGTCAGGTTACGCCTTCGCCTCCCTCCGCATCACGTGCGCCCCCGTCATGAACGAACCCAGTGCTTCTCGGGTCCAGAGGGGCTTGGCTTTGACTTCTGATAACTCTCCCTCGTACATGGCTCCCAGCCGATCCGAGAGGTACAGCGCCTCATCCACGTCCTCCGAGATGAGCAGCACCGAGACACCCCGTCGTGCCATCTCCAGGATATTCTTGTAGACCAGATACGTCGTATGCAGGTCCAGCCCACGAGCGGGATGAACGGCGATCAGAACGTCCACATCCCTGCTCAGCTCGCGCGCCACGAGGACCTTCTGGATGTTACCACCAGACAGCTCCTTGAGGAATTCTTCCTGTGCATAGCACTTTATCTCAAACTTGTCGATCGCCCTTTTCGAGAACTCTTCGAGCGCCTTCCAGTCGACGAGTGACCCCTTCGACATCTGGTCCAAGAGGCTAACACCGAAGTTATCTCTTACAGAAAGGTCGATTGCGAGCCCCATCTGGACAGGATCGTCCGAAGCAAAGGCGACCCTCCCCATTCTGAGCTTGCGACCCGCTTTGAGAATCGCCAATCCCGGAGCCACCTCTCCCTTCAGCGGCTTCCGCAATCCGTACACCGCGTCGGCCAGCTCAAGTTGCCCGTTCCCCGCGATCGCGATGACGCCGAGGATTTCTCCCTTGTGTATCGAGAAGCTTACATCTTTGACCGCCATTGGCACGTTGTCTCCGCGAACGGATAGGTTCCGAACCTCCAAGACGACTTCGGACTCCGAAGGGGGCCCTGCCTCGACGGGTGCCTTCTCGAGCTCTTCGGAGGCCCCAAACATCGCGACCGTCAGCTCCTTGAGGTTCGTGTCTCGCACCGGCTTCTCCAGGACCAGTCTGCCCCCTTTGAGAACAACGACCTCTTGGCAGTAGTCCATTACATCCTGGAGCTTGTGAGTTGCGATCAGAATCCCAAGACCTCTCTCCTGCCCGAGCCTGGCCAAGTCCTTGAAGAGACGGTCCCTCTCCTCGTAGGCTAGAACCGAAGTCGGTTCATCCAACAAGAGGACCTTCGCGTCGCTCCCGAGTGCCCTCGTTATCTCGAGTCGCTGCTTGATGCCAGCCGGCAACAGGGCGACCCTCTCATCAAGGTCGACCGCCTTCCCGTATTGTTCTATCATCTTCTCCAATTCTTCTGCGGACTTGTCGGGGAAGGTGAGCCTCATGTTCTCCTCGACGGTGAAGAGGTCTATCAGGGCAAAATTCTGGTAGATGGTGTGAATCTTTCTCTTCACCGCGTGCCTGGCAGAGCCGAACTTCGCTTCCTGGCCCTCGAAGTAGACTGCCCCACCGTTCGGCTTCAGCGTTCCATTCAGCATCTTGATGTAGGTACTTTTACCCGCGCCGTTTTCGCCGAGCAAGACCGTAATCTGTCCGCGCCGAACAGCTACGGAAACTCCGTCCACGGCCGTCAGGTCTCCAAATCGCTTTGAAAGGCCTCTTCCCTCCAACACGATGTCGGAATCCTGCACACGACAGCGCCGCCCGCACGTTATTTTAACGTGATTCCTGGATGATTAGGCCGGATGAGCTTGGCAGCGGAAGGAGGGCCTTCTGCTTCTCCCGCTCGCCTCTTTCATTCGGTCATCATCGTCCGGCTTCTTTAGGAGAAACGGATTTAAGATGCAAGAGCACCGCACGCGGTCGAAAACCGATGAAAATATCCGACAGAAGAGCTATAGGAAGAGCAGCAATCGTTGGGATTGTCGTTGTTGTCTTGGTAATCGCCGCCGGCGGCGGCTACTACTACGTCTCTCTTACTCCGTCAACGTCGACCCCCCCTACGACAACCTCGGGTCCAGTCACACCCCTGAAGATCGCGATCGTCGCCAGCGGACCCTCGACCGCCTACTTCGCCGAATTCTTCGCTACGGGTGTGACCCAGGCAGCCGCGAAGCTGAACTCGACTCAACGACCAACCCATGTAACTCAGGCCTACAACGTAGCGGAAGCGAATGCCATTTCTGTGTGCCAGAATTACTACAACCAGGGATACAGGTTATTCTTCTTCTACGTCGACTACTTCGCGACTTACTCCAAGATAGCGTCTGCAATACCTGGCGCTACGTTCGTTGACGAATATCTGACGCCGAATGGGTACAACGTCACGACATTCAACTACCAAAATCCGGAATCCAACATCTACACCTACAATAACACAAACACCGTCGGATGGGCGGTGGATCTTAGCGGTTCCTACTACGCTGCGGGGGTGGCATCAGCTCTGGTGACACAGAGCCACAAGCTCGGCTTCGACCTTGCCTTCAACATCCCGGCCCTGGCCTACTGGTACAACAATTACGCCGCCGGAGCACACTCCGTGACTCCAGGCGCCCCGGTATACTACGGTTTCACCAACGACTGGACTGACCCAACAAAGGGTGCGGCCCTGACAGATTCCCTGATCGCGCGCGGAGCCGACGTCATTGCGGCCGCGGGGGACACTCAGAGCATAGGGTCCGCGAAGGAAGCGGTGGCCAAGTCAGTCTATGGGATGGGCTATCCGATTAACCTGAACAACTTCTCATCCAGGTGGATGTTGGGAAGCGTCTACTTCAACGCAACGGGTGAAACCTACACGATTCTCCATGACTACCTGACGAACAATCTCGCAGGACACTACTACGACCTCGACATGGCTCACAACGGAGTGGCGTTCATCCTGAACCCAAGCCTCACGAGCGCGGGAGTCCTCACTTCAGACCAGATGACGAAGATAAACAAGGCCGTCAGCGACATCAAGAGTTACAAAGTAACGATAAGCGAGAACCCGGTCATCCCGCCACAGCCAACATAGCGTTCAGTAAAAGAATGATAATGCCGCTAGTGGTCGATTGCTCGACCCACTAGCATCCCCTTTTTGGATCAAAACGCTCGAAGAGATGGCCCAGGTGCCACTGCGATGGGACGTAGATCTCGGGCGATCCTACCACCAACTCAACGATTGAAGGGTCTCGCATGAGGAGGGAGAGGGGTTGCATGAAGTACGGATGGTAGTTTAGAACCATCTCCACGTCGTAGCCTCTGACCGTCTGCTCGGGGGTGGCGCCCACAGTCTCGTACTGCTTCCAAGAGATGGTCTTCTCGACCGGATTGATGCTGATGTTCCCTCCGTAGAACCCCTGGTACAGATACTGTTTGAACTGTGGGTCCTGGTTAAAAATTCCATCGAGCTGCACGTATCCCTGGTCCACGAGCGACAGGCCGCATCCGTCTTGGAGCCCGGGGTGCCTGTCCCTGAACTGCTTCATAGTCTCCAGGCCGAGAGACAGCGCGCCTTCCTGAACGACTGGACCCATCGCAGTTCTGTTGTCGACTGCCGTGTAGCTGTACAGGGGAACCTCGGAAGTGTCGGCGAAGATGAAAGTATCTCCGGCCTTGACAGGGAGATTGCGTGACAATCCCTCGAAGAGAATCGTGACGGAAGCCGCCGTGCTCTGCTCCGTCATCGCAGCCATCTCAGAAACGCTGACACTGCCGGCGGCGAGCCGAGCCCCGAAGTTTTCTGCCAAGAACTTGAATCCTTCACGGACATATCTCTTCTTTCCATAGTACGCTGAATTCGCGGGGTCGGTTTCGGGGTAGTGCAGGTCCAACTGCTGACCCTGAACCTCCCCGACCGGCATCTCGCTTAGCCTGAGGTCCGCCATCTTGATCAGGCGCGGGTCGCCATCTTTGACGTAGGGTATCCACGGGAAGGCGAAGAGCGCATTCGCGTGAGCATGAATCCACGCCAAGTCCGGGTACCGTTGGACCAGCGACTTCGTGTCTGTGTTCGTAAGCTCGTCGGCCACAATGGCGGCTGTCGCCGTTGGAATCGAGCCTCCCATCACCAACCTGGTATCCGGGGACGACGAATTCCAGGAGCCCAGGACCTCTGAAATCGAGCTCGGCTGAAGTCCCAAGTAATTTGCCACATAAGCTACTCTGTCTCCGTCCTCGCCGAAGCTCGAAGCCTCGTCGCTCAGAGCCCTTCGTGCGAGCGAGTCGAGGTAGCCGCGGATTGGAAACCCAGGGCCGAGATAGCCCGACGAATCGAGTACGGCATAACCCGCGAGTGCTGCGATCCCAATGCCTGCAATTTTCAGAAACCGCCTCCTGCTATGTCCTTTGGAATCGAAAAGACCCGGCTCAGACACGAACTAGGTCCTACGAAGCCAATCTTCGTATAGTTTTCTCTCCTCTCCTCACAGAGACAATTCTCACGCCTTGCTCAGCTTAAATATTCAGCACCCGAAAAGTCGAGGCTATCTATTTATTGAAATTCGAAAGTAAGACAAGTAGAAACATGACGAAATGACGATGACGACGAGGAGGAGGAGGCAGCGGCGAATCGGTCTTGGGCTGAGTACAGCCATGCCGGTTCGAGACCTCGCCAACTGGTGCAGGAAAGGCGAGCGATACGGTTTCGATTCCATCTGGATATCAGAGGACCCGTACTTCCGGGACTGTCTTCCGCTCATGGCAGTCGCGGCCCTCAACACTCGAAAGGTCCCCGTCGCGACTTCAATCGTGAACCTCTACACGAAGCATCCGGTGTACATGGCCATGGCTGCAGCTACCATCGACGAAATCTCGGGTGGAAGGCTGATTCTCGGCGTCGGCAGGGGCTTAAGGTCGCTCATTGAGGGAGAGCTCAGGATCGGTTACGGCTCTCCCTTAAGATACGCCCGAGAGTACCTGGTCTGTCTCCGAAGGCTGCTTGCCGGGGAGACCGTCACCTTCGAAGGCGAGATGGTCAAGATGACGCGCGCGACTCTCCACTTCGCCCCACCGAGACGTCACATTCCGACCCTCCTCGCTGCCATGGGACCAAAGGCACTCGAGCTCGCTGGGAAGTACGCGGATGGTGCAATCTTGAACAGCTGCACCTCAGTCAGGCACGCAGAGGGGGCGTCAAGACTCATTCATTCTTCATGGCGTGGTCGAAAAAAAGATCCAGAACTGGTCTGCGCTCTCTGGACCAGCATAGATGACGACAAGGAGAAGGCGTATGACGGCGTAAGGACGCTTGTTGGTTTCCTCCTCTCGATCCCTACCTTCGGAGAGTTGTACCTGGAAGAGAACCACCTCGACGCAGACCTAGCTCAGCTACGTCGTGAATTCCAATGGCAGGAAGATGTCGGAGACCCGATGTGGCACCTCGCAAAGGCAGACCCCGACAGAGTCAAGGCATTGGTCGACGACGAGGTCATCGACGCGCTGACCGTCTGCGGCTCGGTCGAGGACTGCAGGAGGCGGATACGCTCCTACCATGAAGTTGGGGTGACGACGGCGATTGTGAACCCGATGACTCCGGAGACGTACTCGAAGATGTCTCGATTAATCTCCAACATCAAAAACGGTCGTTTAGCTTGAATTAACTGGCCGCCGAAGTACTCTCTAATGTCCTGGTCGTCTTTTCTTGAAGCGAGTCCGTCCATCGCTTCCAAGACCCTCTCAGGCCTCATCGGGAGGCTCCTGACCCTCACCCCAACCGCGTCGTACACGGCGTTTGCGATGGCTCCTGCGGGTGGGACTATGTTCGATTCCCCGACCCCCTTCGCCCCGTAGGGGCCGCTCCCATAGTGCCCCTCAACGATGATTGGCTCGATCGGCGGAACGTCTGCTATTGTAGGCAGCTTGTAGTCCCCGAAACTCGGGTTGACCGTCAACCCAGCTTCATCGTGAATCATCTCCTCGTAGAGGGCGTACCCCATGCCCTGGACCGCACCACCCTGTATCTGCCCCTCCGCACCGAGGGGGTTAATGCAGCGGCCGAGGTCCTGGGCCGCGACGTAACGTATCACGCGCACCTTCCCGGTCAGAACGTTCACTTCGACCTCGGCGATGTGGGCTACGAAGGTAGGGTCGTGTAACGAAGGGACGAAGAAATATCCCTCCAGCGAGTCCCTATCGTACTCCGGGAATTCTCTCACGAAGAATCCCCTGCCGACGATTGGCCCGCCGGCGTCAAACTGCGCCTCCGCGATACGGGTCACGAGAGGGAAGGTGTCTTCGGCGAAGGTCGTCTTCGGCGCGGTCGCCAACAAGCCATTCGTAGCGGAACGTGCGGCGGCCGCCCCTCGTGGGAACCAGGCTCGATGACGCTGCCCTGGAGTCTGCGGGAGGAGCGCTTGACGAGGAACTGGTGGAGCCGACTTCTGACGGCAAAGCTTCGGGCGCCTACAGGAAGAGACTGGCCAAAATTCTCCTCAAGGAGACGGTGAGGAAAGCCGCGTCTAGGAGAGGAGGGTGAGGCGTTTGGGCGAGACCATGACGACGACGACGATGACTATCAACCTGACGGTCAATGGAGAGAAACGCGAAGTATCGATTGAGCCTGGAGACACCCTCAACTTCGTCCTCAGAGAGAAGCTGGGGCTGACTGGGACGAAGAAGGGGTGCGACAGCGGGGGCTGCGGCGCCTGCACCGTGCTGATGGACAGGAAGCCGGTCTACTCCTGCATGCTGTACGCAGCCAAGGCAGATGGGTCGGAGATTACGACCATCGAGGGGCTGCAGAACGATGACGATGACGACGACGTAAAGCTCGACCCGGTCCAGAAGGCATTTGCCAATCACTATGGGCTTCAATGCGGATACTGTACTCCGGGGTTCATCATGCTCACCAAGGTCCTCCTCGATGAAAATCCGCACCCAACTGAAGAGGAAGTCAGGCAGGCTCTAGTCGGGAATTTGTGCCGATGCACAGGGTACACGAAGATAGTCGAAGCCGTCATGTCCCTGAGCGAAAGACGCCGCTGATCTCTAAGACACACTTCGAATTAGTTCGGCCGCGTCCGTTCCCATCGGGAGGAGGATCGGTTCGGACACACCCGCCTCGCGGAACTCCTCCAACTTGGCCTGAATCTCCCCCTTAGTCCCGCAGGCAGCGAACTGGTCGACTATGTCATCCGAGACCAGCTCTGTCGCCTTAAGCAGGCCCTTCTTCGTAACTGCATCGTGAATCCCCGCGACCTTTGCCTCGGGAATCCCGGCTGCGATGACGTTCTCGGGTCTCGAATACGCAACGTCAAATGCGAGAAATCCCTTGATCTCCTTGCTCGCCTCCCCCAGGCTGGATGCGATGTAGGTTCCGACCTTCATCGCCTCGACAGGCTTGCCCGAACTTCGAGCCCCTCGCCTGACCATCGGGAGCGCTTGCTTAACGTTCCACACGCTGAATCCTGCGGTGAAGAGCACGCCGTCCCCGATTCTTCCTGCGAGCTCCAGCATCTTCGGCCCTATGGCCGCTACGTAGATCGGAACAGCAGACACCTTCATGTTTGTCTCGACAAGGTCGAAGTAAGGGTTCTGAGCTAGCTTGACTTGTTTGATCTTGAAAATCTCGCCCGCATAGTCGACTATCTTCCCTTCGAGCAGCTTCCTGATGATTGCCACCGCCTCATCCATGGCAGCGAGGGGGTGCCTGAATCCAATCCCCATACTCTCTATCAGCGGTCGAACTCCCGTCCCCAGGGCGAGTCGCACGCGCCCACCGGATAGCTCGTTCAGGGTTGCTATTGTTTCTGCAACAAGCACCGGGTTCCTTGTAAACGGGTTGACTATGCCCGTGCTTATCTGTATGTTACGCGTCCCATACGCGACGCACGATATGTTTGTTATCGCGTCCCTAAGAAAATAATCCTCCGCAAACCAGAAAGACGAGAAACCCTCCTTCTCCGCCAGCTTCGCCAGCTCCACGACCTCCCTGACGGTGTAAGGGGCTCCGGTGAACCCTATCCCCAGCCCGTCACCGCGAGCCACTCTTCCAAACTCCCTACGCGATCTTCGTGAAGTGCTCATGGATGACTTTCCACTCCCCATTCTTCTTCCTGAAGACTATGCTGAACCTGCTGACTCCCCTCGTTACTTTTCCGTTGATCCTGCTCTCCCAATCATCCATCCCCGTGGCGACGGCAACGTTTCTCGCGATGAAGTCCACCCGAACGTCCTTTCTAGCGATTGACGACGACTCGAGCTTGCCGAGTTCGTCGATGAATTCTCTGAACTTGGGTCCGTCCACTCGGCCGAGGAAATCCGGGGTATCCTCGAAGCTGCAGAACATTGGGTCGTAGGTGTCGTATATCCTGAGAATCTCATCTTTGTCTTTCGTGTCTATCGCCTTGGGAACCGCCTTGACAAGCGAGACAACCCGCCGTTTCTCCTCCCCCTCTTCTTCCCACCCCTTTCTCGGCGGCATCGGCTTGGGAACGAGGCGAAGAAGTCTATATGAGGTTTGGGAAACCGGCAGCCGGTTTCAGTTACCTAGTTCCGCAGGTCCTTTAGGATCGCTTCCATCGCGACCCTCGTGCTCGAGATGGGCGGCTTCTTGGCCGAGGTCCCCATATGGCCTACCCTGAGCAACTTCCCTTCGAGTTGTCCCAGCCCCCGGCGATCATTACGTCGAATCGTGAAACGAGCTCCGACTTGAGTTTCGAATCCCACTTGGGGTCGGCCTTTAGTGCGGTGACCGTGTCCGAGGCATACCGTTCATCCGGGAAGAGTTCGAGTTGGATCTCGCCAAACTGCCCTCCTGGCGAACGCGGCGACTTCTTTGTGCCTCCGGTATCTCTCGTCCAACCCTTCCTGCAGCGCGAGGTCCGTCGCTTTCTTTCTTTCAGACTGCCGTCCATCCACCGTCGACGGAAAGGGTGGTTCCCGTGACGAAACGGCCTGCGTCCGATGCGAGGAGAAGGAGGGCCCCATTCAGTTCACTCGCTTCGCCAACCCTCCCCATTGGGGTATGCTGGATTATGTAGTCCCTCTTCTTCTTGTCTGCGAGGGTGATTTCGGTCATCTCTGTTCGAACCCATCCGGGAGCGATTCCGTTGACACGTATGCCGAACTTGGCCCACTCCACGGCGAGGGCCCTAGTCATGTTGATCACCGCGGCCTTGGATGCATGGTACGCCACAATCGGGAAAAGGATGTCTGCTGAGAAGCCGTAAGAAGAAGCTATGTTGATTATGCTTCCGCCTCTTTTACCCTTCTTCATGACTTGCGCTGCGTCCCTCGAGCAGTAGAAGACTCCGTCTAGGTTGACCCTGTTCACCGACAGCCACTCCTCTCCCGTCATCTCTTCCGCGGGCCTGAGAAAGCTAACTCCAGCGTTGTTCACCAGCACGTCCAGCCTCCCGAATTCCTTCACGGCCTCGCCCACGAGCCGGCTTACGTCAGATTCACGACTGACGTCCGCAACGACGGGCACCACCCGCCTCCCCGTCTCCTTCGCGATTCTTTCGGCGTTGCTCTTCAGCATTGATCCCCTCCTGGCGCAGACAACGAGGTCCGACCCGGCCTCGGCGAGCCCCGAAGCGAGCGTCGGTCCCAGACCGCTTGAACAGCCCGTGATGATTGAGACCTTGCCGTCGAGCCTGAACGAGTCGATGATACCCATGTGACGCTGAGGACGGACGGCAGCCGTATAAATCGCTCTGCCGCGCGAATCCAACCTTGGGCCAGAGCGCGGAGACAGACAAAGGGTGGCCTCTAGAATTGGCTCGAAAAGCGGGCCTCTGCTCTGGAGATGTGAGCCCAGTAGTCGAAACCCTGGGTGGCAGGGTATCTAACGTCGTTTTGCCGGTAAGGGCGAGGCGAGGAGCGTGGGTTGTCAAGCGGGCTCTCTCGCAGCTCCCTGGTGAAGGAGGTATGGCTTGCGGACAGGTCGAGAATCTTCACGGAGAGCGCGTGTCTCACGCTGATCCACGACTCGATGAGGGGTCATCCTGCGCTGGCGGTCGTCTTCGAAGACAGAGACCTCTACGCCTGCGTCCTCGAGTATTCGGGGGACGGAAGCCGCACCTGGAAGCAGGACCTTCTCTCGGGGCTGTAGACTCGGCGGTCGCCCGACGGGCGGCTGCCATCCTGACAGACTTTCACTCACATACGCTTGGGAACGCGAATGTGAGGAACCGGTTCCGGGACGGCTCGAACTTCTACCAGCTTCGCCTCGACCCCTACCTGGCTGCCACAGGCCGCCGCCATCCCGACATCAAGCAAGAAGTTTCCACTGCAGGACTTCCAGCCGGGGCACGCGAGGTTCGAATACCCTGTCAGGGTTGCATTTGAGAGCACCAGATGGCTGGGGAGAGCTGTCTACGTCTTCGAACGCGTCTGAGCGCGGGATTCGTTCTCCTCCTTAATCGTCTGTACG
>Ga0137380_10006826_pt1 | contig 10194 bp, 4 predicted proteins | sample SagtaG_17_FD_104809 | JGI IMG/M metagenome (GOLD analysis project Ga0137380, IMG submission 104809) | Vadose zone soil microbial communities from Sagehorn Ranch, Mendocino, California, USA - Sage2_L_100_16 metaG | ecosystem: Environmental > Terrestrial > Soil > Vadose zone | place: USA... | reverse complement strand
CGCAACGTCATGAAGACCGGCGTGCTGTGGCACGAGGTGGTCGAGGACCTACATGCACGCGAATACAAGGACGTCCAGCTCGAACACATGCTGGCGGACGCCGGCGGCATGCAGCTGGTGCGCTGGCCCAAACAGTTCGACGTGATCGTCACCGACAATTTGTTCGGCGACATGCTGTCGGACGTGGCGGCGATGTTGACCGGCTCGCTCGGCATGCTGCCGTCCGCTTCGCTCGGCGAGCTCGACGCGCGGACCAAGCGGCGCAAGGCGATGTATGAGCCGGTGCACGGCTCGGCTCCGGACATTGCCGGCAAGGGCATGGCCAACCCGATCGCCATGCTGGCCTCGTTCGGCATGGCGTTGCGCTACTCGTTCAATATGGCCAAAGCGGCCGATGTGCTCGATGCGGCAATCGCGGCGACGCTGGCGCAGGGTTTGCGTACCGCCGACATCAAATCTGCGGGCGCGAAGGTGGTCAGCACTTCGGAGATGGGCGCGACGATCGTCGGCGAGTTGGAGAAGCTATCGGCGTAACCAACGCCGATTGAGCGCTGCGAAACCAGCGCGCCGTTCAGTCTTTCCTGAAAACCAGATTCGGTCCGAAGTCTTGCGCGAGCTTAAAGCCGGCGGCGGCCATCAAGCGGATCGTCGCTTCGCGCTCCTCAAGCACTTCGATCTGCACCATGCCGCGATTGTCATTGCCCTACCCCAACTTCGCTCAAGCGTCGGGCGCGCTGGAGAAGGCGGCGCCTCTGAAATCCGTCTTAAAACGGCGTGTTCGGATTGATGCCGGTGCCGTCGAAAGCGCTTGGCAGAGGATACCGGCCGGTCCCTTGAACGTCCGGGCCGTAGAACCAATACGGCCGGCCAGGATCGCCGCCGGGCGGCAGAACGTAATCCTGGAAGTTGCGGTCGCCCACGGAGACTTCGGTCCCGGTATCGAGATACGAGCGACGCCGTGGGATCACGATCACCCGCGCGTGACCGGTGCCGTCAGGGATAATTGTTGTGGTCGGCTGGATGATCGTGCCGCTTGCGGTGCGTTCGACCGGCACCGGCTGCTGCACGGGCTGGTGCCGTTTGGCGGCGCTGGCAGGCATCGTCCCACTCGCCAAGATCGCCGCGCAGGTGGTCGCTATAACGGCGGTCAGCGGGCGTGTCACGGCAGGCATTGGCTCCTCGCTCTGGTTATCCGGCAATGTAGCCCGATTTGCCGGCCTATAACAGCGCTGCGGTAAACCCCTGGTATGATCGCTGGTTCCGCTGATCCGGCGCCAAAATTGCCACTGTGGTCGGCCGGTATGACCGTTCTTAGCGGCGTTGTGTTTGGTTTTGTTCTCGCCTAGAAGCTTCGGCTCCGGTTTGGCCCGCCCCGAGCAGCCAATTTTCGCTGGAGAGTTAACGATGGGTTACAGCGTCGCCGTTGTTGGCGCGACCGGCAATGTCGGCCGGGAAATGCTCGGCATCCTTGCCGAGCGCTCGTTTCCAGCCGACGAAATCGTGCCGCTCGCCTCGCGCAAAAGCCAGGGCGTGGACGTTTCCTATGGCGAGCGCACCCTGAGGGTCAAAGCGCTCGAACACTACGATTTTTCCGGCACCGATATCTGCCTGATGTCGGCCGGTTCTGTGGTGTCGAAGGAATACTCGCCGAAGATCGCCGCGGCCGGCGCGGTGGTGATCGATAACTCGTCGGCCTGGCGTTACGATTCCGACGTGCCCTTGATTGTGCCGGAGGTCAACGCCGATGCTATCGCCGGCTTTCGCAAGCGCGGCATCATCGCCAATCCGAATTGCTCGACGGCGCAGCTCGTCGTTGCGCTCAAGCCGCTGCACGACCGCGCCAAGATCAAGCGCGTCGTGGTCGCCACCTATCAGTCGGTTTCCGGCGCCGGCAAGGAGGCGATGGATGAATTGTTCACCCAGACCAAGGCGGTATTCCAGATCGACCAGATCACCGCGAAGAAATTTGCCAAGCGGATCGCATTCAATGTAATTCCGCAGATCGACACGTTCATGGAGGACGGTTACACCAGGGAAGAATGGAAGATGGTGGTCGAGACCAAGAAGATTCTCGATCCCAAAATCAAGCTGACCGCGACCTGCGTGCGTGTGCCAGTCTTCATCGGCCATTCCGAAGCGGTGAACGTCGAATTCGAGCAGCCGATCACGGCCGACGAAGCGCGCGACATCCTGCGGAACGCGCCCGGCTGCCTGGTGATCGATTCGCGCGAGCCGGGCGGCTACGTGACGCCGTACGAGGCGGCGGGCGAAGACGCGACTTATATCAGCCGCATCCGCGAGGATGCGACGCTCGAAAACGCGCTGTCGCTGTGGATCGTCTCGGACAATCTGCGCAAGGGCGCGGCGCTCAACGCTATTCAGATCGCCGAATGCCTGATCAACCGGAAGCTGATCACGGCGAAGCGCAAGGCGGCTTAGCTAGGTCCTATCCGGTCGCATCGCACGACAAACGTGTTCACGCGCGCCCCCGACGCGCTATGGTGATGCGCTACCGGGATCTTCACTCTGCCGGGACCTTCACAAAATGCCAGCGGCTAGACTATCGGGACCTAATCGATGACCGTCCGGCCGCGCCGCAGCGTGCTCTACATGCCAGGATCGAATCCCCGCGCGCTAGAAAAGGCGCGTGAGCTGCCGGCCGACGTTCTCATCCTCGATCTCGAAGACGCGGTCGCGCCCGAGACGAAACTTCAGGCGCGCGATGCGGTGGTCAAGGCAATTCAACAGGGTTTCGGCGATCGCGAAGTGCTGGTGCGCATCAATGGGCTCGATACCCGCTGGTGGGTCGAGGACATCGATGCCGCAGCCTCGGCGCGCCCCGATGCGGTGCTGGTGCCGAAAGTTTCCTCGCCGCGCCAATTGCAGGATCTTGCCGCGCGCCTGGTCGACATGGGCACCGATCCGCATGTCCGCGTCTGGGCCATGATGGAAACGCCGCTCGCCATGCTCAACGTTCGCGACATTGCCGCCGCGGCACTCGATTCAGAGACCCGGCTCGCCGGCTTCGTGATGGGCACCAACGATCTCGCCAAGGATACCCGCGCCCGCCTCGTTGCCGGCCGGGCGCCGATGCTGCCTTGGCTGATGAATTGCCTCGCTGCCGCGCGTGCTTATGGGCTCGATATTCTTGACGGCGTTTACAACGATATCGGCGATTTGGCGGGCTTTGCCGCGGAATGCCGGCAGGCGCGCGATCTCGGCTTCGATGGCAAGACGCTCATTCATCCGCGCCAGATCGAGCCATGCAATGAGGCCTTTTCTCCGACTGCGGAAGAGGTCGATGCCGCGCGCAAGATCATCGCCGCGTTCGATCTGCCGGAGAACGAAAATAAGGGCGTGCTGCAGATCGAAGGCCGCATGGTCGAGCGGCTGCATGCCGAGATGGCGCGGCGCGTCGTGGCGATCGCCGACGCAATCAAAAGAACGCAGCCGGCTTAAGCTTCCGCCGCATTCCCAAATTTCGGGCGCCTGCTGCGGGCGAGTTGCGTCAACGGGCACGCCGTCTGCATTAACCGCGCTGGTGTTTACGGATTTTAGCTTCACTGACAAAGGATCAGCGTAACGCTGAAGAAGCGCACAGCATATACCTCGCATGGGCAGCTCAGCGTACTATCGATGTTGCACCTCTGGTACGCTATCTATATCTCGTCTTTGGGCTCATTCAGTATTATCAAAGTGCCATGAAGGATGCTGCCGAGTGGCTCGAGTCGATGGGTCTTGCGGAGTACGCCCAACGCTTCGCTGAGCACGCCATCGACGTTTCGATCCTTCGCGATCTGACTGACCAGGACCTACAGGCACTTGGCGTGCTGCTGGGGCATCGTCGCAAGATGCTGCGCGCCATTGCAGAACTTGACGTGAGCACTGCTATCGCGCCTGCAGCGCCAGCAGCCAAACCAGAACGAAGGCCATCCGACGAAGCTGAACGACGCCACCTGACCGTTATGTTCTGCGACATGGTCGGCTCGACTGCACTGTCGACCCGTTTGGATCCGGAAGACATGTGGCGGGTGGTGGCGTCGTATCACGGCGCTATTGGTTCAGTCATAGGGCGCTACCAGGGCATGATTGCGCAATACATGGGCGATGGTGTGCTCGCCTATTTCGGCTATCCGGTCGCGCATGAGGATAGTGCCGTGCTGGCGGTGCGCGCTGGACTCGAAATCGTCGATGCAGTGACGACTCTCCAGACCGATGTCGGCCCTGCTCTGCAGGTTCGAATTGGCATTGCGACGGGCACCGTTGTTATGAACGAACTGCTGGTCAATGAGATCCCAGCGGAAAAGGCCATCATAGGTGAAACGCCGAACCTCGCGGCACGTCTGCAAACACTGGCAGAACCAGGGATGGTATTGATTTGCCCCAGCACGCGTCAGCTCACCGGAGGGTATTTCAATTATCGCGATCTTGGTCCGCTTTCCCTGAAAGGGTTTACGCAGCCGATATCTGCATCTCAGGTTTTAGGAATAAGTGGAGTAGAGAGCCGCTTCGAGGCAATGCACACTTCCAAGCTGCCGCCGTTGTTCGGTCGTGAGGAGGAGATGGATCTGCTGTTTCGCCGGTGGCGGCAAGCTACGCAGGAAGAAGGCCGGGTGGTGGTCCTTACGGGAGAGCCGGGTATTGGTAAATCGCACATTGCGGTGGCGTTTGATGAGCGGCTTCAGAGTGAATCACACACCACGTTGCACTATTTCTGCTCTGCGCATCACACCCACAGCGCATTGTTCCCATTCATTAACCAGCTCGAACGGGCCGCGGGGTTCAGGCACAGCGACTCTCCTCAGGAGAAGCTGTCCAAACTCGACGCTCTATTGGTGCAATCCGCACTTGATCCGGAACACGTGGCAGCTCTGGCCAACCTGTTGACGCTGCCGGCCGATGATCACTACCGACTGCAGGATCTCACCCCACAAAAGCGCAAAGAGAAGACCCTTGCGGCATTATTGGCCCAACTCGATGGGTTAGCGGCACAGCGGCCAATTTTAATCATTTTCGAAGACGTCCAGTGGATCGATCCAACTTCGCTTGAGCTCCTTGCAACTATTGTGGAGCACGTGCCGCAGCTTCGAGCATTGCTACTCGTGACCGCTAGACCTGAATTTATGCCACCTTGGCCGAGTTATCCGCACCTTACGACAATCGCGCTTACACGCCTCGGTCGACCCGACGGCGCAGCATTGATCCTGCGGTTGACCAGGGGCAAAACGCTTCCCATGGAGGTAATGGACCAAATTCTCGCACATACCGATGGGGTACCCCTGTTCATCGAGGAACTGACGAAGATGGTGCTGGAAGGCGGACTGTTGCGAGAGCGGGGAGGGGCATATGTTCTCGAGCGTCCTCTACCGCCACTAGCGATCCCGACCACATTGCAGGCATCGCTGACGGCACGCCTTGATCGATTGTCGACGGTGCGGGAGGTAGCACAAATCGGCGCTGTCGTGGGCCGTGAGTTTCATTACGAACTTCTGAGCGCCGTCGCCGGGCTCCCGAGTCAGAGATTGGACAAAGCGCTTGACCAGTTGGTGCGCTCGGAATTGATGTTCTGCCGGGGCGAAATTCCACACGCGACCTACACCTTCAAGCATGCACTGGTACGGGACGCCGCTTATGCCGGGCTTCTACAGAGCCGCCGCGTGCATCTGCACGCTGCCACTGCGAACGCGCTCGAGCAAGAATTCCCTGACGTCGTGCAAACTCAGCCCGAGATTGTTGCATACCACTACACTCAGGCGAGAAGCTATGAAAAGGCCTTACACTATTGGTACGAAGCAGCTAAGCGATCAGCAGCTCGTTCGGCGCACAACGAAGCCGTTGGTCATCTGAAACAAGGGTTGACACAGATTCCCAATATCATCGATCCGATGCTGCGCAACAAGTCGGAGATGCTGCTTCAAACGTCGCTCGGCAACTCCCTCCGGGCGATTAAGGGCTGGAGCACTGACAGTGTGAAGCAGGCATATACGCGAGCACTTCAACTGTCTAAAGAGCGGGGGCTTGACGAACACACCTTTCCTGCGGTGTTTGGTTTGTGGACCTGGAATTTCCCTCGCGCATCGCTTGGTGAAGCTCAAGCCCTTGCCGAACAATTAATAAATATAGCCGAGAGTGTAGATAACTCGGCTTACAAGGTTCTTGCCCACGAAGCTCTAGGGTTTACCTCATTTGCGCAAGGGAAATTTGCCGCTGCCCACGCTGAGCTGGAACGCAGCATTAGCATGTGCGAGGACAGCCAGACCGTGGCGTATCTTGATCTATCAGCGCAAGATCCGCGAGTTCACGTGAGGTCATACGACGGCATGGTTCTATGGTTCCTCGGCCATCCGGATCAGGCATTGCGGATTTGCGACGAAGCCCGCGCTTATGCAGATGCATCTCAATATGCGTTCAGCGAAGCCATAGCACGATCAATAGGTCTGCGGGTGCATCAGTTGCGCGGTGAGGCTGCCGTTGTCGTAAGTCAGGCTAACGCGGCCATTGCACTTTGCGAAGAGCATGAGTTTGTGCACTATCTGGCCATGACCTTGATCTTGCGAGGATGGGCAAGTGCTCAGCAAGGCGAGTTTGAGAAAGGCGCTGCCGAGATCCAAGAAGGTTTAGAAAAAGAACGGGGCACCGGCGCCTTATTGTTTGAGACTTACTCTCTGGGATTACTGGCGGATGCATACATAAAGAATGAACGTTACGAGCAAGCGTTCGAATTTTTGGACCAGGCGCGATTGAGGCTTGACGACGCGAACTCCGAACGCTTTTACGCGGCGGAGATATATCGTCTGCTCGGGGAAGCACATCTGCGATCGTACCAAGATCTGGATCAGGCGGAGAATTATTTTTGCAAGGGCCTTGAGATCGCACGCGAACAGAAAGCCAAATCTCTTGAACTTAAACTTTGCACGAGTATTTATGACCTATATGCAGTGAGACAAAATGCCGACCAGTATCGCTCGCAACTCGACGAAATTTACCGATCTTTTAGCGAGGGTTTCGACACCACGGATCTAGTCAGAGCCAACGCAAGGTTGATGCTAGCGGGGTGAGTGCGTGGATCTAAAGATCGGCCGGCCTAACTCCAAAGATTGGTCTTACTGCAATCAAACTGGAACGCTCTGCCCATCGCGTGGCATTGGAATCACTAGACTTACGAACTCATTTTTGATTTTCTGTAGAATGTACTCTCCGTCGTCCGCCATCAAAAAATGTGAACCGTTGCGCACATGGTTGGTAAACACGCCACAGGTGAGCTCGCCCCAGGCGGCGGAATCCTCTTTCGAAACCCACGGGTCCAAATTACCGACAAAACTACTAATCGGAAAGGAAAAAGGTTCGACAGGCCGATACTCATAATTGTATGCCATCCCAAATTCAGCGCGGATTGTCGGCAATAACACCTCCCTCAGCTTCGGAGTCTCCAACATCCTATCGGCAGCCGGAAGACCGAATTGACGTATGATATCCGCAAAGATTTCGTCCGTCTGGGCGTAAGGGGGGACCCTAATATCAAACTCCTTGTGCAACATCATGTCATAAGCCAGGTTGTCCTCAAACTCGCCTCTGCGTTTCAATAGGTGCGGCGGTCTGACTCCGCAGGCAAACGAGTACTTGATGAAGTGCGCACACACTCGGGGTAGCGCACAAAGCGTCGCAAACATGGTGAGTCCGCCCACGCAATGGCCGAAAAAGGCAGACGGTCTATCAAGCCACTCAACGATTTCCGGCAACAGACATTCAACAAAAGTATCTAAGTCATCTATGGGTGGTTCATTGATTCGCGTGCCGCGTCCCGGCGGCTCAACGGCCACCAACTCCACAGAATCGCCGAGCAGTTGCGACCATGGCCGAAATGATACGAGGCCTCCTCCCGCGTAGGGAAAACAGAACAAACGGGCTTTGGCATCAGGATTGGGCCGCGGCGCAATCAACCACTTTCGAACAGTTCGGGATCCGATCCCACTGGCTGGGCGACAGATACCAAAACCTTCTGTTACAACTTCGCTGCCCCTGCTGGAGGACAGCGTCTTTTCATTTATTCTAACGTTCGAACAAGCCTCCGGGTGGTTTCCAACTCCGGCGGTATTTATGGCTACCCCGTCGGGTGCTTGACTATCCGTGACTCGTTGCAGTCCCACACCTTGGCATTGATCGCCTGCAATCCGATCTCCATCCGTCCATACCTCGGACATGCTCTGTTCATCCTTCGCCCACGCGCTGCTCATATTGGTCGGTGTTGCGAGGGGTGAGGGGGCCCGATTGCGTCGTTCAGAAAAACTTCCGACCAAATCCCGAAACACACCATCGACGAGCTGGTTAATGGTTGGCCCCGAGATCAGTTCGGTGAGAGGAACCGGGATACCAAACTCGTCCTCGAGGCTATTCGACAAACTTACTGACATTAATGAATCTAGACCAATTTCATTTAGCGGTTGATCCGGGTCGATAGCTTCGGCGAAGCCGAGTCTTGCCATGACGTGTTGCTGTAGTTTGCTCAATAGTTGTTGGCGAGCTTCGAAACTCGCTGCCGTTCGAGGAGCATCGAGGGCGACGTTTCCATTCGCAAATTTCGACGCTCTCGAAATCTTAGGCGTCTCCAGAAGCTCAGCCAAGAACGGGGGCTTGCCTACCTTATCGGCATAAGTCGGCCAATCAGCAACTGCGACCGCGATTTGGTCAACATCGCGGTGCATGAGCCCGTCGAACATCTGCATTGCGAGAGCGGGAGAAACGAATTTTACGCCTAGCGACGACCACATCGCTTTACCACGAGCGCCCGAAAGGGTGGCCAATCCACCCCCCGACCACGCAGACCAATTTATAGCTGTGGCTGGCAAGCCGATGGCGCGGCGGTGCGCTGCCAAACAATCAAGAAAGGCGTTACCGGCGGTGTAGTTCCCCTGCCCGGCAGAGCCTAACAAACTCAATAAAGAAGATTCCAAAATAAAGAAGTCTAGCTTTAGCGACTTGGTGTGTTCGTGCAAAAGCCAGCTTCCGTACACTTTTGGCTCGAATACGCGTGAAAATCTGTTCCAGTCAAGTTGAGCCAATATTCCATCATCCAAGACACCAGCTGAATGTACCACACCTTTTAGAGCGGGTAATTGGTTGCTAATTGTCTGCATGAGCTGGCTTACGTCTTCATCACGGCTGATGTCGGTTGCGATGATGTGGATTGCCGCAGCGTTAATTTCTGCAGCGCTGAACAGCTCCTTCGCCGCTTCCCAGGTCGCATTTCGACCTGTTAGGACAAGATGTTTGGCACCTTTGCTTATGAGCCATTTGGCAACACTGCGACCCAACATCCCCAAACCGCCGGTGACAAGGTAGGTTGCGTCCCGGCGCACAAGCGGCAACTGTACCGGCAACTCTGCAAGGGATTGCTTGACGAGCCTTGGGACACTGCGCTCTCCATCAACGGAGATCGCGATCTGGGTCTCACCCTCTGCGAGGAGCAACTCCGCCACTAATAAATCGATATCCGGCGTTCGGCCTTCCTTCATTTGCAAATCAATCAAGCCGCCCCAAATGGCCGGGTACTCGATTGCAATGGTTCGCCCCAAACCCCATAGCGGCGCCTGCATCGGGTCGACATGCTGGCTCTGGCGTTCTGTCTTTTGAGTATTTGCTGTTACGAACCAAAGGCGTCTTCCAGTCGGGTTCGTCGAGCGAGTTTCGGCAAGAGCATGCAAGATCGCTAGAGCCCCGCGGCACATGATCTCACTGCCGTTCGTCAAACTCGTTGGAGTTAAGCCTTCTACAGTTGGAGCATCCAATCCCCACAGATAAACAACCCCCTCGCACGGTAGCGTCTCGCTTACGGCGAATTGCTCCAGCAATGGGCGAAAATCCCGAGGCTGCTGTTCGTTCGCGGTCCATTTTCGAGGTTTTCGTTGGGCGAACTCATCACCCCTGTAGACCAGGTGAGAATGATGGCCGACAGCTTCTAGTCTGCTTGCCAGTGCTGCACCAACACCTTTTGCATCGGCGAAGATCAGCCAACTTGCCGGAGCACGATCCTTTTGGTCGACAGCGCTTCTGACACTCTTCCGCCACGCCACCCGATAAAACACATCGTCTGCGGCCCCTCGAGTCGGTACCAACTTATCAAGCGGCAACATCCGAACGGCCAATCCTCCTAGTTCCGCCACCTGTCGCTCTGCTAGATCGTAAATCCGAATGTCG
>Ga0137380_10006824_pt1 | contig 10197 bp, 9 predicted proteins | sample SagtaG_17_FD_104809 | JGI IMG/M metagenome (GOLD analysis project Ga0137380, IMG submission 104809) | Vadose zone soil microbial communities from Sagehorn Ranch, Mendocino, California, USA - Sage2_L_100_16 metaG | ecosystem: Environmental > Terrestrial > Soil > Vadose zone | place: USA... | reverse complement strand
CGATCAACATGGTAATCCCCGTGCGCCGGACTTCCTGGATCTTCTCGAAAACCTCTTCAACAATCTTAGGCGCCAGGCCGAGTGAAGGCTCGTCGAGAAGAAGAAGTTTGGGCTGCGCCATCAGGCCACGCGCAATGGCCACCATCTGCTGCTCGCCGCCGGAGAGCGTTCCGGCCAACTGCTCCATTCTTTCCGCCAGCCGGGGAAACAACGCGAGTTGCTCTTCCATCAGGTGTTTTACGTTGCCACGCGCCCGCGGAGTATATGCGCCGAGAGAGAGATTTTCTTTTACCGTCATAAAGGGAAAAACCTGACGGCCTTCAGGCACGTGGCTCACGCCGCGCGCGACCATCTCATGCGCCGCGATGCGCGAAACGTCCTGGCCGGAAAAGCGCACAGCTCCGCTGGCCGGCGGCTTCATGCCGGAGATTACGCGCAGGATCGTGGTCTTCCCTGCTCCGTTTGCGCCGATCAGGGTGACGATTTCGCCGGCGTTGACCTGGAGTGAAATATCAAAGAGCGCCTGCAAGTCACCGTAATAAGCCGCAACGTTGCCGACTTCCAGCAAGGGAGCGCCCGCCGTTGGGTTGAGCGAACTGGTGGACGCGGTCACTGCGTCAGCTCCTTATACTTTGGTCCAAGATAGGCCTCAATCACTTCGGGCAGCTTCACCACTTCCGCCGGGGAGCCTTCTGCGATTTTTGCGCCGTAGTCGAGAACAATCACACGATGCGCGATCTTCATGACCACCTGCATCACATGCTCCACGCCGCCCACAACGCTCACGCCCCATTCCGGCAGACGCTTCACCAGTTCCGCCAGAGCCAGAGCTTCACTGGTGGTGAGTCCGGAGACGACTTCATCGAGAAGAATCAGCTTGGGCTTGGTGGCCAGAGCACGCGCGATCTCAAGGCGCTTGAGCGCCGCCAGCGGCAAACCACGCGCGGAAAACTTGCTCAGGTGCGACATCTGAAGAAAGTCGAGGATCTTTGCCGCTTCCTGCTCTGCATGGCCCAGGCTGCGCGTGTGCATGAAGGCCCCGAGCATCACGTTTTGCAGCACGGTCAAACTGGGAATCGGTTTCACGATCTGAAACGTGCGTCCAATGCCCAGGCGGGCGGCGCGGTCTGGCGCCATTTTGGAAATATCCTTGCCTTGAAAGAGGATCGTCCCTTCATTGGGATGAAGGAACCCGCTGATGAGGTTGAAAACCGTGGTCTTGCCCGCGCCGTTGGGGCCGATGATAAAGAGGATCTCGCCCGCGTTCATCGCCAGCGAAACGCCCTTCACTGCCCGCAGACCGCCGAAGCGCTTGGTGACATTCTGCATTTCCAGAATGGGCGTCATTGCGCACCGCCCAGCGCTGGTTGCGGTTTGGCATCTTTCGGCGGCTTTAATCTCTTGCGGAACCGGTGCTGCAATCCGCCAACGATGCCTTCCGGCAGAAAGAGGACCACCAGAACAATGAGAACGCCATAAATCAGCAGATGGCTTTCCTGGAACTGGTTCTTGAAAGCCTCTGATGCGCTCAGCAGCAGGACCGCGCCCACGATCGGTCCCAGCAATGTTCCTGCGCCACCGAGCATGGTGATGATGGCGATCTGAATGGAAATGTCGATGGTAAGAATGCTATCGGGAACAATGAACTGGAACGCGCTGCCATAGAGAGCGCCGGCCAGCGCAGTGAGAAACGCGCTCATCAGAAGCGAATACAGCTTGCAGCGCGCGGTGTTGATGCCCACGGCACTGGCAGTATCTTCATCTTCACGGATGGCCATGAGGTAATAGCCGAAACGCGAACGCGACGCCCAGTAGTTCGCCAAAAAAGAGATCACGGCCAAGGCTACGGCGGCAAGATAAAAAGAACGCCAGAACGTCCGGCCGACGAAGAGCGCAGGCATGGTTAAGCCAATGGCTCCGCCGGTGACGTTCAGATTGGTTGCCGCCAAACGCAGCACTTCCGCAAAGGCGATGGTGGCGAGCGTGAAATAAGGACCACGAAGGCGGAAGGCAATCGCACCGATCAAAGCAGCGACCGCCGTTGAGACGATGGCAGCGAGAAACGCCGAAATCCAGATGGGAACGCCGAGGTCAGTGAAGATCGCGAGCCCATAAGCGCCAATGCCAAAGAAAGCTACGTGGCCAAGCGAAAGCTGCCCGGCATAGCCACCGACGAGATTCCAGGCCAGCCCAAGGGCGGCAAACAGCGTAATGCGGAATAGCACCTGAAGCTGGTAGTTATTGTGGATAAACCATGGCATCCGCGCCCACAGCAGCACAATGACGAGAACAACCCAGAATTTCCAGCTCTTCAAGAGGTTCATGCGCGCTGCCTCCCGAAGATGCCGCTGGGCTTGAATGAGAGCACCAGGAGAAACAGGACAAAATCGACAATCAATGCCCACTTATTGCCGTAGTAGGTGCTGGTTAGGCTCTCTGTGAGCCCAAGTACCAACCCACCGAACGCTGCTCCTTCAATGGAGCCCATGCCTCCGAGCACGACCATCACAAAAGCTTTGGTGGTGTATTCTTCACCTACGCCGGGAAAAAGATAGAGCCGAGGGAGCAAGAGGCCGCCTGCGATGCCTGCAAGAGCGGTGCCCAGGGCAAAGCTGATGGCCTGGATGCGCACAAGGTTGATGCCCATGAGCGGCGCAATTTCAGCATTTTGAGAAATCGCGCGCAGGGCCTGGCCGGTCAAGCTCCGCACGACGAACGCACGCAGGCCAATGACAAACGCAACCGCGATGGCAAACGAAAGAACTTCAGCGGCATTTGCGCCAAAAGGCCCGAGATGCACGCTGCGGTTGATCAGGTCAATGTTCGTCTGGCGATAGTCGGCCTTGAAGATGATCTGCGCGGCGTCGGTGAGAATCAGGCCGATCCCCATCGTCATAAGGATTTGCATGAAGTGGGAGCGATCACGAATAGGCCGGATCAGCGCCATATACACGAGATAGCCAAAAATAAAAAGCGCAATGCCGGCGGGAAGAAATCCTAGATAAGGATTCAGCTTGAAGTAATCAAAAAGAATATACGTGGCATACATGCCCACCATAAGAAAAGCACCATGCGCGAAGTTGACGATGCGCATGACCCCAAAAATCAGGGCCAGGCCCATTCCAATTACGGCGTAGAGCGCCCCGGTCAGCAGACCATCAGCACAGGCTTGTAAGAAGCGGACCAATCGTCTCTACGACCTCCTGCTTGCGAAAACGCAAGCCGCGCGACGCGCATTGCCGCCGCGCTTCCGGCTCTTATCGTTTCGACCAGGCTGGCGCGGGAATGATTGGCTTGGATTCCGCCGCGTCGGCGGGGAAGACCACGCGATATTGTCCTTTCTGCACTTGCGTAATCAGGACTGGATGCTGGTTTTGTCCGTTATCAAATTTAATGGGGCCAAACGGAGTGGAAGACATGTTGATGTTCTTGATGGCGTCGCGGATCTTGGCCGGCTCCAGCGACTTGGCATTGTTGATGGCTTCGGCGGCGACTCGCAATGCGGCATACGCCTGGATAGCGTGGTAGGCCGGGTGAGTCTTAAACCGCTTGAAAAACTCGGCATCAAATTCCTTTGAGCCGGCCCACTTTGCTTCCGGCAGCCACTGAGAAACTGAGAAGGTGTATTCGGCGTTTTTGCCCGCGCCCTTTTCCGTGGGAAATTCCGCGGCGGCAAATCCCGTGCCGGCTGAAGTGTAATATTTGGGATTCAAGTCAACTTCCCGGGCCTGACGCATGAGCGTGGTGGCGTCAAGAAGGTAAGAACAGAAATAGATGACGTCGGGATTGGCCTGCTTGACGCGCTGCAAAACAGCTTTGTAGTCCGGCGATTTAGCTTCATACGACTCAACCGCAACCAGCTCAATGCCTGCTTCTTTGGCCGCTGTGGTCATGGCTTTCATATTCGACTGGCCGAAGTTCGTGTTCTCGTAAATAATCGCCATCTTCTTGGGCGCGCCGTTGGCCTTGAGGAACCCGATCGTGGCTTTGGCATAGTCATTGGCGCCCGCGCAGACGCGGAAAATCCAAGGGGACTTGGAGTCCATCACGTTGTCGGCCGTGGCCGTCGGAATGATCAGAGGCGTTTCTCGTTGCGAAACCGCAGGCACGATGGCCTTGGTGCTCTCACTGGAATACGAGCCGAGCAGCACGGGAACCTGGTCCTGGTCGATCAGTTTGGAGACGCCCTGAACTGCCTGATCGGGCTTGCTTTGGTCATCGTAAAAATCCAGCTCGATCTTTTTGCCCAGCACGCCGCCCTTGGCATTGATCTCATCCAGCGCGATGGCATAGCCATTCTTGTGCGCTTCACCAAAAGCCGCCAGGCTGCCGGTAAGAGAAGTGATGACGCCGATCTTGGTAGTGGCTTGTCCCCAGGCTGGGACGATGGACGCGAACAGAGACAGGATTCCCAGTGCAGCGATTGCTTTGAAGCGCATACTCCCCCCACATGGTTAAAAGTGATCGCCGAGCGCGAGAATTATACAACCTTGACGGTTGCAGAAGATGATCATCCGTGCGCCTGCATCGAAGAGCCCTTACATCAGCTTCTCATCAGGAGGCCGACGATCGACGCCGACATAAGATTAGCCATGGTACCGGCAATCATGGCGCGGAAGCCCAGCTTGGCGAGCTGATCACGCTTGTTCGGCGCCAGCGCGCCAATGCCGCCAATCTGTATGCCGATGGAGCTGAAATTGGCAAAGCCGCACAGCGCGAACGTAGCGATGGTGACGGAGCGCGGATCGAGCGCGGTCTTTATGGCGCCGAGGTCTGAGTAAGCCACCAGTTCATTGATCACCGTGCGCGTGCCTAGAAGACTGCCCACCGCACCACAATCTTTACCCGGCACGCCGATCAGCCACGCTACCGGAGCAAAGATAACCCCCAACACCTTTTGAATGCTTTCGGGAAACAACGCCCAATGATTATGCGTCCAACCCATGATTCCATTCACCATGGCAATCAGCGCCAGGAACGAGATGAGCATGATGGCAACGTTGAACGCGAGTTGGCCGCCATCGATGGTGCCGCGAGCGATGGCGCCGAGAATGTTGGCGTCTTTGTGCATCTCCTCTTTCGAGATTTCTACCGTCCCGGCGGTCTTGGGCTGCTCCGTTTCCGGCACCAGCATCTTGGCCATCAGGATTGTACCCGGCGCAGTCATGATCACCGCCGCCAGCAGATTTTCCGCTTTGATTCCGTAGCCGATGTAGGCGGCCATAATTCCGCCGGAAACGTGCGCCATGCCGGCAGTCATGATGGTCATCAATTCAGACTTTGTGCACTCGGGAAGAAGCGGGCGAATAGTAAGAGGCGCTTCCGTTTGTCCCATAAAGATTGAGGCGGCGACGTTCAGCGACTCCGCCCCGCTTACTCCCATCAACCGGTTCATGACCCAGGCCATGCCTTTGATGATGATTTGCATTACGCCCAGGTGATACAGCAGGGCAAAAAACGCCGACACAAAAATAATCGTCGGCAACACCTGAAAAGCAAAGATGAACCCCAGCTGAGATGAGCCATGATCGAGAAAAGGCAAATGAGCGTTGGGGTCCGCCGGGTAACCAAGGTTCCCAAATACAAAAGTGGAGCCTTTAAATGCGTAGGCTAGCAGCTTGTTAACCGCGGCGCCGGCAGTTTGAAGCGTCCGCTGGCCCCAGGTAAAGCGGATCACGATCCAGGCAAACAGGAATTGCAGTCCCAATCCCCACAGAACCGTCTTCAAACGGATGGCGCGACGGTTGGTGGAGCTGATGTAAGCGATCGACAAAAAGACGATGATGCCCAGCAAACCCGCGTATCGCGACATTGGGTCCTTCTAAGCCAGAAGTTAAAATTGCTTCGGAAAAATCCTGTCTATTGTAGACGGAGTGTCAAGGAAATCGCCGTCATCACGCGTGATCGCTGTCATCGCGCGGGATCGGAAGAACAAAACCTACCACGGAGAAACGGAGATTTTAGAACCGGCTTTCAAAATCGGCGAGGGCTTCTTCTAGCTTCCATTGAGTTTGCGCTTTTTCGCTGGCCGCTAGCAGGGCGGTGCAGTTCGTGGATGGTTTTGTGCTCGGCTTGTCAGCGGCGCACGCAGCCGCGCGGGCCGTGGTCGCAACGTTTTTCCAGATGCTCTCGCCCGGCAGGAAGCTGTACTCAAGGCTGTTGCGCGCGAACCTTTTGAGTTCACGATAGCTGAGATGGTAGGTCGCCGCAGCGCGTTCATATTCCTGGGTGATGTCGCCGCGTGAGACACCCGGATCGTCAGTGGCCAGAGTCACGGGCACGCCATATTTCAGATAGATCGGCAACGGATGATGGTCGCCGGTAACGTTAAGGATCACGTCATTGCTAGTGAGGCAGATTTCCACCAGAACGCCCCGCGCCGCCATCTCCTTCAGCAAATCGATTGGTTTTGGCTCCTGCATGACATCAACGCCGTGGCCGATGCGCTCAGCATGGCCGGTTTCAATCGAGGCGCGAACGTGAAATAACTCTTCCGGCGGCACAAGATTCTCGGTCAACTCTCCCGCATGCAGCGTGATGTGGACTTTGGGATAGAGATTGTGCAGGAAGTCCAGCATCCGCATGTGCAGATTGAAATCATGGATCGACAGGTAGGCGTCCTCGGGCATCACCAGATTGAGCCCGACCACACGCGGATCTCTTGACGCCATCTCAAAACCGGCGAGTATCTGCCCGAAGACCACCTCTTTCGGCAGGCCGCGCGAAACCTGGTAAAGATACCGTGTCTGTACGCCGCAACCAGGATAGGCCTCGGGTGTTCCACACCGCATATCTTCGTCTACCTTCTTCTCGGTGTCTTCGAGAAATTTGCTGGCATCGGCCACGATCTTTGGCAGTCCGCCGGAAAGGAGCTGCTCGCGCAGCTTGCTGAGATCATCACTCCATCCGAAAGAAGCACCTAGCCGGCCGGCAGCGCCTCCGTCTGGATTGAACATCAACTCCATATATTGAAGATGGCCGGTGGCAGCGCGCGACCTGGCCTCTGCCAGCATGTCCGCGGTGCGGCCGTACGTGGCCGCGCCGAACTTGCCGAAGGTGGCAAAGAAATGGTCGTGGCCGGATTCAGCGCCGGCGACAAACTGGCGCATGGAAAGCGCGTCCAGCAAATGCCCGTAGAGCGTCGAATCCTGAAGGGCCACGCTGGCAGAAGGCTTTCCCGCAGCGGCGTCGCACGGCGGCTGCACGAGCGCTAACGCGTTGCGATCGACGCACAATCCATCCTGGGCCGCATATTGAATGAAACTTTCCGCATAGACAGCGCCTGAGAGATGATTGTGAAGATCGCCGCCCTTGGGCATCTGCTGCAGGAATGCGTGCAGCAGCAAAGGCTGGTTGCGTACGGACTCAAAATAGCGCGCCGTCTTTTGCTCGGCAGAAGCCGCGGGCGCAGGTTTCTTCTGCGGCCATGCGGACGGCGCAAAGGCGGCTACGAAAATAGCCAACAAACAAATACGTATGGGCTGGAGCGAACGTGAGACTAACATGGATCGAACTATAGCATTACAATTTGGGTTCCGCACAAACGCTGAGCGGCGCAAGCAATAGAAAGGTCCTCCGCATACACCATGAGCATCAGCGACGATTTTAGCCAGGCAGAATTCGCGGCCAAGCATATTGCCTCAAAGAGTCCCATTAAACCAGCGGTGGCTATCGTGCTGGGATCGGGGCTGGGTGGATTTGCCGACGAGATGACTGACGCCGTCCGCATCAGCTACAACGATATCCCGCACTTTGCGCGTTCCACTGCCGTGGGTCACGCGGGACAACTGGTGCTGGGCAACATTGGCGCGTGGCCCGTGGTGGTGATGCAGGGACGCGTGCATCTTTACGAGGGGTATCCCGTTCGTAGCGTGGTGTTTCCGATGCGCGTGTTTTCGCGCATGGGAGTGCGCGCCGCAATCCTGACCAACGCCGCGGGCGGCATCAACCTGGAATACGGGCAAGGCAGGCTGGTGGTGATCAAGGACCACATCAACCTGCAAGGGCAGAACCCGCTGGTGGGGCCGGAAGATCCAAATCTGGGGCTGCGCTTCATCGACATGACTGAAGCGTATTGCAAAAGCTATCGCGAGATAGCGCTGGAAGCGGGAAAGCGCCTGGGCATTCCGCTGGGTGAAGGGGTCTACGCCGCTGTGCTGGGGCCGAGCTATGAAACGCCGGCGGAAATACGCTTTCTGCGGACGATTGGCGCCGATCTGGTGGGCATGTCCACGGTGCCGGAAGTGATTGTGGCGCGGCAAATGGGCATTAAGGTACTGGCGATCTCCTGCGTCACCAACATGGCTGCCGGAACAACGGACGCGCCGATCAATCACGAAGAGGTGCTGGAGATCGGACGAAAGATTGCCGGGCAGTTCAAGGCGCTGTTGCGCGACGTGGTGCCGCTGATCGCGCAGGACGCCACGAAGTAATAGCGCGCGGTTAATCACTATCCCCAATCACGCGATGGACCAGAGGCAGTGCCTTGAGCGGTGCGGCGGCTCCAATCGTGTAGCTTTGTTCGATCAGCGGCGCCGCGCCTGCCAGACGCTCAGCCGAGTTGTAATAAATGGTGCAAAGCGGCTCGCCTGCTGTAACCGCGTCTCCAACTTTCTTGTGGACCATGATTCCCACGGCCGGATCGACGGAGTCTTCTTTCCTTGCGCGCCCTCCGCCAAGATGAACTCCCGCAGTGCCGATCTGCTCACACATGATGCTGGTCACAAAACCTGAAGCCGGGCTTTTTACGTCGGCTTGCTGCTTCGCCTGCGGCAGCAGGCCAGGATTGTCCATCACAGCGGCATTTCCGCCCTGTAAGCGAATCATCTCGCGGAATTTTTCCCGGGCCTTGCCGCTGGCAATCATCTGCTCGGCCAAACCTCTGCCTTCGGCGACGCTGCGAACGCGCTTGCCCAGAAGAAACATTGAGGCAGAAAGCACCAGGCTTAGCTCGCGTAGATCATCCGGGCCTTGGCCGTTCAGCACGTCGATGCACTCGGCAACCTCCAGGGCGTTGCCCACGGCGCGGCCCAGAGGCTGGTTCATGTCCGTAATCAGCGCGGAAACCCGCTTGCCCAGCCGCTGGCCCGTTTCAACCATCAGCTCAGCCAGAAAGACCGCGTCTTTTTCTGATTTCATAAACGCGCCGCTGCCGGTCTTTACGTCCAGCACCAGAGCGTCAATGCCTTCAGCCAGCTTCTTGCTCATGATTGAAGCGCAAATCAGGTACGGGCTTTCCACCGTGCCGGTAACGTCGCGCAGCGCGTAAAGCTTCTTGTCGGCGGGAGCGATCTCGGCGGTCTGGCCAATCAGTCCCGCGCCGCACTGTGCCAGCACGCGGCGAAAGTCCGCAACGGCAAGATTCACGTTGAAGCCGGGAATGGATTCCAGCTTGTCCAGCGTGCCGCCGGTATGGCCCAGGCCGCGGCCGCTGATCATGGGGACAAACAAACCACCTGCGGCGACGATCGGCGCAATAATCAGCGATGTCTTGTCGCCGACTCCGCCGGTGGAATGCTTGTCCGTCTTGGCCGCCGGCAGCTCGGAGAAGTCGAGCACCTGGCCGGAGTTGAGCATGGTCTCCGTCAACGCGGCCAGTTCGGCGCGCGACATGCCGCGCCAGAGCACGGCCATCAGCCACGCCGACATCTGGTAGTCAGGGATCTCGTCGCGGGTGTAGCCGTTGACAAGAAACTCGATTTCGTCGCGCTGCAGCTCCGCGCCATCGCGCTTACGGCGGATCAGGTCTGTGACAAGCATGAAAGGCAGCTCAGGTCAGGCGAAAAGTTTCCGGTAGCAAGTCCGCAATATTCATCTCTATATAGTCGGTCTGGCCGCGAAAGACGACAGCCGTATTCGCGCCAAATTCGGCAATCACCTGGCGGCACGCGCCGCACGGCGAGCATGGCACATCGTTTTCCGTGACCACGGCAATGCCCCGCAGCTTGAGCTTGCCCTGCACCTGGTGGACGGCGTTGAAGATGGCCGCGCGCTCGGCGCAGATGGTCAGGCCATACGAAGCGTTTTCCACGTTGCTTCCGGTATAGAGGTGGCCGTCGTCAGTGATAACGGTGGCCCCAACGCGAAACTTGGAATAGGGAGCGTAAGCGTGTTGCATCGCCGCCGTGGCCATCCCCAGCATCATGGCGCGCTCATTGTCGGTAAGTGAGATTGGTGGCATCAAATAGCTCCAGTCTT
>Ga0137380_10006815_pt1 | contig 10202 bp, 9 predicted proteins | sample SagtaG_17_FD_104809 | JGI IMG/M metagenome (GOLD analysis project Ga0137380, IMG submission 104809) | Vadose zone soil microbial communities from Sagehorn Ranch, Mendocino, California, USA - Sage2_L_100_16 metaG | ecosystem: Environmental > Terrestrial > Soil > Vadose zone | place: USA... | reverse complement strand
GGATATTGAGCGATAGGCAACCGTGCGATGGCAACGATGCCGACGATCACCGTCACGATGGAAATGACGATTGCAATGATGGGGTGGTTAACGAAAAATCTAGACATCGTGATTTACCTCTTCAGCTGCTTCATTGCAGCGTTACATTCAAATCCCCCTCTGTCCCCTTTTCAAAGGGGCTAGGGGAGCTTGTTGGTCTTCGGGTCAATTTGCGCCGTTGCTGTGATGAGCTTAGCGTTGACCAGCATACCGGCCCGCACCTTTTGGATTCCCTCCGCGGCAACTCTCTCGCCCGGCTTCAATCCCTGGTCAATGATCCAATCGGTGCCGACCCGCTCGCCCACGATGACTGAACGGATTTGGATTTTGTTGTCGCTGCCGAGGACGGCTACCTGATAGCTACCCTGGAGTTCCGACACGGCCTTTTGCGGAATGAGTAAGGCGCCTCTCTTAACACTTGTGATCGCCCGAACCCGGGCATACTGGCCAGGACGAAGAAGGTTTCCGAGATTCGGAAACAGTCCTTGTACGCGAAGAGTGCCCGTCTTCACATCCACCTGGCGGTCAACAAAAGAAACGTGACCCGGATGAGGATAAACGGATCCGTCAGCCAAGATCAGTTGGAGCGTCAGCTGTGGCTCGCCCGCGATCCCCTTTGTTGGATCCGAGCCTCCCTTCATCCACTCGAGGTATTCACGCTCACTTACAGGGAAGTAGACCTTGATAGGATCAACCGTGGATACCATGGTGAGCAGACTGCTGGTGCTGACGAGGTCGCCGATCTGTGCCTGGGCGATCGCTGCGATGCCGTCAATGAGCGAGACGACTTTGGTAAAGCCGAGGTTGAGCCGCGCGGATGCGACCTGCGCCTTTGCCGCTTCGACCTGCGCTTTGGCCGCCTCGACTTGAGCCTTGGCGGCCGCGTTAGCCTGGATCGCGTTATCGAGATCCTGCTGGGCAATGGCTTGCTCTTTGGCGAGCGGCGTATAGCGAGTCACGTCCTGTTGTGTCTTGACTTCATTGGCCTGAGCCTGCGCGACCTGTCCTTCAGCATTGGCCAGTTGACCTTTGGCCTGATCAACTGCCGCCTGAAAAGTTCGCGGATCGATTTCGAAGAGCAATTGGCCTTTTTTAACAAACGCGCCGTCTGTGTAGTTTTGGCGCAGAAGGTATCCGGTTACCTGCGGCTTGATTTGCGCGTTGACCAACCCGTCCAGCGTGCCGATCCACTCCCTCCAGATCGGAACATCCTTTTGCTCTACCTTCACCACCGCGACATCCGGCGGACGCGCTTGCGGCTGCGCGGATTTTGCGCAGCCAAGCGAAGCGAGCACAATCGCACTCAGCAAAACGTGGGCTACAAAGCCGAGGTACTTTACCGCAGTAGTTCGCCGTTCCGGGTTCCGCGTTCCGTGTTCCGAGTTGGGGGAAGGGACGTTGAACCCCCGATCGAGTCGGGGGCAGGCTCTTGAACCCCGGATCGGGTCCGGGGCAGGCTCTTGAACTTTGAACTTCGACAAACTAATCCTCGCTTGTTCGCCAATCGACGCTCCGAGTGACTGGTTACTCACCTTCAGACCTGAAAAATCTGCCTGGGATACTACCTCTCGATGCGGCATGTTGACCTCGAATCGTAATGACGCTTGATTAGCTCTTCCTTAAGACCAATGCCCCGAAGCGCGAAGCACACCGCATCGTGAATCAGCGTGTGCTTCGGCACGTTGTAATCGATCGCTGCGGTATCGGGAAAAAAGTGAAGCATCAAACCAAAAGCAATGTGATAGACGAACCAGGCCGAGAGATTAGGATCCGCCGGACACTCTCGTAAATCGCCGCTGGCGGCGGCTCCTTTCAATGATTTCTCGAAAACAGCGCCCCAGTTGTTTGTAAACGGTTTGAGTAGTGCCCTTACGAATGCACCGTCGTCGAGAAGGCTGCGGACCGCGAGACGGCCAAGTACCCCGTCGTGAACGTATACCGAGCGGCTCTCAAGGACGTGCGATACCAACGAATCAACCATTGTGATCAGCGTTGCGGTGGAAGGCTTTAGAGCTTCCAAGTGATTGCTCACTAACCAATCTGCTGTTTCTACAGACGCGCTTAGCATTGCATTGTATAGGGAGAGTTTAGTGGGGAAGTATTTATAAAGTAGGGCTTCCGAGATGCCGGCGGCCTTTGCTAACTCGCGCGAGGTCGTACCGTCAAAGCCTTTCGTTGCAAAAACATTTTTGACCGCCTCGATGATCGCTTGTCTTCGCTCGTTGAAGGGGAGCCGCGAGGAAAGTTTTATGTGCAAACCAGTTTGCATACTCCGGGACAAGCGCAACCGCCATGCCGGAAAGGAAGTTGTTGCTAATTGTGCGGAATCAAAGAGGAGTCGGAGAAATTTGGAGACCTGATGATGTCGAAAGTCGAAGGTGTCGATCCACTCTCCAACACTGACAATGAGTTAGGTTAGTACCGTACGCGACCGCTCGCCGTCGAAACTGTGGTTCGGGCGAGTTGAACCATTATCTCTCCTGAGATAAAAAATATTTGAGCGATCAAGTTCGAGCTTGTTCGTAAAACAAATGAGCGCAGACGTGCTTATCCAGGGCGAAACGCAGCGCTACCAAGCCGTGCTTCGCATAAGCGAGGCCCTTTTTGCGTGTCAAACGTGCGAGGAGTTGGCGAGAATTCTCGCCGATCAACTGGGCAAAGTACTTTCCTTCGACGACCTCGAAGTAATCGTCTTTAAAGAAAATTCCAAAGAAATCGAGTGGCAGGTATGCGCAAAGGGCCGATTGGGTGCTCCCGAGGCGCCCGTTGAAGAGCTGCCAGCGTGGCACGTTTACGACAGTCAGGACACGCTCCTGATTAACGATTGGAAGGCGGACGAAAGATTCCCGCGCCTGAAGGAACTGGTTGCGAAAACCGACATCGATATCGGCTCAGTTGTTCGTGTTCTCCTGATGATACCACACCAGCGACTCGGCACACTAGGTATCGCGAGCCGCCCTGGGACAACATACAGCGCCGATGACATCGGGTTCCTGCGGTTGATTGCGCGTGTGGTCGCATTGGCCATTGAGGACCGCCTTAATCTCACAAAGGAGCAGGAGGCGCGAGCGGAACTGCAACGTCAGAATGACCGGCTACAGTTGCTTCTGAATGTGACGAACCGAATCACATCAAACCTCGGGCTTCGCGAGCTATTGCGCGCCGTATCGGCAAACATCCGCGAAGTCATGCACGGTGATGTTGTAGCCATTTCGCTGCCCGATGCAGCGCCGGGACAGTTCAGGGTGTTTGCCATGGATTTCCCGCACGGCAAGGGGTTCGCCAGGGAAGAGCTGCTCGTTATGCAACCGGCCAAGGACTTGTTGGACAGTATGAAACCAGTCGTCGTCGACTGGCGAGAGAGTGAAGGATTCCCTTCTGAGGCATATGCCATTGCGGCTGCGGAGGGCGTGAAACTCAGTTGTATTATTCCACTCGTGAACCACGGTCGGGTGCTCGGACGCCTGTCGATTTCACGCAGGACAGAGACGTCCTTCACGCCGGACGAGGTCGAATTCCTGAGCCAGATTTCGGGACAGATCGCCATTGCGGTCGAAAACGCTTTGGCGTATCGCGAGATCTCCGAACTCAAAGACAAGCTCGCCCAGGAGAAGCTCTATCTTGAAGAAGAAATTCGCAACGAGATGAATTTTGAGCAGATCATTGGGAACAGCTCAACGCTGAAGCACGTTCTGCAACTGGTCGAAACTGTCGCCCCCAGCGATTCTACGGTTTTGCTGCTGGGCGAGACCGGAACGGGAAAAGAATTAATCGCCCGTGCGATTCACGACCGCAGCCAACGCAAGGATCGAACGCTTGTGAAGCTTAACTGTGCTGCAATTCCTACCGGGCTGCTCGAAAGCGAATTGTTTGGCCATGAAAGGGGCGCATTTACGGGCGCGATCGGCCAAAAAATCGGGCGCATGGAACTTGCAGACAAGGGCACGCTGTTTCTCGACGAGGTGGGGGACATTCCGGTTGAAATTCAGCCGAAGCTGCTGCGCGCATTGCAGGAGCGGGAATTCGAGCGTCTCGGTAGCACACATACGCGAAGAGTAAACGTTCGCCTGGTAGCGGCAACTAACCGCGATCTTGAAAAGATGATTGCCGCCCGCGAATTTCGCCAGGATTTGTTTTACCGATTGAACGTGTTTCCGATCCGCGTTCCACCTCTGCGGGAACGCAGAGAAGATATTCCTCTGCTGGTGAGTTATTTCGTCCAAAGGCTTGCAAAACAGATGCAAAAGAAGATTGAAGCGATTCCTACGGCCGTGATGAAGGGTCTCACGGCCTGGGAGTGGCCGGGTAATATCAGGGAACTGGAAAATTTCATCGAGCGCGCTGTGATCCTGACCCGCGGCAAGTCGCTTGAGGCGCCCCTCGCAGAATTACGCAAATTGAACAGGGATGAACCGACGCATCCCGCGGCGCAGCAAACTCACGAAGACATTGCCCGAATCGTGAAAGAAACCATCAATGCCCTAAGTAACAAGAAAAGTGTTCCTGATGAGCATGTAAAGCAGCAACGTGATGAGATCGTGCGTGCGCTTACCGAGAGCAAGGGGCGCGTGGGTGGCGCCGATGGAGCCGCTGCACGTATGGGCATGAACCGCACAACCCTCCTCTCTCGAATGAAAAAGCTTGGCATAGATCCTAAGCAGTATGCCTGAGTCGGCAGCCTGGCCCTCCCCTGAAAAATCTTCCTACTCAGCGGCCGAATTCTCTACGTATAAAATCATCTCACCACGTTCGCTGGCAGCGGCGCACTAAATGCTCTTAGCTTAGCTCAGCTTATCTATCGGAATCGACGACGTGATTAAATATCAGTCGCTGTTTAAAATCTGGGCCATCCGTAAAGTGATACGACGTAAGAACTCTGTACTTCCATTGTGGAGCTAACAAGTAACTCAATGTCGATCCGGGCGGATTTCCGATCTTCATAGGTGATACTCCGAACCGAACCGACCCTCGGTTCGACTTTAACCACTTCCCATCTACCCGCTGGTAATGCAGCTTTTACATCGTCAACCAGCTGCTTGAATACGTTTTCGGCTTCTTTCTCGTTATTGATTACCGCGCCGTAGCATGAGAGATAACTGAGGATCCGGTCAATACTGCAATTCATTTCCGGGAGCGTAGGGTGGAGTCTGTACTTCCGAGCATCCTCGTCCGGCGCACCGCGAAGAGCTCGCATGGCCTCGCTACCTCCCGAGAGCCCAATGGCAATTTGCCTCAACACGTTAGATGCTTGACTTGATTGCAACGCGGGCGAAGTCCTTGCTTGTGTCGTAATCGATGAACCGTCTTCAAATCCCAAACCCGGATCTGCTTCACTCAGACTGCTGAGGAAAAATAAGATTACCAGAATTGATCTCGCCGAGTACATTGCCATTCTCCCTTTACTCAGACCACAAGGTCACGAGGTGCACGCATGCATCTAAAGGTAGCAAACGTTAAGCGGGCCACGCGAAAATCGCCACCATGTAGAAGTTTTGTCCGCTTGGCTCCGTTCCAGCAATGATGTCGATATCAATAGAGGCGTAAGAGTTTTGATCTTCGTAGGTATAACTTCGAATCGAAGCGGTCCCCATCCCCGGCTCTTTCCTTGTTCCTATCCACGTGTCCGATGGCAAGGCGGCTTGTAGTTCATCAATGAGCCATGTGAACAGCGTCACAGATTCTTCTTCAGTGTGAATCAGAGAACTGAAGCACGAGACATGAGTAGTGATACGATCAAGGTAGCAATCCATTCCGGCAATGGGAGGATTGAGCCTGTCTTTGTGAGGGTCCTTCTCACTCGGTGAACCTCTAAAGGGGTGCATGGCCTCCTTGCCGGAGGAGAGAGCCAGAGCAAGGCTACGTAGCGCGCTGTTCTTTTGGCTCGTTTCGCTTGACGGGGAAATGTCGCTTCTTATCCGGCCGGAGCCGACATCCAGTGAGGCCACAACGATACCAGACGCTATGAAACAACCAACTAGCAGCGGGGCTGCCAATAATATTTTGCTTTTCATTGGATTCCTTTCGGTCTTCATCTTTCTTTGAGACACACTCTTGGCATGAGAAAAAAGGGAAGAAGTCCAACATTTCCGTATCCCGACTTACGTCTTGCTATCCATGTCTGCCATTGGAACGGCGAGTCACCGCTCGCAGGCGGCCCAACAGCTCACGCGTAGAGCTGAAGAACCCTGCCGCATCGTCGGGTTGGAAATCGACGCGGTCCTTCTCTACTCCATCTTGAAAAAGAATTAAGGTCGGTATCGCTTGAATGCCGTAACGCTCCACGACGGCTGGACTATCATCCACATTCAACTTGAAGATGTGCGCAGCGCCCGCATACTGCTTGGCGGCGAGCTCAACGATTGGCGCAAGCGCGCGGCACGGCCCGCACCAATCCGCCCAGAAGTCCACCAACACCGGCGTCCTTGACTTCAACACAACTTGATCGAAATCGCGCTCGTTCACTTCTCTGACAGATTCACTCATCGCCGTCCTTCTCGCTTGATCTCTTCCACGATTGCTTTCGTCATGTATCCGTCCGCTTCCAGCTCAGCTCCGTGACGGTACATATCAGCCAACAGCTTTGGAGCTTCGACTTGGGCGCTCTTGTCCGTCGCAAGAGCAACCGGTATGCCAAAAACGCGCGGTGCAACTAATTGCGCGAAATCAAAAGCGGGCGAAAAATTTTGATCAGGCGGGAAAATGTTGAAGTTGAAAGTGTCAATTGCTCTCCGACACTGGTAGCCGCCTGACTGAACGACGCGCCGGGCCCTTCTGTAAGAAGGAAGAAGGCATGAGCACAGACGCGCCTATTCCGCCGGGAACCAACACGCAGCGCTACGAAGCGGTGCTTCTCATAAGCGGCCCTTTCTGCATGCCGGCAGCTTGAGGAACTGGCGAACGCGCTCGCCGATCAACTCAGCGAGTTTCTTCCGTTCGACTCGCTCGACGTACTTGTCCTCAAGGAGAATTCGCAGGAAATCGAATGGCACGCGTGGGGCAAGGGAGCAATCCCTGTTCCAGATCTTCCGATACAAGAGCTGCCAGAATGGCACGTTGTCAACGCCCTAAGTAACAAGAAAAGTGTTCCTGATGAGCATGTAAAGGAGGAACGCGAAGAGATCGTGCGTGCACTTACCGAAACCAGGGGCCGCGTTGGTGGCGCAGATGGAGCTGCGGTACGCATGGGCGTCAATCGCACAACCCTTCTTTCTCGAATAAAGAAGTTCGGAATCAATCCGAGGCATTATTCCTGATCGGCCTGCATCATCTGTGTCGAAGCAAGCTTCGACAGTTTCGGCATTCGACAGTAGCTGTCTTCAATCCTGCGCTGAAATGACGGAGTCACCGTCGGCGCTTTGGCACTTGGGTTGCTTCTTATCAGAGGAAAGATTGAAGTTTTGAAATGAGCATCCCGACTTACGATATGATTGTCATCGGCAGCGGGCCGGCCGGCCAGAAGGCTGCTATCGCTGCCGCCAAGGCGCGCAAGCGCGTTGCTGTCATTGACCGGACAAGCATGATCGGCGGTGTTTGTGTTCACACCGGCACGATCCCAAGTAAAGCCGTGCGGGAGGCTATCTTCCAGCTTACCGGTTTGGCGGTGAAGGCGATCTATGGGGATTCGTACCGCGGGTCCGGGGAGATTTCGGTGGACGATCTCTCGTTTCGCGTCAACCACATCATCGGACGCGAGACACAGGTCATTCGTGCTCAGTTGAAGCGCAACGGCGTTGCCATCTACGAAGGGAGCGCGCAATTTCTGGACGCTCACAACATCCAGGTTCGGAACGAGAACGGGGATATCAACGTCGAAGCTAACAAGATCCTAATCGCCTGCGGCACGCGCCCAGCACATAGTGCCGGGATTCCGTTCGACGATCACCAAATCGTGGATACAGACCACCTTTCAGGTTTGGGGCAGATTCCGAAAGAAATTATTATCGTCGGCGCGGGCGTCGTGGGCCTCGAGTATGCGTCCTTTATGGCGGCTCTGGGCGCCGAGGTGACGTTGATTGATCAGAGGTCAATCATTTTGGACTTCGTGGACCGGGAAATCGTCGAGGCGCTCTGTTACCACCTCCGCCAGCTTGGCGTCACGTTCCGTTTGGGCGAGAAGGTAACGCATGTCGGGACCGATGCGACTCGCAACCGGGTCTTCGCGGAACTGGAAAGCGGCAAGAAAGTTTTGAGCGATGCGCTGATGTATGCAGTAGGACGCCAGGGCAATGCCGATCAGCTGCACGTGGAAGCAGCCGGGTTAAGATGCGATCCGCGCGGCCACTTGAAAGTGAACGAGTTCTATCAAACCGAAATTCCACATATCTATGCAGCCGGAGATGTCATCGGCTTTCCGGCTCTGGCAAGCACCTCGTTGGAGCAGGGCCGCCTGGCCGCAAGTCATATGTTCGCGATCCCGTTCGAAAGCATGCCTGCGTTGTTTCCGTACGGCATTTACACGATTCCCGAAGTCTCCATGGTTGGCGAGACCGAGGAAACGTTAACGTCCCATCGAATTCCGTACGAGGTGGGAATGGCAAAATATTCCGAGCTTGCAAAGAGCATGATGCTCGGCGATGAGGTCGGCATGCTGAAGTTACTGTTTGATCCCCAAACGCGTAAGCTCCTTGGCATCCATGGAATTGGGCAGCGTGCGACGGAAATTATTCATATCGGTCAGGCGGTGCTCTTCTATGGCGGGTCTGTGGAATATTTTCGGGACATGGTTTTCAATTACCCCACCTTGGCCGAGGCATACAAGGTTGCCGCGCTCGACGGCCTAAACAAGCTCTGATAAACGACTCGCCGCAGATCAGCCCGACACTAGCAAGAAACTTTCCGTTCTTCGCGCCGGCTTATGGTTTGCTGGATAAAGAGCCGCGCCGCTATAAATTCGTGAGCATGGATCGTCGCTCTTCCCGGCAAGCCTGGATGAATTCCTTGAGAGGATCAACTTGACGTTCGCGTACTAATTTGTATTCGTCTTCAAATGTTCTGGGGGGACGGCGATAGGAATCGACAATGGCTTCTGCGATTCTTTCGGCAGCTAGAAGGACTCTATCGCCAGCGATCAGTCTTATGCGACCCACCAGCGAGTATAGTCCGATCAACGCGGCGGCGTTCTCCAGGGTTTTTCCCAGCGAATCGATATACAGGTTCGTCGCTTCATTGACGAACTGTGAATACAGCTCTTCGCGATGCGCCGCCTCTCGCGATATCAAGTCGCGGTGGGTCTGATTGCGCTGCGTAAAGTAAGTTGTCGCGAACGAAGCGAGGCCACCCACTGCCGAGCCCATGACCCCGGCCAATGCAGTGATCAATGTAGAGTCAATAGTGGCATTCATAGCGGTCTCCTGATTACTTCTGCTCGATTTGGAACTCTTTTGAGCCTTGCCTCATCTGCCGCAAATGCAGCTCGTGTGCCAAAAAGAAGGGCTGTCCGTCAATGCGCGAAACAGAAGCGTTTAGCACACCTTTTGCTCAGGGCGAAAGTTTGAAAAGTGTCGTTCCTCACCTAACGGTCGAACCTGCCTTCGACAATCTCGACTCTCGACGAGCCGCGCTTAAGCTCGCACTGAAAAATCATGTAGTTACGGCTTTATGGGTTTGGCATGAGCCATGCCTTTACGTATGGGTAAGCAACAAGGGTCGGATGCTAAAGATCTCTATTATCGAGAGTCACAGTCAGCGCCGGGTTATCGTGGAGGGCAAGCTCATCGCTCTCTGGGTCGCTGAGCTAAAAACGGCATGCGAACGGGCCAGAGCGGATCTTGAAGACCGCGAGCTCGTCATCGATCTGAAGAACGTAACGGCTATAAACCCGGATGGCGAAAACTTACTGCTTGAGTTGATGAACCAAAGAGTCAAATTCCGCTGTGGCGTGTTTACCGAACACCTCTTAAAAGAACTCACCCGTAGAAGACGCGGAAGTATTCAGAACGCAGATTGAGACCAAATAATGTGGGCCTTGACTGCGAGAAGGTTCTGCGCTCGACCGACCTAAACACGCTCTAACAAACACGCGCGGCGCTGTCGAATGTGCCCTTCGACAGTCTCAACTTTCGACACGACTGCTTTCAATCGGCCGCTGAAATTCATCGAGTTGCAGCTTGATAAATTTGGCATGAGCCATGCCTTTACGCATGCGCAAGCGAACAGGGCGCGAG